>Ga0255379_10095_pt1 | contig 14381 bp, 8 predicted proteins | sample ANMaggSeSYBR01I3_FD_182105 | JGI IMG/M metagenome (GOLD analysis project Ga0255379, IMG submission 182105) | Sediment cell enrichment communities from methane seep in Santa Monica Basin, California, United Staets - ANME aggregate JGI... | ecosystem: Environmental > Aquatic > Marine > Cold seeps >... | reverse complement strand
GAATACCGATATTGTTACAGATATGCCCGGTATATTTTCCAGTTTTTTTATTGATTTAAGGGATATGAAAACTGAAACAAAAGCAGAGTTGGATAAATCAAAAATCATTCGGCTTTTTGAAAATCATCTTAGTGGCAGTTATGAATCAAAACAGCGGCTACATCAAACTATTCATCCAACAAATAACACCCAATACAAAAAGGGTCTCTAATGCTGCTTTTCTTTCACGATCATACACCAGTTCAGGAATCATTTACACAATTTTCTCCTTAACTAGTTCTCACTTTCACAAATTTTCAATTTTACGTTAAAGATCCCGCAGCTCCACAACAATAATATGATTCGCGAGACCTTGAATTCAACTGGCTGTCCATGATGAAGATTACTCTACTCTCCGGTAATTCCGGTATTCATTGGTTTCCTTAATTTGCACCGGTTGACCAAGTATAGTCGCTTCCATATCAAGCTCTTCTCTGCGAATCAGATAAATACCTTCACTTTCCTGATATTCATAATAAACAAACATATCCAGCCTGGTCACATCGTAAATTCTTATTTTCAAAGGCTGTTCATTGACAAACTCGGCTTTTTCTAATTGTTCTGTTTTTTTATTGAAAAAGAAAGACCCTTTACAATGACCCAGAAAAGAGTATTTCTTCGGCAGGGTCTTCTTATCTATCTTGAAGCTAATCACCAGCGTGGCTTCATCATCTTTTTCAATTTTCCATGAGCTTTCATCAATTTTCCCGTTCAACCCCCTTCTTTTGGTATTATTATATTTATCAAAGTCTGTTAAATCCTTTGCAGAGGGGCTGTTCTGATCAACAGATAACAACATCCAGCGTTCTCCTGTATTTTTTGACGGATCAAATGTCGATTCAACGACTCTTGTCATAGTTCCTTTGATGGTTGTGGTTTTCAAATCAAAGTAGTGCTCGGCATTGGCATCTTTTAGGTTCCTGGTCAGTGTTTCGGTCGTTATCTGATACTCCTCAAGTTTCTTTAAGACCTCTTCTTTCACCTCCTTCTGGGTACAGGTGGTCAAAGAAGCAATCAGTATAGTGAGCATGAATGCATGTCTCATCTTCGCAAATTTCTTGTAAAATAACAAAAATTTGTTGGGAAAGTGAGTAAGAGTCACTATGTTCCGGCACGAGGCGGTCACTACTTCTTTTTTCCAGCCTACTTCTCTCGTGCCCAAAAGAACAGCAAACTGGCATTTACATTACAAGAGTAAGAGGTAAGTGTGTTTGAATATTCATAAGACTCTCCGGGATACGCGATGTATTTATAGGTCCAGGTTTTAATGGCCGAGCACACCTCCTCGTCGGATAACTGATGGGTCAGGTAATCATCGTCCCAGTATACCACAGGGATGGAAACTCCTTCTTTTCCTCGGATTTCAGTTCTTTCGGACAGGGTAACCTTGCTGTCAGAAAGGCTCTCAGAAAAACTCCACAGATAAAAGCCGGTAATTTCGAAAGTTTCAGGGTCCACATTTATTTCGATCCCACCCTCGTATTTATAATCCGAATTCTGATTGAGCCAGCTGGTTGAGAAAAAGGTGCCATCTTCAGAGGCATCCAATTCATGGTCGGTCAAATTGAACCTGAAATTTGACCACACTGTCTCGGCTCCTGAGTTGGATGTAATGATGGCATCCGAAATGGCATCAATGGTTACAAATTTCCACGGCCATGTTCTTTCCGGGATTATTTCCATAGTCAGTTCGATGTCCAGTTCCTTCTCATAAGGAGATTCGTTCGCGCTGTTTACCACAACAGCCAGCAGGGTTCCATACCCATCATCGATCAACCCTTTCAGGTTATCAATAATGACCTCGGAGCCTTCACCGAGAAAGGTCAGAGCCCCCTCGTTGTAACGGTAGACAAGGAGGTCAACATACTGCAGATTCAGACTTTCAGGACCCAGTTTGAAACTCAGTTTATCCCCTTCTCCAAGGACATATTCAGACAGGTTTTGTGACAAATTGACCTGGCAAAGCCTGGCCGACAGATCCGGGTAACTTCTATCAAAATATTTGACAGTATCGGTCTTATCTATGAAATGAATTTCATCTTTAGGATCGATTTGCTCCAGGAACTTCTCCCCGGGAATCTCCCAGATGTCCCCTTCCAGGTAGGCTTTGAAAAATCCGGGCCACCAAATAAATTCAGGTGCATCCACACTATTAAGGATCACGTCTATGGGGTGATGCATTTTCCAAACCCATCCCATTTCACTCTTCATTTTGCCCAGCAGAACCTTGTCCCCATTAAAATTCTTAAGGAGGTACTTGATAAGGGAAGACATTCCATCCCCATGATAAACTGTACGTGCATACCAATTTTGCCTCGGAAAGATGTTCTCAAGACTCTCCATCCAATCTGCATTCATTCCGTAAAAAGGCTGCATGAATCTGTACAGACCCCCTGCATACAGGACCCTGTGATTTGATCCATAATAGTATTCTCTCACCCAGCAAATTAATGCCCACTGCAGCCAGTTCTGCCTTTCCCTGAAATAACAGTAATTCTCAAACCGGAAGACTCCTTCTCCCGCCACCATTTGTAACTGGTTATCGTCCGCTTCCGCAAAATAATTACCCGGTATATTTAACAAATAGGACCAGGTCAGTAACTTGTAATTACCAGTCGTCTGAAGGAAACTTTCCAGTTTAAGTTTAGGCTCGATAAATGATGGCATGTCATTGCCCGGGGAATCATCCAGAATATTCACCCTGAGCTTATAAATCCCCAAAAAGACATGACTGCCCATCAGGCCCATGGCATCAAAGGAATATACAGCCTCATCCAGGTACCGGGCGAATTTCTCTACTTTTGACCGGTCAAAATTAAATCCATGGTCATATCTGATCTCCGCACACACACTTCGAACCGTGCTTATTTTGGACCACCCACGTATCATCAGGTAATGCTGCAGGACTATCGGATGGTAATAGGGGGAAAGGGTAGTGGATTTTTCTGAGGAACCTGGCATCTCAAGCGGTAACAGTTTTCCCTTCAGAAAGCCCATCGAATCAACAGCACTAACCAATTCATTAACCATCACAGAATCTTCGGTTTCCGGCACATAGTAATTGTAGCCCAGGGCGATGTAGCTTTCTTCTTCCAGCGTTCCCTCGTACCTTATTTTCAATTCCAGCGGTTTGCTAAATACTGCGTTGAGTCCCTCCAGCCGATAGGTTCCGGTGACTCTTTTGGGGTCCGGTGAAGGATCATCCGCTATAAACAACCTGAGTGTAATCGTGGTATCAAAGGCGCCCTCCGGTACAATTAGCACCACATCTTCTGTTTCCAGTTTACCTCCTGCGGGCCCAATGGTGGCTTCTGCAACTGTCTCTTCTATGGGTGGTTCATCCTTAGGATTCTGTTCAACAATCTCTTTTTTGCAGGAATACAGGGCGAGGAAAGTGACCATAAGAAGAAGAACCAGGTTTTTCATCGCAATTCAAAGTTTGGGGTTCTGCTTAACAAGTTACAATCAAATGATGGAAATATCAAGAAATCAGAAAAGTAGACATCCCCCAAAATTTAGCCAAAGCAAAACCCGGATTCTTGATAATCTGTGTAAGATGTATTCAACCTGGATATCCTCTGAATAGAGTTCCTAAAAAGTAAATCCGATGCTGGTGTACCAGATAGGATTCCAGATATCGGTACGCGATCCAAGATATATAGAAACCGGACCCACAGGTGTCTTGTAAGTAAAACCTGCCCCGGCACCAATGTAACGAGCTTCATCGTTCCAGGAAAAAATATTATCCATCAATTCAGTGTTATCGTCAGCGACAAAAATGATATTGGCCAGTGCCGAAAGAAAAAGATTGGATATGATTTCATACTGCAGAGCCAGTTTTCCCTTCAGGTAATTGCCATGAAGAAGCTCATGATTGTGCAGTCCCATAAATTCCTCCTGCTTCTCCCTCAGGTTATTGTGATACCCTCCAATATAATAATCGTCTGTAAACGGTTTGTCATTGTCGGAGAGCCCGGTGCCAATCCCGCTATTAAATGATACCTTGCTGCTCAGGGGAAGGTAATTTTCCAGGCCAACGTAAAAGGCCCAGTAGGGGTCCATCACTTCGCTGAACTTGTTTTCCAGACCGAGGCTATCAGGAAAGCTAAATTTGGATATGAAATTGGTTTTGAATGCCTGTCTGTATTCGATATCAATGCGGCTGCCCCGGGTGGGATATAAATTATTATCGAACGAATTTCGCCTGAAAAGGAGAGCCAGTTCAGGTCCCCTGTAAATGAAATTATCAAGGTACTCAAATTCTGGTCGCACCACCTTGATGTTTTGTGAAAGCTTCAGGGTGGAATTGCGATAGTACAGATCGGCGCCCACGTGACCGTTGGTACCCAGGTTCCAGCGGAAAGATCCTCCTCCGAAAAGATAACTGTGGTGATAATCGCCTATGTCCACATCATAGGAGTAAAATGGAAGTTTTTCCCTTTCAGCTTTGAAAAAAGCAGAGACAATGAAATTTCCCTTTTTACCCATGTGTATATCGTAGAAACCACGCATCTGCGGATTACCACTGAAGTTGGTGGTGAGCCCAAGCATGGTACCATCCCGAAGTAAATTCAGGCGGGTATAATTCAGAATCAATCCCGGACCAAATGCATTGTCATAATGAAGGGCGACCTTAATGGAAGAAGATGCTTTATCTTTAATTCTGAATATCAGGCGCTTGCCTTGATCCATTTCTTCGAAGTAGTATTCAATTTTTTTGAAAAACAGAGTTCCGAAAATCTTGTCTATGCCTTTGTTTAGCTGGTCAGGTTTAATCCAGGTCCCGGGTTCCAACCCCGATTTATCTTTGAGAAATTGGCTCAGGGACGGGGTTGTTCCCACCACTTCAATATCTCCGATCAGAATGGAATCATTGTCTGGCAATTGTTTTCTTACAGGTGGAACGCCAAGGCTGTTCACAGAATCGGCCAGCGCCCTTAACACATCAATCTGTTCCCTTGCTGCCGCTTCTCCCCGAGTTATAATCTCCCTCCCGCTGGAAAAACTCGATGCAGTAAAACCTTGCAAGTCGGGAACAATCATATAATCCACCAGTGGTATCTGTGACTCCACATCGTGGGCCCCCGACAACAGGGAAGTCCGGGTGATTACACTGGTCATAGAGCGTAGTTGCTCCGGCTTCATGTGGTTATCAAAACCCACATACACACCGATAATGATATCCGCCCCCATATCGACGGCCTCCTGGACCGGGAAATTTCGCATCACCCCGCCATCCACCAGAATATGGTTGGAATCCCGCACCACTGCAGTAAATACACTGGGGATGGCCATACTGGCACGCATGGCCGAAGAGAGGTCTCCCGTATTTAATTCTACCCTTTCACCTTTCAGGATATCGGTTCCGATGCAGGTGAAAGGATATGGAAAATCATGGAAATCATCAACCCCCGCCTGACTCCATGACAACTCTGAAAAGAGTTCTGAAAGCTTCTGTCCCTCAATCAGACCGGAAGGGAGTTCCGGTTTGCCATCATAAATGGGCATCTCCAAAATGAAACGTCGATACTCGTGCTTTCTTCGCATGATCACCTGGTTGGAGGGGACCTCATTGGTCAGCACAGTTCCCCAGTCGATGGTATCAATCATCTCAGAGATCTCCTCTGCAGAATAGCCGATAGCATATAACCCACCAACAATGCTCCCCATACTTGTACCTGTAATATAATCGGGTTCCAGCCCCACCTCTTCCAGTACTTTCAGCACACCAATATGGGCCATCCCTTTTGCTCCGCCTCCACTCAGCACATAACCTATTCTGGGGCGATTCCCAGTATCGGTCTGACCGAAAACCAGTGGTGACAAGAAGCTTAATAAAAGGATAATGACAGGGAAGGATCGTTTGAACATGAACACAATTTTGAATCTGTCATAAAGATACTCTTTTTTATATTGTAGTGCAGCTACTAACTATTTATCAACATGACCAGAACAGAACTTCAGGCCCTGGCCCACCTATACTAAAACCCTGACTGAGTTTAGCGTAGATGTTCCTCCTCAGGATGAGAATATCATTTTGTTATCTGCAAATACAACTTCATTGTAATAGGCTTAAAAAACTAAAGCACATGTAAACCAGCCAGTTTCAATTATTGGGGATCGGCATGTATAAGTTAGATTTTAAAGGCTTCACTTTCGGACATACCTGGACCTATTTTATGGATTTGGCAGCAACCCCGGTAAGTATTGTTTTTTACGGTTCCAATGCTTCTACAATTACAAGAAAACTATTGATAAGGTATCGGTACATTAAGGAGGACCGTTTTGAAGTTGGTATAAGTGTTGAGAATCCCAACGGAAATCTATTCCGAAACCAGAATAATATCAGGCCTCAGGTGTATCCTGATGTAGTTGGAAAGCTTACCAAATATCTGGATGAGCATCATCTTCAGGTTGCTGGAATTTTCAGGACTTTTCTTTATATTAATACCCTTACAGATAAGGAAAAAGTCTTAGATGGATATGGTTTCTATCTGAGTGACAGGGCGAAGATTTTCGACGATCTGGCCTTTAATGCTCAAGTTGCGTTTGGGAAGGGGATCGCTGATTATACTGCATTGAGCTATGTGCTGATTGAATCAGGATTTTATTCGAAACCAACTGACTTTCTGAATCATTTTATTACGTTAACTTTATAGGACTTCATTATTAACCTGAATAAAAAACAAGAAGGAGATAATTAATGAAAAGTTCAATAACCAAAAGAATGTTCGTACAGATCCTGGTTTGTATTATGGTAATACCTATGGGGTTGCAGGCTGCTAAATATCCGTGGCGTGCAAAACCGGAAGTATCCGAAACAATCAGACAAGATGTATCGATCGCAGCTACCGGACTTCTTAAACGGCTTCTCCCGACACATACGGAAAAGTTTTCTTTCAAAGTCATTCAGCCGGATAATGGACATGATGTTTTCGAGATCATTACTCATGACGGTAAAATCATTATTAGCGGCAATACGGGAACCTCAATGGCGATGGGACTAAACTGGTATCTGAAACATTACTGCAAATGCAACGTGTCATGGTGCGGCAATAACCTGGATCTGCCAGAAAAACTGCCTGAAGTTAAAACTAAGATCAGAAAAATCACCTGGGCAAAGCACCGGTACTTTCTAAACTATTGCTGCTTCGGTTATTCCTTGCCATGGTGGGATTGGACGCAGTGGGAGCGGCTAATCGATTGGATGGCATTGAATGGGATCAATGCACCGTTGGCCGTAACCGGACAGGAAGCTACATGGCAGGCAGTATGCAAACGGCTTCAATTGAGTGATGAGCAGATAAGCAATTTTCTTGCCGGACCTCCGTACCTTCCATTCGGTTGGATGGGCTGTCTTGACGGATGGGGAGGCCCGCTACCAAAGAGCTGGATAAACAGTCATGAAAAGCTGGCCAAAAAGATCCTGGCTCGTGAGCGCGAGCTGGGCATGAAACCAATCCAGCAGGGTTTTACCGGTCATGTGCCCGCAGCGCTCAAGGAAAAGTATCCTGATGCCAAACTGCACACAATCCGTTGGATTGAATGGACCACATACATGCTGGATCCTCTCGATCCGCTGTTCCAGAAAATTTCTGATTTATTCATGGAAGAACAAAATAAACGCTTCGGAACAGATCACCTTTATGCGGCCGATTCGTTTATTGAAATGACTCCGCCCAGCGGTGATAGCGAGTATTTAGCAAATATGAGTAAGGCTATTTATAACGGTATGGGAAAAAATGACCCTGAAGCGATTTGGGTATTTCAAACATGGATATTTCTGAATCAACGTAATTTCTGGACACAGCCACGTATCAAGGCATTCTTGGGTGCCATTCCAGATGACAAAATGCTTTGCCTGGATCTTTCCTGTGAGGACCGGCCGCAATGGAGCCGCACCAAGGCGTTTTATGGCAAACCGTGGTTGTGGTGTAATGTACAGAATTATGGTCGCAATGTGTACCTTGGAGGGGCATTGGAAATGAACAATACCGGACTAATGGCGGCAAGACAGAATTCAGGAAAAGGCAAGTTGGTGGGCTTGGGATTTGTCAATGAAGGACTTGGTTATAATCCCGTTGTTTATGACATGATGTTTGAGATGGCTTGGCAGAATGAGGCAGTTGATCTTAGTGAATGGATCAAAGAGTATGCCGTATATCGATATGGTCAGTCAAATACTGATGCAGAACGCGCCTGGCAGGTACTTAAAAACACTGTTTATGCCGCCCCGCATCGAACGAGTTCAATTATAGAACTTCTGCCGACACTTAGTCCGACAGAAGGGTCACCGTACAGCATTATGGAGCTTGCAGGTGCATATCATAACCTTCTCAAAGCATCTGATAAGCTTGACAATGCTGACACATACAGATTTGATCTTGTAAACATAGGCAGGCAGGTATTGGCGAACCATGCAGTAGTTCTTCATCAGAAAGTAATTGAAGCTTACAATGCGAAAGATTATGAAAGTTTCAAGAACGCATCAGACGATTTCCTTGAGCTTATGCTTGATATGGATGAACTGTTAGCAACGCGTCAGGAGTTTCTACTTGGGGAATGGTTGGAAAATGCAAAGCGTTGGGGAACTACACCAGAGGAGAAGGCAATTCTCGAATGGAATGCAAGGCGAGTCATAACCTTGTGGGGGCAAACCACAAGTATTGACGACTATGCGCGCAAGGAATGGTCGGGCCTTATCAGTGGTTATTACCATGCTCGCTGGAAATGGTGCCTTGATAAGGTTGCTTATTCTCTAAAAGCCGACAAACCTTACGACGATGTTAAATTTCAAAGTGAATTAAGAAAATGGATGGTTCAATGGTCCAATTCCAGGGAAACTTATCCATCCAAGCCCAAAGGTGATTGTATCGGAGTCGCAATGAAACTGTGGGATAAATATCATGATTTTCTCAAATAGATGAGTTTCACCACAGTGATGCTTGCATGCTGGTGAAGGAAAGAATTGACAATATGGTTATGCTATTCTGCCAATTTCACGAACGGAGAAAACCGGAATAATCCAGAATATTTAAAGGTTACGAAACCACCTGGAAGCGCATATTCATTGAGTCTTCATGAAATGAATATAGTATCAAATGAAAAATATTAATCTCTTATTGTTGCTGACAATTCTAACTGTTGGATGTCAGACAAATAATAAAAATATATCTGAGAACAAATCTGCAGAAATTGTCGCTGCCTATGGAGTTTTACAGCGTGTGTTGGGCCAAGATGCTGCTTCGATTCATCTGGAATTAATTCCGGCAACTGAAGACAGGGATACATACGAGTATGTATGCAAAGACGGTATGTTGTTAATTAAAGGATCGAGTACTGTTGCGTTGACACGCGGCGTATATGATTATATGCGAAGCAATGGTCTGGGGATGTTGGACTGGTCTGGTCCGGAGTTTAGATTACCCAAACATTGGCCGGATGCCTCCACAACCAAATTAACAACGCCTTTCCGAATTCGACAGGCCTATAATGCGGTAACCTCAGGGTATACTACACCCTATTGGACATGGGAGCGATGGGAACAGGAATTGGATTGGCAGGTAATGCATGGATTTAATATGGTGCTGGCAATGGAGGCAACCGAGGCTATCGCTACACGTGTGTGGCAACGTTTAGGATTGACGCAAAAAGAAATTGATGAATTTTACGTTGGACCTGCCCATTTGCCCTTTCATCGAATGGGATGTGTTTGTCAAGTTGGAGGAGCACTTCCTCCTGAATGGCATACTAATCAGCTTGCTCTACAGCACAAATTGTTAAAACGTATGCGGGATTTGGGCATCGAACCCATTATACAATCATTTGCCGGATTTGTTCCCAAAGCAATAAAACGACTATATCCTGATATTGTCCTGCACAATACATTGTGGAATGCCGGATTTCCTGAATATCAACGTCCTGTGTTATTAATGCCGGATGACCCACTCTTCGCAAAAATAAGTAAACTGTATATGGAAGAGTGGCAAAAAGAGTTCGGTGAGGCTGATAAATATCTGGTGGATAGCTTTAACGAGATGGAATTGCCTAAAACAGATCGTCCTGTTACTGAGCTGTTGGCAGAGTATGGCGAAAAAATATTCGATGCAATTCAGGCAGGTGATGCCGATGCTACCTGGGTCATTCAAGGATGGATGTTTGGTTATCAACGGCATATTTGGAGTCCTGAAAGAGTGAAAGCTTTGTTTAGCAGAATTCCGGATGACAAGGTGTTGATCCTGGATTATGCCAACGATTATGCCAATAGCTGGGAGCCTGTAAATGGGTTTAATGGCAAAAACTGGGTCTATGGTTTTGTTCCTAATATGGGCGGAAAAACGGCATATACGGGCGACATGTCGCTCTATGCAACAGGTGCTGCAAAAACACTGGCATCTCCTAAAAAGAATAATCTGGTTGGCTTCTCGATTTCTGGCGAAGGGCTTGAAAACAATGCTGTTATATATGAATTAATGACCGATGCGGCCTGGTCGTCAGATCCCATCGATTTAGATTCCTGGTTGCAGCAGTATAGTATATACCGATATGGAGCTTGTCCTCCTGAAATTACACAATCGTGGAATTTGCTTCGTAAAAGTTGTTATAAAAAGCTTATTCCTCACCCTCAATTTGGATGGCAGTTAGGACAATGTCATGTGGGGAGTGTAAATAATGACCCTAAGTTTCATGAAGCCACATTGTTGTTTTTATCTTCTTCTGACGATTTAGGCAAATCAGCCAATTATCGTGCCGATGCTCTTGAACGTTCCGCCCTGAGTCTGGGATTGAAAGCCGATGAGTGGTTTAAATTAGCGGCCGAAGCCTACGGTATTGAAAAAGATGTGATTGGAGATAAAGCTGCTAACCGGGGCCTGGAGTTATTGTCGGAATTAGACCGTTTGCTGGAATCACATCCTTTAAACCGATTGGATCGTTGGTTAGATTTGGCGAGTACATATAGCGAAGATCCTCAATTACAAAAATTCTATGAATCAAATGCACGTCAGATTATTACTGTTTGGGGACCCCCTGTAAATGATTATGCCTGCCGGGTGTGGAGTGGTTTGGTTAGAGATTTTTATCGCGAGCGCATGTTGCGTGTACTTAATGCCTTGAAGAATGATGAAAAATTTGATAAAGTTGAATGGGAAGTTCAATGGGTTCAGGGAACTGGTATTAGCACAATTAAACAATATGCAGAGCCTGTTGAAACTGCCCGTCAATTAGTAGAAAAAGCTGTAAATGAAGTATTGCCAGAAATAAGTGAGTAAACTAACCTTTTAATTTACTTCGCATCCAGGCATCAACTCATTGTTCAAGAGGAAAAACGCTGTTCGCACAAATATCCTGAATTTTTGTACGAACGAATTATTACATTGATGACTTTGAAAGAACTTCACCATTTAACCAGCTTCCTCTTTTACCTTCTGAGGATGGTAAAATCTACGACAAGGAGGTTCTGCTATTATTGGCAGTTGGAGTTTCATATTATTTTGAGTCTGTTGTACTTCAATATAAGATTAAATATTCACAACTAACTGGAAAAAACGGACAACCTGACCACTTCAGGCCGATTCTGGCTGACCAGGTAAATGCCCTGGCATATTCCTTAAAGAATCTGATTTATTTTAAAACCTGGGTCAGGCGTATCAGTTTAACTGCCGGCGCCGACAACTCTTCCTGAAATACAAATGATCTCTCTTCAAAAGTTCTTACAAGGGGGGAAAGATTCAGATTACTTTCTGCATCAATGACGAAGACTTCAACCCTCGTGTCATTTTCCCATGGCAAGTCTGAAATCTGGAGATTGGTCATCCAGAAGTTTACGGGCGAACAGAGCTGCTTTGGTTGACCTCAGCCGGATCAGCAGTATAGCGATGCCCTTGATGGTCCGCAAACCGGAAAGTTGGCATAACTATTATTAAAAGTGATCCCGGACTTTGCCAATCTGTCAATATTTGGTGATTTTATGTTGTTCTTCTCATAACATCCAAGTTCCGGGCGGAGTTCATCTACTACAATAAACAGTACATTTGGCTTGTCTGGTGGCGATACCCTGTCTCGTGCTTCAGTAACCAATGAAAAGATGAGTATACTAAAAGCAGCTATTGCAGATTTGTCCAGTAATGGGCTCAAAGTTAACCAGGTACCTTGTGGAAAAAAGGGACAACGCTTCCTGTTTTCTACGAAAATCCCATATATCGAATATGAGTTGCTTAATGAACTTCCTGTCATCCCAGTATTAATCAGCCAGAAAATCGGCATAAAACAAAAGTGAGGAAAGAATCAGTCCGATTTCAAGGGAAGAGTGTATCATGATGTTCCGAGGAATGAACTTTGAACAAAACAATATACAGAAAATTCAATGATGGCGATAGAAGTTTATTTACTCTCCAATTCCTGCAATTTCTTCCCTACATCTAATAAAATTCTGATCGATTCTTTAGGGACATCGCCATTCCCATCGGGCCCTATGTTCAGGAGAAAATTACCCCCCTTTCCGTTGATGTCTATTAGCTTTTCAAAAATTTCCTCCGGAGTTTTCCAGTCTTTATCTTTTACCTTGAAACCCCATGAATCATTCATGGTATAACAGGCTTCCCAGTAATGTTTTAATGACTCATCAGGATGAAATTGCTCAGGTGTGCCAAAGTCCTTTTTAAAATGTTCACGTTTGGACACACGGTTATTGATAATAATTTCCGGCTTCAGTTCCCGGATGTATTGATACAGATCCCTCCCATCTTCCAGGGTCCACCACTTGGCCCAATCGCCATCAAACCACAGGATATCAGTGTCATAATTTTCTATTAATTCTTTGACCTGGTCCTTCATATATTGAACATATTCCTGCTTTTTTTCAGGGCGCATTAATGGCTGTCCCCAATCTCCTTTACCAGTTTCTTTATCAAAGGGTACGTACTGAGAAGGATGGTTCCAGTCAATGATACTGTAATAAGTACCAAAGCGGATGTTCTGTTTTTTACACGCCTCTGATAATTCTTTTATGAAGTCCCTTCCTTTCATGGGTGAACCTGAGATATCATAATCGGTAAATTTGGAATTCCACAAACAAAAACCTTCATGGTGCTTGGTGGTTATTACCAGGTACTTCATCCCTGCTTTCTTAGCTAGTTTTACAATCTTATCAGCATTGAATTTCTTAGGGCTCCAGGTATCAATCAACTGCACGTATTCTTCCCTTGGAATTTGGGCATTTGCTTGTATCCATTCAGCATACCTCCCCGAGTCGTCTCCCTTATAGACTCCCCCAAGCTGGCTATACAAGCCGAAATGGATAAACATTCCATATCTGGCATCTGTAAACCATTGCATACGCTGATCGAAATCTTCCGAAGTTTCATTCAGGTAATCCTTTTTTTCCTGGCTAAATCCAGGAATTGCACTTAAGAGTAGTAACAGTAACACAAGATAATTTTTCATAAGAATAGCAGTTTTATCATTATTTCTCCGTGATAATTAAAAACTTAACTCCTTTAGCATCAACAGGAACAGCGTCATCAATACGCTGGAATCCTTTTTCTTGATAGTTATCTACTTCAGGAATCTCTATTTCTACTTCACCTTTTCTTAATCCAAGAGCTTCCCAATCAATTTCCAAATGAACGTTAACCGGCTCACTTAACCAGCTTCCCAGAACAATTAAAGTTTTATTGTCTTTTACATATGCCGTAGCTTTTACCTTTTCAATATCAGTTTTCACCGGAGCATTATCATCCCAATATCCAATCATTTTAGAGTTTGTAATACCAAATTCTTCCCAGAATTTCCACATTCCCCAATCTCCGCGTGGAGCCATGGCATAAACCATCCCCCGACGCCCTTTATTCATGCTGCGGTGTAACAACAATTCATTCACTACACCAAATGGTACTCCACTCACTTCCGACATCCAGAAATCTGCAGGCATCAGGTCAAAATTGAAACCCTCGCCATACCAGGTTCTATCAATATAAGGATATATTTCAAGATACTGATTTGCCGGGCCACGAGTAAAAGCATTATTGGAATGCACATCGATATGACACTCTCCTGGCTTTATCTCTTCCATAATTTTTCTCATTCGTTTTAAAACGCGTCTATCGTATGAAAAATCATCAAGATAAAGTCCATCAATATCGATCTCCTTTAACAGCCATGCCAGGCCTTCCAAATAGTAGTTATACCACCTCGACTCTCCAGAATTTAGAATAGCGGCATCAACTGTTCCATCTCCAATATGTGTGTACCATTGATAGCTATAATGATCGACCAGGTGCTCCTGTAACCATTGATAACCACCTCCGGGTCCATCTGAAAGTACTTCGAACCCTAAACTTCTT
>Ga0255379_10094_pt1 | contig 14410 bp, 11 predicted proteins | sample ANMaggSeSYBR01I3_FD_182105 | JGI IMG/M metagenome (GOLD analysis project Ga0255379, IMG submission 182105) | Sediment cell enrichment communities from methane seep in Santa Monica Basin, California, United Staets - ANME aggregate JGI... | ecosystem: Environmental > Aquatic > Marine > Cold seeps >... | reverse complement strand
CAATATTATCAATAATTTTAAAAATTCGAAAGATCCGGAAATTATCATTGTTGTAGATAAGTTGTTGGTAGGATTTGATGCGCCCTGTAATGGTGTGCTCTACCTGACCCGGACGCTGAAAGACCATGCTTTGTTGCAGGCCATTGCCCGGGTCAACCGGTTGTTCGAAGGGAAAGAATATGGTTTGATTATTGATTACAGCGGTGTGTTGGAAAACCTTGATCAGAGCCTGGAATTGTATCGCGCTCTGGCTGAATATGATCAGGATGATTTGCAGGACATGATTGTAGATATTTCCAAAGAAATTGCGAAGATTCCCCAAAAACACAGCATGCTTTGGGATGTTTTCAAAGAGGTTCCAAATAAATTTGATGTTGGTGCCCTGGAACAGCATCTGGGTGATGAAGCAAGGCGGTATTGTTTTTATGACCGTTTGTCCGGCTATGCCCGTCTCATGAGCCTGGCTTTTTCAAGTCTTCGTTTTCATCAGGAAACTTCGGAAGAAAAGATTGAAACCTATAAAAAAGATTTGGCTTTTTTCTCAAAGCTGCGTTTATCCGTGCGGCACCGTTATTCTGAGGTAATTGATTATGGTGAGTATGAATCTAAGATCCAAAAGTTGCTTGATACGCATGTCAAAGCCGGCGCGATTGAAAAAATCACACCGTTGGTGAATATTTTTAATAAGGAAGCTTTTGATCAGGAAGTGGCAAAAGTCAGTGGTGAAGGCGCCAAGGCGGATACGATTGCCCACCGGACACAACGTGCGATTAACATCCATATGGATGAAGATCCGGTTTTTTATAAACGGTTTTCACAGTTATTGCAGGATGCCATTGCCGCCTTTCATAGCAAGCGGATGGGTGAACGGGAATACCTGGAAACAATGATGCGGTATAAGGATGCTGTTATCAATCGGACAGGGGATGATATTCCGGAAGTCATTAAAAACCATGATGTTGCCAAAGCTTATTTCGGCGTGTTAAAGGAAGTGGTAGATAAAGTCCGGGAGATAGACTCGGGGATTATTGCACAATTGTCTTTAACCATTGAGCATGACATCGAAAGCAACCGCATTGTCAACTGGGGTGATAATGATGATGTCAAAAATAGAATGCGAAATGCCATGGAAGACAGCCTGTTTGATTTTCAGGATGAGCAGGGATTGAAAGTGGAGCTGGATGCGATTGATGACATGATGGATAAATGTATTCATATTGCCAAGGTACAACGTCCATGAAAAAGTTGACAGGGACTCAATGTGCGCCGCTATTGATGGCGTACGGCAGCAGGCAGGTGAAAGTTCAGGTTTTCTATCAAAACCGGAAATACGTTAATGTGACCGTGTGGCCTGACATGCAAGTGATGGTAAAAGCACCCGGGCAATATGAAGGGAGCCGGCAGGAAGAATTAATTATAGGCATAAGAAAAAGAATGCCCTGGATCGTGAAGCAGATTGATTATTTTAAGCGATTGCCGCTTCCACAGTCTCCCAGAAAGTATTTGAATGGAGAAACACATTATTACCTGGGGAGACAGTATCGTCTGAAAAGTTACCCGGGAAAAACATCACATGTGAAATTGGTTGGGCGGTTTTTTAACGTATCTATTTTATCTGTAAGGGCGACCGGTACCCTAAATACGGGCGTCAATGAACAAATGAAACAATGGTACGAAGAACATGCAAAGAAAATTATACTGAAAAAAATAGATGCTTATTATTCAGTGCTGAAAAAGCGATTGGATAGTGTGCCAAAAGTACAATTTCGCTGGATGCAAAAACGCTGGGGAAGTTGCTCACCCAAAGGGACAATTACAATCAATTATGAGGTAATTAAAGCACCCCTATCGTGTATAGAATATGTTGTGCTACATGAATTGTGTCATTTGAAATACCCTCAGCATGACAAACGGTTTTATAATTTTCTGACAAAGTATCTTCCGGATTGGGAAAACCGAAAAAAACAGTTGGAAGAAGTGGTATTGTAAAAATGGAGAAAAGAAAATATTTGAATTTCTGAACAGGTCGTGTTTTATTCACTTGGATAGTGATGGAAAAATGTGTAAAATCAGAAAAATTAAAAAGCATTTTATGGAGGAACTATGTCTGCAATGGAAGAACTCGCCCGGCAGGAATTGATTGCCGGGATTGCCCTGCGTGAGAAAGCGGCGGAGGTATTGCCTAAGCCGCTAACCCAGGCGGCGTTTTTAATATCCGAGGCGATAAAAACCGGACACAAACTATTGATTTGCGGTAATGGCGGTTCAGCGGCGGATGCGCAGCATTATGCCACTGAATTGGTCGCGCGGCTGTATCAACGGGAACGTCCGGCCATAGCGGCAATTGCATTGACCACCGACACTTCGGCATTGACTGCGATTGCCAATGACTATGGTTTTGAAAATGTGTTTAAACGTCAGGTGGAGGCCTTGGGTCAGCCAGGTGATGTCCTGCTGGGGTTGAGTACTTCCGGCAATTCGGCCAATGTGATCGGGGCCATGCAAGCAGCGCGGCAGAAGCAGATGAAAGTTGTCAGCTTTGTCGGCGAGGGCGGCAAGATGAACGAACTTTCCGATGTGGTTTTATCTGTGCCATCATCCAATACCATGCGGGTCCAGGAAATTCATTTGGCCATGGGGCATATTCTCTGTAAACTTATCGAAACCATGGTCTTTCCCCCAGAGGAGGAACACTAGCGGTATGAAACAGGTCCAAGCAGCTCATTTAAAGCGACTGGTTAATAAATTCAGCAATAAAAAAATCCTGGTGGTGGGGGATGTGATGCTGGATGAATATATTTGGGGAAGCGTTTCCCGTATCTCCCCGGAAGCACCCATTCCCGTGGTCCATGTTAATAAAGAGAGTGCTTTGCCGGGTGGTGCGGCCAATGTGGCCAAAAATATTACCGCCTTGGGCGGGAAGGTTATTTTAGCCGGGGTGGTGGGCCGGGATGCCACCGGTCACCGGATCAAAGCCCTGTTGAAAAAAGAGGGTGTCAATACGGATTTGATTTTAGAGGACCGGTCGCGGCCCACGATCACCAAGACCCGCGTCATTGCCCATTCCCAGCAAGTCGTGCGCATTGACCGGGAGTCTGCCGGTAATTTAAGACCTGCGATTATCACTGAAATTTTAACCAAAATCGCAAAATTGATGAAGCAAGTAGATGGTGTGATTATTTCCGATTATAATAAAGGTCTGCTTACGGAATCCCTTTCGCAGGGCGTTATTTCACTGGCCAGGCAATACAATAAAGTTATCACCGGTGACCCGAAACCCCAGAACATTTTCAAGTTTCGCGGGGTGACCTTGATATCGCCTAATCAGAGCGAGGCCTCAATTGCAGCCGCGATGCCGATTACCAACCGCGCCAGCCTGCTCAAGGCCGGAAAAAAGATGCTGGAATCATTGCAGTGTGAGGCGGTCTTGATTACGCGCGGCGAAGAAGGCATGTCTTTGTTTGAAGCCAAATCCGGGACATCGCATATTCATACGGTGGCACAAGAAGTCTATGATGTTTCCGGCGCAGGGGATACGGTTATTTCGGCATTGACACTGGCATTGGCATCCGGCGGGAGTTTTAAAGAAGCGGCCGTGGCAGCCAATTGCGCGGCAGGGATTACCGTGGGGGAGGTGGGGGTTGCCACCACCACCCAGGCTGAACTGAAAAAACGGATTGGAGAAGAGCCGTGGAAATGATTCTTGGCATTCCCCGCACAGCTGCAAGTAAGATTATTTCCGCCAAGGCTGCAGCGGAGCTTATTGAGGACTGGACAAAAAAATCCCGTAAGATTGTTTTTACCAATGGATGCTTTGATATTCTCCACCAAGGGCATGTTCGTTATTTGGCGGAAGCCCGGAAAATGGGGAGTGCGTTGGTCGTAGGGTTGAATTCAGACACCTCGGTTCGGAAAATTAAAGGGGAAAAAAGACCGATTCTTAATCAGGCAGAGCGTGCCGAGCTTTTAGCCTCGCTGGAGTGCGTAGATGTGGTGGTGCTGTTTGACGAAGTTGATCCCGGAAAATTGATCGAAACCATCAAACCCAATGTGTTGGTGAAAGGGGCGGATTGGCCCAAGGAAAAAGTCATTGGCAAAGATACGGTCGAGGCACTGGGTGGGTCGGTGGTCAATATTCCGCTGGTGGAAGGTCGCAGTACTTCCGCCATTATTCAAACGATTTGTGACCGTTATCGCGACTGAGTCATGAAGCGGCAGGGATGATTGGAACATTATCGCAGTCTGTGGATTTTATCAAACAAAAAGGATGTTCTATGCGGATTATCGGAGTGATTCCGGCACGCTGGGGTTCCACCCGGCTGCCGGGCAAACCCTTGGCAGATCTCAACGGCAAGACATTGATCGAGCGGGTCTGGCGCCAGGCTTCCAAAGCAAAAAAATTATCCCGCTTAATGGTTGCGACGGATGATCAGCGGATTTTTGATACTGTTTTGTCCTTTGGCGGTGAGGTGATTATGACCTCACCCCAGTGTGCTACCGGGACGGACCGGTTGGCTGAAGTGGCTGCCCGTGTTACCGGTGACCTTATTGTCAATATTCAGGGCGATGAGCCGTTTCTTCCGCCGGCCTATATTGATAAGCTGGTTGCGCCGTTTCAAAAAGACAAGCAACTGAAAATGAGTACCCTGGCGGCACCTTTGCCTGACCGGGAAGTCCGGAACCCCAATACCGTAAAAGTTGTTTGTGCGCTCAATGGAGATACCCTGTACATAGTGTTTCTTGGCCAAGACACGGAACGCAGCCTCATTTTGCCTAAGCAAACTTTTCGCTTTGGCATGGCCCGGCGAGACTTTCAGAATCTTGCGCCACCGGGAGGCGGCTTTGACCAGATCACCGCTTCCCAAATAACGCTTACCATCTGCGATCCACTTAGTGATCTGGTCCGCACGCAGCCGTATGGCCTCGGATTTGTATTTTCGGGCATTTTTATGCTTAGGTGCTTTTTTCAAAACCATGTTCCATTTTTGAATCGCGCCGTAATAATCACCTTTTCCAAACCGCGTGAGTCCGGCCAGATACCATTCCTGAATACGCGGATCTTTGAAACGCTTGCTTCCCTTGGCCATCTCCTGGCGCGTTTTTGCCAGCATTTCTTTTGCCTCTTGATGTGTTGCGGCAATCGCCAATATCCCCTGGCAAGCCAACAAAGCATCCGCCCATTGTTCGCGTTTAAATGCTGCTCGCCCGGCACGCATTTTTTTTTGAATTTCTTTGGCATAGTATTTTTTTTGAATCCCGTCCAATGCCTTTGCAGCAGATGTGTTTCCCGCATCAATAAGCAATATACGCTGATACTCATCCATGGCATCTGTATACTGCTTGTTTTGTCTGTAGTGGTCGGCTTTGGCAAAGCGGGATATCAATTCCGCACGACGCTCCTGGGTACGTAAACCGGCCTTAGCTTTTTCCAGATTTTGCGCCGCTTGAACATCATTGGGTTGAAATGTCAGTACTTTTTGATAATGATCAATGGCTTCGGCATAGCTTTCTGCCTGTAGTGCCGTCTGGCCTTTTTGCCGCGCCTTTGAGATCAGTGCCTGTTTCTCTGATACCAAGGCCCGGCCGCCGCCAAAAAAATAAGTAAAACTGGCACGGTGCCCGTAACCCAGATCACCTTGCGGGATAAGTGCATAATCCAGCTGGTAACCCTGGATATTGAATCCCAACCCCGCCCGAAGCCCGGAAAGGGAATCCAAGCCCTCCTGTTCCGGCCGGTAAAAATATCCGGCGCGCAAAGCAAAAAGATTACGATACCAGTATTCTGCACCCAGACCATAGCGGTACCACCCCGGAAAGGTCCGGACAATATCCGCAGTAATATTTAATTCATCCTTAAAAAACCTGGCGGCACCACCCAAACGCATGGTCAAGGGAAGCGAATAACCAGCCACCGGCAATCCGGCATTTTGCAGCACGGCGCCCACTGACCACCACTGGCCAGGTTGACGATAAAGGGCCCCAAGATCCAGATAACCGCTCTGATACGTCACATCATCCAACTGCTCGTGTGCATAGTTCAAACTTCCGCCCACAGAAATACCATAAGCAATCGGCATGGCAAAGGCCAAACCGGCAGTCAGGCTGTAAGGCCGAAATCCCGAACCAACAGGCCGTCTTCATCCCGGCGTAATTGGATATCAGAATTGAGATAAGAGACTTGGGCCGCAGCACAACCTCCGAATACCGGATACGTCCCAGCCAGATATTCCTGACGCAGGTTGCTGATCCACTGGTTGTGCATAAATAAAATCTGGATATCCTGAATCTGTGACAAGCCGCTTGGATTCCAGGATAATGCTGTAACATCATCTGCCAGACCGGTAAATGCCTCACCCATGCCATACGCTCGCGGACCGGCGCCTAGTTGAAGAAAGGACATGGCACGTTTAGAAGCCGGACGGTCACCGGCCCAAAGCACGGATGTCTGCATCATAAGGATACCCACAAAAAAAACACTGCCGAATCGGCTCATTTTATTCATTTAATCACCGTCAACTTTCCATCCTTGAAGCTGCTCACGCTGCCTTGATTGTTTCTGGCTGTGACTTTGTATAAATAAACCCCAGGTGCTACACCGGACACTTGCCAATGGTGCCGGTTAAACCGCCCGCCAATCCCCGGTCCTTCCCAATCCCAAACCAGTTCCGCGCTTTGGTTATATACCCGGATCAAGACAGTCGCGTCTTCTTCCAGCCAGTATAAAAAGGTAAGACGATCACCCCGGCTGGAATTGGGATAACTGATCGCTTCATCCTTGCCAATCAAAGGCGAGAGTGTAAAATCCGCCCGATCACCGGCATTGAGATTTGCAATGGTCTGACTCTTCATGCCCAATGCACTGGCCTTGACTGAGTACGAACCATCACTGAGAGGCGATAAAATATAATTTCCACCATTATCCGGTACAGTTTGGAGTACCACCTGGTTTGATGCATCCAATAACATAACCCTTGGGTTTTCTAAACGTCCATTCCCATGTGATTTAACCACGCCGGCAATCGTGGTCTGGGCAACAAGTGTGATATTAGCATTCTCAGTTTCTTCACCCAAAGTCACCATAAAACCTTTTGATGATGATGAATACCCAGCTGCCTGCACTTCCACATCAAATTCCCCACTATGTAAACCCATAATCTTATACGCACCATTTCTTTCACAAACACCAAACCGGGTAGGGATACGATTATCAATCCCCGGCACCGTAATCTGTGCCATAGCGGATGGCACGGCCGCCAAGCAAATTAGCAGCACTGCGTTTTAGTTTCCTCGCGCTCGAACCACATAAAATGAATTGTTTTTCATGATTGACCATCAACCATTGAATATCATCCAGTAGGGCCGGTACTTTTTGAACCTCATCAATAATGATAGGTTGGTGATGCGTATCCTGCTGCATGGCAAGAACTTCTTTGCGGAGTGTTGCCAGCCGACGATTGCTCCTCTCAAATTTATCAGATAAGATCAGATTATAATAAGACGCGTGAGGAAACCTCTGTTTTAACAGTGTACTTTTCCCTGTTTGGCACGGCCCCCATAAAAAGGCTGTTTCTTTGTCAATAAGATGTATTTCTTGCAATCGTTTTATCATGATAGTCAAAGGTTAATTTATGGTTATTCCACAATTACTCCCATATTCAACGCCAACATTAGTAACTAATTGCAATTTTCCCTGGCTCCAACTTTTTTGTCCCTTCGGGTAAAGTAAGAATGATCTGATACAAATAAATCCCCGGTGCACAGGATCCAGTCTGCCATGTCAGGGTGTTTCCAGTCAAAGAATCTCCCTGTATGACCGCAGCTTTCTCTCCGTTCATTTGATAAACAACGATGCGGGCTGCACTTGCGCGAATATCGTTCCATAAAAACGTAACTGTCTCTTTAGCGGGGTTAGGATATGCCCAAACCCGGTTTTGTTCCATATAAAAAAACAGCTCCTTTTTCGCCGTCTGGGTTGTTGTGGCGGAACGCTCAAACGATGTTGATGTTCTAGTTGACGTCAATGAATGAAAAGGTGTGTGTGTTACTGAAGCTGTCCTACTGGGTGAAGGTAAAATTGTTGTCAAAGATGTCGGTGTCAGTGTCAAAGTTGAGATAGCAGTTCGAGTTGCAGTCAAAATCAGGCTGGGTGTCATACTCGGTGAAATTGTTAGTGTTGACGAAGGGGTTATACTCGGTATTGATGTAGGTGTTGAAGAATTTGTAGGCGTCAGAGTGGGTGTGCAAGTGGCAGTATTGGTAGGTGTAAATGTGTAGGTAAAATCTCCTTGAACAACAACAAAATCAACTACAATGCTTTCCTCGATAGGCCAACCAAAGGCATTTATGCGAATAACAACATTTAGCGTTTGTGTCCCATGCAATCCTGTTCGTGTTGGAATATCAAAAAAATACAAACCCGGCGATGTCTCTTCGCCAAGCAAATACTCTACGCTTCCCCTACGAACACCTATTTGAAATGTTCCGCCCCCTAAAAAAACATCGCTAACACGAACATAAAGTTCGTTATATAAATCAACATCAAACTCCAGGATGGTTCTCGATACATATCCTAAATCGTTCCCTGCATCCACAATCGCATATCCGTCAGTTAAAGAATAGTAGATGTCAATGCCATGATTCTGCCAATTTGCAGGTTGCTGACCATGTATTCCTCCGCTGAAACCATCATAGAACAAATCGACTGCGTGTAAATAATTGACTACTCCAAATAATGCCACAAAAACCATCATCGCGATTTTAATACTAATGAGAAAATAAAAGTGTTTTCCGAACATTTTGTTATATCTCCAACATTTTTTTAAATCTTGCCCTATTAAGAAACACGCTTTCTTTTTCAACACGGTAATCATAATTACCCGGTTCAAAACGCATTTGATAACTGCCATCCGCTTGGGTCAACGCACGAAGTGTCTGACTGGTGACATAGGCGCTCACCGTTGCACCCTCTACAACAGGCGACCCGGTTTCAAGGGATGTGACCACACCACTCATTAGTGAACCAATATAAACACTGGCATTGATGGTATTTACCTTGCCAGGCTCAATAGGTTTATACCTACAATAATCAGCATAGCCAGTTCGGGTTACACCAATATCGGTACTAGTTTTTAATTCATAACAGTCAAAATTTTCAATAACATATCTTCCTTGCTCGTCTGCATAAACACTGTTTGGACTGTTGTCCACCCAGATCCAGGAAAAAGCACATGGCGTATTGTTACTCTCATCCCAGATCACACCCATGGCAGTGGTGGTCACTGCTTGGCCGGAACCAGCCATAGTCATAAACAATCCAAGGGTGATCGCTAGCCTGGTAATATTCTTTTTTAATTTCATAAAATCACCATCTGCTTTCCGGCCGGAATACATGGTGTGAGGGAATGAAGGAATTATTTCCGGGCCTTGATCATTCTTTTGGCTTGTTGCAAGTCAGCCGGGGTGTCAATCGAGAGCAAAGGGCGGCTGACCGGACAGACCTTGATGGCAACTCCCATTTCCAATGCGCGTAGCTGCTCAAGCTGCTCGCTTTTTTCCAAAGGGGTTTGCTTCCATTTCGCAAATTCCAGTAAAAAAGCGCGCCGGTAGGCGTAAATGCCAAGATGCAGTAAAAAAGATTTTTGTTTGGTGCTCCGGATATAGGGGATCGGCGAACGGGAAAAATACAGGGCATCTCCATTGAGCGCACAAACAACTTTTACGGTATTGGGGTTCCGGACTTCCCGGTCAGGCAAAGGTGCCGCCAGGGTACTCATTTTCAGTTGCTTGTCTTTTTGAAACGGCGCAACCAGCTTATCAATATAGGCCGGCGGAAGAAACGGCTCATCGCCCTGAATATTGACAATAAGGTCACCGGTAACACGGGCAGCCACTTCAGCCAACCGGTCCGTCCCGGTAGCACACTGGGGTGAGGTCATAATCACCTCACCGCCAAAGGACAAAACAGTATCAAAAATCCGCTGATCATCCGTCGCAACCATTAAGCGGGATAATTTTTTTGCTTTGGAAGCCTGGCGCCAGACCCGCTCGATCAATGTCTTGCCGTTGAGATCTGCCAAGGGTTTGCCCGGCAGCCGGGTGGAACCCCAGCGTGCCGGAATCACTCCGATAATCCGCATAGAACATCCTTTTTGTTTGATAAAATCCACAGACTGCGATAATGTTCCAATCATCCCTGCCGCTTCATGACTCAGTCGCGATAACGGTCACAAATCGTTTGAATAATGGCGGAAGTACTGCGACCTTCCACCAGCGGAATATTGACCACCGACCCACCCAGTGCCTCGACCGTATCTTTGCCAATGACTTTTTCCTTGGGCCAATCCGCCCCTTTCACCAACACATTGGGTTTGATGGTTTCGATCAATTTTCCGGGATCAACTTCGTCAAACAGCACCACCACATCTACGCACTCCAGCGAGGCTAAAAGCTCGGCACGCTCTGCCTGATTAAGAATCGGTCTTTTTTCCCCTTTAATTTTCCGAACCGAGGTGTCTGAATTCAACCCTACGACCAACGCACTCCCCATTTTCCGGGCTTCCGCCAAATAACGAACATGCCCTTGGTGGAGAATATCAAAGCATCCATTGGTAAAAACAATCTTACGGGATTTTTTTGTCCAGTCCTCAATAAGCTCCGCTGCAGCCTTGGCGGAAATAATCTTACTTGCAGCTGTGCGGGGAATGCCAAGAATCATTTCCACGGCTCTTCTCCAATCCGTTTTTTCAGTTCAGCCTGGGTGGTGGTGGCAACCCCCACCTCCCCCACGGTAATCCCTGCCGCGCAATTGGCTGCCACGGCCGCTTCTTTAAAACTCCCGCCGGATGCCAATGCCAGTGTCAATGCCGAAATAACCGTATCCCCTGCGCCGGAAACATCATAGACTTCTTGTGCCACCGTATGAATATGCGATGTCCCGGATTTGGCTTCAAACAAAGACATGCCTTCTTCGCCGCGCGTAATCAAGACCGCCTCACACTGCAATGATTCCAGCATCTTTTTTCCGGCCTTGAGCAGGCTGGCGCGGTTGGTAATCGGCATCGCGGCTGCAATTGAGGCCTCGCTCTGATTAGGCGATATCAAGGTCACCCCGCGAAACTTGAAAATGTTCTGGGGTTTCGGGTCACCGGTGATAACTTTATTGTATTGCCTGGCCAGTGAAATAACGCCCTGCGAAAGGGATTCCGTAAGCAGACCTTTATTATAATCGGAAATAATCACACCATCTACTTGCTTCATCAATTTTGCGATTTTGGTTAAAATTTCAGTGATAATCGCAGGTCTTAAATTACCGGCAGACTCCCGGTCAATGCGCACGACTTGCTGGGAATGGGCAATGACGCGGGTCTTGGTGATCGTGGGCCGCGACCGGTCCTCTAAAATCAAATCCGTATTGACACCCTCTTTTTTCAACAGGGCTTTGATCCGGTGACCGGTGGCATCCCGGCCCACCACCCCGGCTAAAATAACCTTCCCGCCCAAGGCGGTAATATTTTTGGCCACATTGGCCGCACCACCCGGCAAAGCACTCTCTTTATTAACATGGACCACGGGAATGGGTGCTTCCGGGGAGATACGGGAAACGCTTCCCCAAATATATTCATCCAGCATCACATCCCCCACCACCAGGATTTTTTTATTGCTGAATTTATTAACCAGTCGCTTTAAATGAGCTGCTTGGACCTGTTTCATACCGCTAGTGTTCCTCCTCTGGGGGAAAGACCATGGTTTCGATAAGTTTACAGAGAATATGCCCCATGGCCAAATGAATTTCCTGGACCCGCATGGTATTGGATGATGGCACAGATAAAACCACATCGGAAAGTTCGTTCATCTTGCCGCCCTCGCCGACAAAGCTGACAACTTTCATCTGCTTCTGCCGCGCTGCTTGCATGGCCCCGATCACATTGGCCGAATTGCCGGAAGTACTCAACCCCAGCAGGACATCACCTGGCTGACCCAAGGCCTCCACCTGACGTTTAAACACATTTTCAAAACCATAGTCATTGGCAATCGCAGTCAATGCCGAAGTGTCGGTGGTCAATGCAATTGCCGCTATGGCCGGACGTTCCCGTTGATACAGCCGCGCGACCAATTCAGTGGCATAATGCTGCGCATCCGCCGCTGAACCGCCATTACCGCAAATCAATAGTTTGTGTCCGGTTTTTATCGCCTCGGATATTAAAAACGCCGCCTGGGTTAGCGGCTTAGGCAATACCTCCGCCGCTTTCTCACGCAGGGCAATCCCGGCAATCAATTCCTGCCGGGCGAGTTCTTCCATTGCAGACATAGTTCCTCCATAAAATGCTTTTTAATTTTTCTGATTTTACACATTTTTCCATCACTATCCAAGTGAATAAAACACGACCTGTTCAGAAATTCAAATATTTTCTTTTCTCCATTTTTACAATACCACTTCTTCCAACTGTTTTTTTCGGTTTTCCCAATCCGGAAGATACTTTGTCAGAAAATTATAAAACCGTTTGTCATGCTGAGGGTATTTCAAATGACACAATTCATGTAGCACAACATATTCTATACACGATAGGGGTGCTTTAATTACCTCATAATTGATTGTAATTGTCCCTTTGGGTGAGCAACTTCCCCAGCGTTTTTGCATCCAGCGAAATTGTACTTTTGGCACACTATCCAATCGCTTTTTCAGCACTGAATAATAAGCATCTATTTTTTTCAGTATAATTTTCTTTGCATGTTCTTCGTACCATTGTTTCATTTGTTCATTGACGCCCGTATTTAGGGTACCGGTCGCCCTTACAGATAAAATAGATACGTTAAAAAACCGCCCAACCAATTTCACATGTGATGTTTTTCCCGGGTAACTTTTCAGACGATACTGTCTCCCCAGGTAATAATGTGTTTCTCCATTCAAATACTTTCTGGGAGACTGTGGAAGCGGCAATCGCTTAAAATAATCAATCTGCTTCACGATCCAGGGCATTCTTTTTCTTATGCCTATAATTAATTCTTCCTGCCGGCTCCCTTCATATTGCCCGGGTGCTTTTACCATCACTTGCATGTCAGGCCACACGGTCACATTAACGTATTTCCGGTTTTGATAGAAAACCTGAACTTTCACCTGCCTGCTGCCGTACGCCATCAATAGCGGCGCACATTGAGTCCCTGTCAACTTTTTCATGGACGTTGTACCTTGGCAATATGAATACATTTATCCATCATGTCATCAATCGCATCCAGCTCCACTTTCAATCCCTGCTCATCCTGAAAATCAAACAGGCTGTCTTCCATGGCATTTCGCATTCTATTTTTGACATCATCATTATCACCCCAGTTGACAATGCGGTTGCTTTCGATGTCATGCTCAATGGTTAAAGACAATTGTGCAATAATCCCCGAGTCTATCTCCCGGACTTTATCTACCACTTCCTTTAACACGCCGAAATAAGCTTTGGCAACATCATGGTTTTTAATGACTTCCGGAATATCATCCCCTGTCCGATTGATAACAGCATCCTTATACCGCATCATTGTTTCCAGGTATTCCCGTTCACCCATCCGCTTGCTATGAAAGGCGGCAATGGCATCCTGCAATAACTGTGAAAACCGTTTATAAAAAACCGGATCTTCATCCATATGGATGTTAATCGCACGTTGTGTCCGGTGGGCAATCGTATCCGCCTTGGCGCCTTCACCACTGACTTTTGCCACTTCCTGATCAAAAGCTTCCTTATTAAAAATATTCACCAACGGTGTGATTTTTTCAATCGCGCCGGCTTTGACATGCGTATCAAGCAACTTTTGGATCTTAGATTCATACTCACCATAATCAATTACCTCAGAATAACGGTGCCGCACGGATAAACGCAGCTTTGAGAAAAAAGCCAAATCTTTTTTATAGGTTTCAATCTTTTCTTCCGAAGTTTCCTGATGAAAACGAAGACTTGAAAAAGCCAGGCTCATGAGACGGGCATAGCCGGACAAACGGTCATAAAAACAATACCGCCTTGCTTCATCACCCAGATGCTGTTCCAGGGCACCAACATCAAATTTATTTGGAACCTCTTTGAAAACATCCCAAAGCATGCTGTGTTTTTGGGGAATCTTCGCAATTTCTTTGGAAATATCTACAATCATGTCCTGCAAATCATCCTGATCATATTCAGCCAGAGCGCGATACAATTCCAGGCTCTGATCAAGGTTTTCCAACACACCGCTGTAATCAATAATCAAACCATATTCTTTCCCTTCGAACAACCGGTTGACCCGGGCAATGGCCTGCAACAAAGCATGGTCTTTCAGCGTCCGGGTCAGGTAGAGCACACCATTACAGGGCGCATCAAATCCTACCAACAACTTATCTACAACAATGATAATTTCCGGATCTTTCGAATTTTTAAAATTATTGATAATATTG
>Ga0255379_10092_pt1 | contig 14462 bp, 12 predicted proteins | sample ANMaggSeSYBR01I3_FD_182105 | JGI IMG/M metagenome (GOLD analysis project Ga0255379, IMG submission 182105) | Sediment cell enrichment communities from methane seep in Santa Monica Basin, California, United Staets - ANME aggregate JGI... | ecosystem: Environmental > Aquatic > Marine > Cold seeps >... | reverse complement strand
TCGGTCTGCACACTGCGGACTTCGGTATCAAAGATATCTTTTATCCGGGTGGAGGCACTGGCCAGCAACATCGTTTTAAGGGAGAGTATCCCAAGGAGTATATTTTCGTCGCTAACCACATAGATATAGTATATCTCATCCACCTCCTTGGCTTGCTTTCGCATCTCCCTGATACAGGTGGCCACCCCCCAGTTCTCATTGACCCGGATGAGCTCTTTTGCCATCAATCCACCGGCACTGTCCTCATCATAGCTCAGCAGGTCAACTATATCTCCCGCCTGCTCCACATCATCGATATGGAGAAGCACCTCCTGTTTTTTCTCTTCGGCAAGGTCCCCAATCACGTCGGCAGCATCATCTGAGTCCATGTGGTGGATGAACTGACTGGCAATCACATCAGATGGCAGGGCTTCCAGAAATTTTTCACGGTCGTCCTCTTCCAGTTCCACAAGTACGTCTGAAGCTTTCTCCGGATCAAGCAGGAGGTAGAGGTATTTGGCTTCCTCAAGGGAGAGACCCTCATAGATTTCAGCAATATCTGCAGGATGAAGATCCTCCAGCTTTCCCAGTGCTGCCCTGTCATCTTTGAGCTCGATGATGGACTTAAGTTCGCTTAAATATTCACGGGTCAGTTCAGTATTCATCAGTCAATAATTATTATGGATGGTTCATGGCCTTGTGGTTTTAAGAATTACCATGGCTGTTTGCTGTTTGCTGCGATTCTACCCAGCGTGTCAATTCTATGAACTCGGGAATACCCAGTTGTTCAGGCCGTTTGGTCAAAAGTTCAAAATTGCTGTCCAAATTTAACAAAATAGATTTTAATGAGTTCCTGATCATTTTTCTTCTCTGGTTAAATGTGGTTTTTACCACGCTAACAAACAACTTTTCATCACAGGGAAGGTTTTCTCTCCTATTCCGGATGAGCCTGATTACCCCGGAAGTTACCCTGGGTGGCGGGAAGAAGGAGCCAGGTTTGACTGAAAACAGGTATTCTATATCATAATATGCCTGTAACAGGACACTCAGTATTCCATACTCCCTGGATCCCGGGGGAGATGCAATTCGCTCTGCCACCTCTTTCTGGATCATACATACTACCGAAGGTATGCGATGACGGTGTTCGAGAATCCGGAAAAATATCTGACTTGAAATATTATACGGAAAATTACCAATCAAATGAAACGGATCGGTGGTATATGTATCAATGTCGAGTTTCAGAAAATCCTTTTCAATAAGGAGGTTGTTTAGAACAGGCCATTTATTTTTTAAGTGACCGGCCAACTCAGGATCAATTTCCACAGGCAGGAGCCGGATCTCGCGATCAAGCAGAAGGCCTGTTAAGACACCCGTACCCGGCCCGATTTCAATGACAGTATCTCCCCTGCCTGGTTCCAGTGTTTCCACGATCCGTCTGGCGATGGAGGGATCGGTAAGGAAGTGTTGTCCGAGATGTTTCTTGGGACGTACCATATGTACCCAAAGTTAAAAGGATTTGGGTATTTTTGGAGCAGATTTAAACAAATGCGATGATCAGACTAAAAAATCCTTATGCAGATTACCCGGAATACAATTGCTTTGGTTGTAGTCCAACCAACCATCAGGGTCTAAAAATGAAGTTCTTTGAGGATGGAGATGAGATTGTATGTACCTGGAACCCGGATCCCCATTTCCAGGGATTCAAGGATATTCTTCATGGTGGGATCCAGGCAACCATGATGGATGAAATTGCCAGTTGGGTTGTTATGGTGAAACTGGATACCGCCGGAGTCACCCTCCGTTTAAGTACCCGTTATCGAAAGCCGGTCCGTTTATCAGCCGGGGCCATCACATTGCGCGCTAAACTGCTACAACAACAGCGGCACATTGCAACGATGGAAGTATGGTTGTTGGATGGCGATGGAAACAGGTGTTCTGAAGGCACGGTGGACTATTTCACTTTTGACCGCGAGAAAGCCACCAGGGAGATGTACTATCCCGGGAAAGAGGCATTTTTTTAATATTGGATTATGAGTTACGATTTTGACAAGATTATTGAAAGAAGGGGTACAGATAGTGTGAAATATGATCTGCTCAATCCGGTTTTCGGAACCAATGATGTGCTTCCCATGTGGGTTGCCGATATGGATTTCGAAGTCCCGGATTTCATCAGAGAAGCAGTTATTAAGCGGATGAATCATCCCGTATTTGGTTACACTTACCGGCCAAAAAGATTTTTCAATGCAGTGGCATCATGGATGCAACGAAGGCATGGGTGGGAGTTAAAAAGCAACATGATCAGTTTCAGTCCCGGTATCGTCCCGGCCCTGAATCTATGCGTGATGGCCTTTACGGATCCGGGCGACAGGATTGTTGTACAGCCACCGGTCTATTTCCCGTTTTTTTCCGCAGTTACCAACCATAACAGGAAGTTGGTGTACAACCAGCTGATGGAACAGGATGGCCGGTATGGGATTGATTTTGATCAACTTGAGGAGCAATTCAGGGACGGAGTGAAGATGTTTTTCCTGTGTCATCCACACAACCCCGTTGGAAGGGTATGGAAAGAGACAGAGCTCAAGCGACTGGCTGATCTTTGTGTCCGATACAAGGTGCTGGTAATCAGTGATGAGATTCATTCTGATCTCCTTTTATTTGGGAACAAACATATTCCGCTGGCTTCTCTGGGTGAAGATATCGCTGATCAAACCATAACTTGTGTAGCACCCAGCAAAACATTTAACCTGGCAGGTTTGCACTCTTCGGCCGTGATCATCACCAATCCGGAGTTGAAAAAAAATTATGACAGGATGCTTGATATTGTCCATGTGGGTGGTGGGAATATTTTTGGTCAGGTGGCCATGGAGGCAGCTTATACCCATGGTGATGACTGGCTCTATCAGTTGAATGGTTACCTGGAAACAAACTATACGTTACTTTATGAGCTGCTGGGATCATCTGTGCCGGAAATAACCGTATCGCCCCTGGAAGCCACATACCTGGTATGGCTTGATCTCTCCTTCCTGGGTATGAACAATAAGGAGCTGAAGGATTTTGTTATTGGAAAGGCCCGGCTTGGATTAAATGATGGTCCTGTGTTTGGTCCCGGGGGGGAGCAACATCAGCGCATCAATATCGCCACCCCTCTAAAGGTGCTTAAGGAGGGGGTCGGGCGATTGTCTGACGCTGTACTGGCCACCAGGTAATCTTTTTGTATATTTAGGCAAAGACATCTGATGAAGCTCAGCTTTCCCTTTTCACTTAAGATCATGCTGCCCTACCTGGTAATAGCAGCAATGTTCCTTATTATTTTCCTTAGTGAACTCGATAAGGAGCACTCTCCTGGAATCTGGATATCGGCTTCGGGTATTGCTGTATGCATCATCGTGGGTTTCATTCACAATGTCTGGTTGAAGAAGCCCGTATACAGGATCAGGAACCTTGTGGTTCAGCTAACCAGGGGGAATATGCCTCTATTTAGCGCCTCAAAAGCAGCCGATGAGATCGGAGACCTTGAAAGGAACCTGGAGTTACATGTATCCAATCTCCAGCGAATTTCTGCATTTGCCAGGTCCATGGCTACAGGTGATTTTACAGGAAGATTTGAAAAACTCAGCGGTGAAGATGAGCTGGGAGAGGCCCTGCTTTCATTAAAAGAGAGCCTGATGGCATCTCTGAAAGATTCCGAATCCCGCAGACGTGAAGAAGAAAACCGTACCTGGTCTGCTCACGGACTTGCCAGGTTCAGCCTACTCTTCAGGGAAGCAGAAGACAACCTTCATGACCTTTCAAGGTTATTGATGAAGGAACTGGTAGAGTATTCTGAAGCCGATGTGGGGGCTATGTTCATAACAATGGACCAGGAAGAAGAAAAGGGTCAGCTCCTCGAGCTGTTTGGAAGTTATGCATTTGATCGGGAAAAGTATATTCACCAATCCTTTGAATTTGGAGAGGGACTGGTTGGAAGGGCAGCAGTTGAAAAGGAGATAATCTATGTGACCGACCTTCCTCCCGATTATATCAAGATCCGTTCGGGACTCGGCGAAGATGTTCCCTCCTCAGTCCTGCTTGTTCCCGTAATGCTGGATAACAATGTATTGGGGGTGATCGAACTGGCATCCCTTGGAGAGATGCCGGCCTACCAGATCGAGTTCATTGGCCAGCTGGGTGACGCATTGGCCACTACCCTGGCCAAGGTGAAAGCAAACCTGCAGAACAGGAAGCTGTTTGAGCAGACCAAAAAACAGGCTGAAGAACTTGCCTCTCAGGAAAAGGTATTCAGACAGAACATGGAACAGCTCGAAAAAGCGCAGGATGCGTATCTCCTCAAGGAAGAGAAACTCCTCAAAGAAATCGAAGCGCTCCGTAAAGGCTCCTCCTGAGATCAATTCCACACCAAATTCATCCATCCTGTCAGGCACCACAAGACGTAAGGTGTCATAATGGCATGCTATTTTAAAAATAGCATGCCATTATGACATATCTATTGTGGTGGCATATGCTTTGACATTAGAAGGTCAGAAGTAATAACAAACATATGTATCACAAAATTAATTGGAGGAAATTAAAATGTTAGCAAAAATCAACAGAAGTTACCTTCCCACTTACTGGGATGATTTTTTCAATGACAGCTTTTTTAAAAGTGCAAATACGGTCAACTGCAGCGGTACTTCCCCGGCAGTGAATGTTATTGAAGATGAGAAACAGTACAGGATTGATGTAGCGGTACCCGGTATGTCCAGGAGTGAATTCAGGATTGATCTGGATGACGATCTCCTGACCATATCCTCAGAACAGAAAGAGAATAGTGAGGCAGATGAATCCAACAATCCCAGGTACATGCGCAGGGAGTTCAGCTACAGTACATTCAAGAGGAGTTTCCAGCTTCCCGATTCCATTGACCAGGAAAATATTAAGGCCAGTCATGATGCAGGAATTCTGAGCATTCAGCTTCCTAAGAAGGAAGAGGTGGTTCAGAAAGCTGCGAAACAAATCGAGATAGCATAGAATGTTAGGATCGATAGATCGTTAGGATGAAATGGTTACAACCTGGATTTGATTTTTCTTGTCTCTTCATCAAATCCAGGTTTTTCCAGCAATGCAAACATGTTCTTTTTGTAGGCTTCAACCCCCGGTTGATTGAATGGATTTATGCCCAGCATGTAACCGCTTATTCCACAGGCATTCTCAAAAAAGTAAAGCAACTGGCCCAGGTAGTATGCATTGAGCCTGGGGATCGATATCCTGATGTTGGGTACCCCCCCGTCCAGGTGGGCCAGGGTCGTGCCAAGCTCAGCCATTTTATTCACATGGTCGATATTCTTTCCGGCAAGGTAGTTCAACTCATCCAGGTTGGCTGCATCTACAGGTACGGTTAGTTGGTTATCTGCTTGTTCCACACTTACTACTGTTTCGAAGAGGATCCGTTCCCCTTCCTGAATGAACTGACCCATGGAATGCAGGTCCGTTGAATTGTTCACCGAAGCAGGAAAAATTCCTTTTCCCTGTTTCCCTTCACTTTCGCCAAACAATTGTTTCCACCATTCAGAAACATAGTGAAGTTTGTTGTGGTAGTTCACCAGGATTTCAATCTTCTTCCCGGATCTGTACAAGGCGTTGCGGGTGGCAGCATATTGTGCTGCAGGATTTTCTTCAAAAGGGGTTTTTGGATCACAGTGCTGGCTCATTTCACGTGCCCCATTTATCAGTTGTCTGATGTCGACACCACAAATGGCCAGTGGGATCAATCCCACAGGTGTGAAAATTGAAAATCTTCCACCCACATCCCCGGGGATCACAAAACTCCGGTACCCTTCCTCATTGGCCTGTTGTCTGAGGGCTCCATTGCTGGCATCTGTAACAGCAATGATCCGGTTTCCGGCTTCTTTTTTTCCAACCTTCTCCACCAGGTGGTCCTTCAGGATCCGGAATGCAATGGCCGGTTCGGTGGTTGTCCCCGATTTGGAAATGACAACAATTGAATAGTTATAATCGTCAAGCAATTCGAGCAATTCGTGCATGTAGTCTTCACCGATATTGTGACCGGCAAATAGCATATGAGGAGCCATCCGGTCCTTTTTCAGGTGTGCAAAATTGTTGGCCAGGGCATCGTTCACAGCCCTGGATCCCAGGTAGGAGCCCCCAATCCCCACCACTAAAAGCAGCTCGGTTTTTTCTCTTAGTCCCGATACAGTATCTTCTATTTCGGAGATTTGCTGGTCAGTGATGGCCGATGGGAGTTGGATCCAGCCCAGGAATTCATTACCATCTCCGGTTCCTGCGTACAGGGTATTCTGCGCCAGGATAGTTTCTTCACGGAGGTTTTCGATCTCTTCCTTGCTAATGAAGTCATATACCCGGGAGATATCCAGTTTGATCTGTTTCATGGCGCAAAAGTAAGCAAAAAACTTGTTTGCAACTCCACTTGATTCATATCCGTTTTTTGATTTTCTTATGCATTAAACTCCCATCATGACCGAAATAGAGAAATTGGACAGGATAGCGATCGATGTCAGGTCCCATAAATTGCTCAGGCAGCTTCTCATTGAAAATCCGGAATTTGAAGAGATCCTGCGAAATTCAAAGAATGAAACCGAGGTTGTGGTAGGGGTGAGGGAGTGGATCGGGAAAAACCTGAAAGACAGGGAAGATGCATTCCGGTTTTATCATGCAAGACACTCCAGCAGGGAGCTTTTCGATAAACTGGACTGGAGCGATTATGCCATCATCAGGATCCTGGATTACATTGATCATGCAGGGAAAGAGTATCCGGACCTGAACCTTCGCGGTGAAATTGCTGTCAGCAATCCGCTCCGGCTTATCTGGCTGGCTGTGAATAAAGGAACAGGCGGTGCCAAACCCGATTTCTTTGTCGATATGATCATGCTCTTCCGCCAGCTCAGGGGAGAGAGCAAACAGCATGCCTTTTCACTTGACCGGGTATTATCCTGGATGGATCGGTTTCCGTCCGGATTGGATCCACGTATTGTCCAGGTCAGGCAAGAGAATAAGCAAAGGATCATCACTATCCTGATGGATCGGATCGATGGGGGAGAGGTTGAGAGTTCAAGGTATTATTTTGAACCCGGCCTGAGCACATTGCAAAAGATTGAAAAAACACAAAGGTGGTGGGAAGACTACAGGTTTCACCTTCGCTTTGCGGTCCGCTCCCCTGAACTGCTGAACGAAATGCTGGACAACTCCCTTGATCCGGATACCATGAAGATTCTTAAAGATGCCGAACAGGTGGGTATTCCATTCTTCGTTAACCCATACTACCTTTCCCTGCTTCATGTAAGGGTCCCCTATTTTGCAGTTGGAGCCGATCTTGCCATTCGTCATTACATCCTCTACTCCAAACAGCTTGTAGAGGAATTTGGGAATATCGTTGCATGGGAACTGGAAGACCAGGTAGAACCGGGTAAACCAAATGCGGCCGGATGGCTCTTGCCGGAAGGGCACAACATCCATCGCCGCTATCCGGAAGTGGCCATTCTGATCCCCGATACAATGGGCAGGGCATGTGGCGGACTGTGCTCATCCTGCCAGCGTTTGTATGATTTCCAGGGCGGACGGCTGAATTTTAACCTGGATAAGCTCACTCCCGGGGAAAAGTGGAGCGAAAAGTTAAAGAGGTTAATGAAGTATTTTGAAGAAGATGCCCAGCTCAGGGACATTCTGATCACCGGAGGGGATGGTTTGATGAGTGCGGATAAGTCCCTGAAGCACCTGCTGGATGAAATATTTGAAATGGCAAGGCAAAAGAAGAAAAGGAATGAAACCCTGCCCGAAGGGGAAAAACTTGCTGAACTGGTCAGGGTCAGGATCGGTACGCGTTTGCCTGTGTACCTTCCCCATCGTATTTCACTAAACCTGATCAAGATTTTAAAAGAGTTCAAGGAGAAGGCAACCAGCATTGGAATCAAGCAGTTCCTCATTCAGACACATTTTGAATCACCCATGGAGGTAACTCCCGAGTCGTCCATGGCCGTTCAACGTTTGATTGCGGCCGGGTGGACGGTTACAAATCAGCTGGTGTTTACTGCGGCAGCATCCAGGCGAGGCCATTCTGCCAAGCTGAGGAAAGTGCTGAATGATATTGGGGTATTACCCTATTATACATTTACTGTGAAAGGTTACATGGAAAACAATGCAAGTTTTGCTCCCAACGCCAGGGTAGTACAGGAACAGCTTGAGGAGAAGGTGGCCGGACAGATCGATGAGAAATACTACGACACCATCCGTGGTTTTCCGGAGGAGGCAAGCCTGATGGTTGAGAATGTTGAGGCACTGCGGAGGTTTGCAGGTCTGCCGTTCCTGGCTACGGACAGAAATGTATTGAACCTTCCGGGTGTTGGTAAAAGCTTGACATTCAGGGTTATAGGAATTACCCGGTATGGCCGCAGGATCCTGGAATTTGATCATGATGAAACGCGGCATCACAGTCCGATCATTCATAAAATGGGCAAGGTCATTATTATAGAATCAAAATCCATCCACGAGTATCTCAAACAGCTGGAGGAAATGGGTGAAGTCAGGGAGGATTATGACGGATTGTATGGCTATTCGATCGGTCAAACCGAACACCGCATTCCTGTCTATGATTACCCGGATTATGACTTCAAACTCACCGATGCCCTTACAAACCTTGAAGTCTGAGCGTTAAACGTTTGGGATTATTATAAGTATATTCACATATGAAATCATTTCAAAAAGTCGCTCCGATCATTCTTATTGCATTTTTTTCTATTTCTGTCCGGGCGCAGAAAAGGGGATTGGAATCTATCTCCACGCACGATCTTAAAATGCACATGGAGTTCCTGGCCTCAGATGAGTTGGAAGGAAGGAATACCGGTGAGCCTGGATTGCAAATAGCTGCCAGGTACCTGGCAGTTCAGGCCAGGCAACTGGGATTGCAGCCAGCCGACCCGGAAAATGATTATTTTCAGCCGTTTACTATTCTGGAGAAAGAATACGACCGGGAGAACAGCAAGATCATCATCATAACTCCTGGCTCAGATTCCGTGATCAACAAAGATCTATTCTATATTTTGCCTGCGGTAAAAGGGGAGAAGATCATTGTTGAGGGAGAGGTGGTCTTTGCCGGATATGGTATCACCGATGACAATAACGAATACAACGATTTTGAGGATATTGATATTAAGGATAAAGTAGTATTGATCATGAACCGGGCTCCTATGAACGAGGAGGGTACCGAGACACAGTTTGACAATGACAAATGGAACAGGATGCTAAGTTTTCAGCATAAATTAGAATATATCTATTCACTGCACCCAAAGGCTGTAATGCTGGTTTTCGATCCCAAATCCGGTTTCCGGTCCATCGGGGATATGAATCCGGGTATTGCAAACTATCTGGAAAAAACAAGAAGTCTGAAAATGGATGAGCACGATAATCCCATGCAGGGAGATACACCAAAAACAATCTTTATCCACAGAAGTTTGGCTGACCAATTGCTTGAGGGTTCCGGCAGGACACTGAAAGAATTGCAATTGGCAATTGACCGAAGCCTGGCACCACAATCATTCCTGATTTCTGAAAAAATCCTGAAAATTGAGCTGCAGATGAAGGAGGCGGAGATAGTTGTACCCAATGTTTTTGGTTTAATTGAAGGGAGTGATCCTGTCCTGAAAGAGGAGGTTGTGATTTATTTGGCTCATTTTGATCATCTGGGCACCGATGGTAAGGGTGGAGTTTTTAATGGTGCAGATGACAATGCATCGGGAACAGTAGCACTTATTGAAATTGCGGAGGCATTTATTAAAGAAAAGAAGCGTCTGAAAAGGAGTGTAGGATTTCTCTGGGTTTCTGCTGAAGAGATAGGATTGTTTGGCTCACAGTATTTTGCCGAGAATCCACTGGTTCTCCCAGAAAAAATTGCTGCAGTAATTAACATAGATATGGTAGGCAGGACAAAAACGGCCGAAGATGAAACAAGCAACAAGGAGGGTCTGACTATTATGGGAGGTGATACAGTGAAGGTAATTGGTGGTATACAGAGTGTTGTTTTGATGGATATCAATAAGCAAACCCTGAAAGAGATGGGCATGTATGGCGACTATACATACAATGATCCGGACCATCCGGAACAATATTTTTACCGGAGTGATCATATCAGTTTTGCCCGGAAGGATATCCCTGTTCTGTTCTATTCAACCGGGACACATCGCGATTACCACGAGATAACGGATGTTGAGGAACGGATCGACTATAACAAGTTTCTGAAGATGACCCGTTTTTGCTATAAGGCAGGATTCAATGTGGCACAGTACAAAGATCCCATCGAAGTGGATAACCCTTATTCCAGCTGGTAGATTTAATCGAGGGTTTCCAGGTAAAGATTCCGGAATTGCATGGGTGAACCTTCCGATTGCAACAGAATATTTCCTTCTGTGAGGGTCATATCAGATCCGGTATGCTGAAGCACACCATTGACTTTTACCTCGATGGTCCCATCCAGAGATGTAATATCGTAGCTGTTCCACTCACCTGCAGGGTTTTCACTGACCTCCTCAAATTTGGGGATGATCGCGAAACGGTTTTCTTCGGAAGTGATCAGATAAGTTGAGTCCTTAATGGTTATTCCTGATCCTTTGCCAATGAGTACGATATCACCCGCATGCTCATGCATGAGCTGGCATTCTATGCTCAGGGGCCAGAGACGGTCTTCACCCTGGACATGGATCAGCACACCGCTGTTGGTGGGCTGTTCGGTCCATCTCCATTCCACATGAAGGTTGAAATTGCTGAAGGTCTCCCTGGTGCGGATATAGGCGTTGGGTTTTCCGGTAGTTTGGATCAATCCTTCATCTACCCAGAAAACCTCTCCGGGTTCAATGTCGGAATTGCCCACGAAAATATTCCAGTTTTCCAGATCCTCACCATTGAACAACATGACCTTGTTATCTGAACTGCATGAGGCAATCAGCAGGGTGAGAAATAAAAATGTGACAGATTTGGTTAAAGTTTTCATTCGTTTCATTGGTTTAAATTTTTATGGATTCATGCGGTAGTTGATTTTAGAGGTGCCCTTAATACACTTCAGGGACAAATGTCTGATCTGAAATGGGGGGTCTAACGTATCCTTCCATGTTGATGGCAGGAAGGTCTATCTTTTTATGTTTGATTTCCTTATAGGGGATCTTTGACAGGAAATGATGTATGCAATTGAGCCGGGCCCGTCTTTTATCATCTGCGTTGACTACGAACCAGGGAGAGATCTTTGTGTCGGTATAGGAGAACATTTCATCCTTTGCCTTGCTGTATTTTATCCACTTATTCCTTGATATCAGGTCCATATCGCTGAATTTCCATCTTTTCAACGGGTCTTCGATCCGCTCCCGGAAACGGGTTTCCTGTTCTTCATCACTGACAGAAAACCAGTATTTAATAAGGATGATCCCGGAATGGATCAGCATCTCTTCAAAACGGGGACAGGAGCGCAGGAAATCCCAGTATTCTTCATCAGCACAGAAACCCATGACATGCTCCACGCCTGCCCGGTTGTACCAGCTCCGGTCAAGTAGGACAATCTCACCTGCTGCTGGCAGATGTGCAACATAACGCTGAAAATACCACTGTGTTTTTTCACGTTCGGTAGGTACACCAAGAGCTACTACCCTGCATATCCTGGGATTAAGTCGCTGGGTGATCCGCTTGATCACTCCCCCTTTTCCAGCTGCATCCCGGCCTTCAAAAAGTACAACAACACGCAGGTTTTTGGCTTTCACCGATTCATGCAGCTTAACCAGTTCAAGTTGCAACCGATCCAGTTCCTGGAAATAGAATCTCTTATTCAATCGGGTTGGATGCGGGTCCTTAGAAGACACTTCAGATTTTTTCCGTTTGTGATTCTTACTCATAACTTCCTTTTTTTTGATTTACACCGGATCATTTTGTTCCGAACAAACGGTCGCCTGCATCTCCGAGCCCGGGAATTATGTATCCCAGCTCATTCAAACAATCGTCCAGCGCAGCCAGGTAGATGTCGACACCGGGATGATCCTTTTTAATGCGGCTTACACCCTCCGGGGCTCCAACGATACATACCAGTTTGATGATCGAAGCTCCCTCGTTTTTTAATGCTTCTATGGCGGCACTGGCACTACCTCCCGTTGCCAGCATTGGATCGAGTACCATTACCACAGCATCTTTGAGATTGCCCGGGAATTTGGCATAATAGCTTTTTGGCTCGAGTGTTTTGTGATCGCGATACATGCCGATATGGCCCACCTTGGCAGTTGGAATCAGGTTGGTGATCCCATCCACCATTCCCAGTCCGGCCCGAAGCACGGGAACCAATACCACATCCCTGGCCAGTTCGCTGGTGGAACATTTGGTAAGGGGTGTCTCGATCTGAATCTCCCGGACAGGGAGGTCCCTGGTGATCTCGTAAGCCATGAGACCCGCAATCTCATCGAGATTTTCACGAAAATCTTTGGTCCCTGTTTCCTTTTTCCGAATAAGGGTAAGTTTATGCTGGATCAGCGGGTGTTGAACAACTGTAAGCATAAGTAGTCTTCCCTATTTTTTGTATATAGAAGGATCTAATTCTCTTTCATTGTTCCGGAATGCTGCCACAAAAGCCTGGTTGTATCCTGAATTTTTACACTGTGTCCTGAAGGAGCTTGCATTCTGAACCGCGTCAAATTCACCCACAGTGATCCTGTATGCGCCTTTGTAAAAGTATTCGAAGGTGGAATACCTGGCTCCGGCAATGGTTACCGATGGATTGCTGTTCGCTTTTGAACTTGATAGGATCTGAACACGAAAGATCACCTTGTCTGGTTCCGGTTCTGGCACCGGCTCTTCAGCTACCGGTTCGCTTGCAGCCACTTCAAGCACTGGTTCTGGTTCTGGTTCTGGTTCTGGCTCTGCCTCGTGAACAATTGGTACGACCAAGGGTACCACAGTAATTTGTTCCGGTTCCGGCTCATCCGACTCAATTTCTTCTGTTGTTGTGAGTAAAGGGATGGCGTTTATGTCAAATCCGATTTCCTCGAGGGTTTCTGTTCCAGCTGTAAATACCGCAGGGGTAAAACCAGTTTTCACAAGGTCTCGCAAAAGCAGCGAGATGTCCTGGTTCCGTGTATCCTCTATTCCTGAAAGAATAAAAGCCTTGGTATTCAGACTCATTTTGTAAATTTCACCCGGCGCTGATTCAGGTTCCAGGGAAGTAGAATAAACTGCCATTTTCTTGTTGGGATGGATAGAAAATCCCAACTCATCATTGCTGGTATTGACGTAATCGGTCAGGTTCTGGGGCTCCCCCCAAGTGGAACCATTGAAAAAACAGACATAAACATCATAACCCCCTAATCCCATATGTCCGGATGAAGAAAAATAGAGGTTATTGCTATGGTCAAGGTACGGGTACCATTCATGACCGGAAGTGTTGATGCTTCCCCCCATGTTCACAGGAGTTGACCATCCAGTTTCAGTTTTCCTGGCAATAAAAAGATCCAGACCACCATTGGAAGGAGTGCGGTCAGAAGAGAATATCATATATGAATCATCCAATGATACGGCAGGGTGCATATAGCGGGAAGGATCGCCGGTAAACGATAGCTGGTTATGCCTTGAGCCCTCGCCGTCGATGATCGACATCTCAAAGATCTTCTCCACGTTCCGTCTCCCTGCTAACGCCACCTTTTTGGTAAAATAGACGGTTCGGTAATCCCTGGTAAACGACATGCCAGCAGGCGAATAGGGAAAATCATCATTGATAAACAACGGCCTGCTGCTTTCAAGAGCGATGTATTCAAGAGGCACAAAATAGGTTTTGATCACTCCGAAAGTGATGTGATCCGGAATCATGTTCTGGTGGTACTTGGTATTGGACAGGAATACCATACCATTCATGTAAAAGGTGACATCGTTATCCGGACCGTGAATCTTCAGATCCACCGTATCCATTACCAACAATTCCTTCACCCGGATCGAATCTTCATCGTCCATGTTTGGAGCCGGGGATCCATTCAGGTATAAAGGCAGAAGAGCAGTTGCAATGAAAAGGTAGAGAACTAGATTTATATGTGAGGTGATCCGGTTCATGTCTTATAACTATTACCAGTGCCTGTATTGTAAAAATGTTTGTCCGCTTTTACCCAGGTTCACTCCCAGGGAAACTTCAAAAATAATATTTTCATCATTCAGGAATCCCGAACTGGGAAACTCCAGAAAAATACCTGTATAAAAACGGGGAAACTGATACTGGAAAAAAAGTGCAAAGAGGTCTAAAGATTTCACATAAGTTCCAATATAGAAATTTTGCAGGTAGAGTTTCAGGTAGGGGACAATTTGTTTATGTGGTTCTGATATGGTTGAATCATTCAGGGAAATCAAAAGGGAGGGCTCAAGAACGATTGAATTGCTTCGGCTTAACAAAAATTTATACCCTCCGTAAAAATGATACTCTCTCGAAATATATGCATCCGAATCTATCGGCACTTCTTCGGTAATCC
>Ga0255379_10091_pt1 | contig 14471 bp, 9 predicted proteins | sample ANMaggSeSYBR01I3_FD_182105 | JGI IMG/M metagenome (GOLD analysis project Ga0255379, IMG submission 182105) | Sediment cell enrichment communities from methane seep in Santa Monica Basin, California, United Staets - ANME aggregate JGI... | ecosystem: Environmental > Aquatic > Marine > Cold seeps >... | reverse complement strand
AAGGGCGGCAGGTGCAGGTCTGAAAGTCTTTATAGCCCAGTTCATCAAAAAGGGAAATTACAGTGAAATTAAAGCGCTGAAAAAATTTTCCGATCTCATAACTGTTGAGCAGTTCGGATCCGGCTGCTTCATTAATGGTAAACCTGCTGCCGAAGATATAGAAGCTGCACGAAAAGGAATTGAAAAAACAAAATCTATCGTTTCTTCCGGCAATTATAAGATGGTCATACTGGATGAAGCAAATGTTGCGGTTAAACTCGGACTTTTTTCAGTTGAAGATCTTTTAGATATAATTGCTGATAAACCGGAAGAACTTGAGATAGTAATCACAGGAAGGAATGCAGATCAAAGGCTCATCGAAAAATCGGATCTGGTTACTGAAATGAAAGAAATAAAACATTATTTCCAAAAAGGAGTAAAAGCCAGAGTTGGAATTGAAAAGTAATTTTATGAACTGAGACCTTTGAAAAATGCTCAATTTTGTTCAAGTTCAAGGAAGGCGAAAATTTTAAATGCAGGAATACATTGAGTATTTCGAGGCTTAAAATTTAAGCCTGACGCCGAAATTGGGCAAAAGGGGGGCTTTTTGCAAAGGTCTCAAACTGCTGAGAGATACTGAATGAAGCCTCAAAGCTTTAAAGATAAAGCCATAAGGTTTGCAAAAACCTGGTATCTAATCGCCCTGGCAGCCATTGGTGCCTTTGCGGTAGGAACAGGTGCTTTTGACTTCAATTCCACCGTAACGTCATGGTATATATTATTATTAGGTACTATTATAATTGCCGCCGGTCTTTTGGACATCGCACACCGCCTGAAAGGCCGTCTGCCGGTTCATTTTCCCGCGCAGATTCAAGGCCCGCTTCTCTGGACAGTAACGGCATGGATGTTGTTGCGAATGTCCGGCCCTTATTCAAAACACTCAATCATTATTCCAGCAGGATTTATCGCCTGGGTTGTAACAACATATCCTCCTAAAATTTTTCTTTTTCCCATTTTATTCGCTTTTTTAATGGAAACAGGCCTGACAATTACCGGCCGGCAACCAGTAGCTGAATTGGCTCTCAATATGCTTCTTTACGGGCTGATAACCCTATTCTTAGTCTTCTTTGCACGCAGCCAGGCGTATCGCAAAAAACTGGCCGGCTTAATCGCCAGAGCTAAAAAGAAATCAGATAATAGGGAATACGCCAAAGATTTAGGAATAACCGCGCCCGGACCTTCCATACTTGATACCCTGCCGGAATTTGAGGCAATAGAAAATAAGGAACAACCCGGTGTCTCAACCATAGAAACTATTACCGACTCCTTTGACCTGCAATTAGAACTTATCAGACAGGCTCTTAATCTCACGACTGTTGCTGTGCTATGGCCGTATATACAGGGTCGCGAACTCAGGCTGCGAAACATTTCGACTATTCGCAAAGACATACAGCCATGCCCATACCCGATAGGATCAGGAATTACCGGTGCCCTTCTCAAAGATAGAAATGAAATTACTCTGGCGCCGGTTAAGGCTGACTTTTCCGGTCTGCCCTATTATATCAAAAAAGGAGGTGTCGGAAGCCTTTTAGCATTTAACATCATGGATAATTTACAAGGAGAATCAAGCCCGGTGGACAGAAAAATTTCCGGTATTCTTTGTGTAGATCGCACGGAAAAATCGGACTGGAATGAGTCTGAACTCACGATTCTCAAACTGCTGGGTAAAAAACTCTCCCTGGATATCAATATGGGAAGGCAGCTTTATACTATGAACCGTGAGCGAAATGCTTTTCAGCAAGTCTGCATAGGACTGCGTGAACTTAACAGCGTTCTGGGTCTGGAACCTGTCTTCGATGCCTCTATCAAAGCTGTCACAACACTGGTACAGACTGATTTCATTGCTATCAGCCTGCTTCAGGGCGAATACCACTCAATTGTCAGGGCTGAAGGATTGCATGCAAAAAATTTACAAGGGCTGGAATTTTCAAAAAACGAAGGGATAGTCGGCCAGGTCATGAAAATCAACCGCTCTCTGCCGGCAGGAGCCGAATACAGAGGGCCGGCACCGATATTCAGCAAAGAACAGCGATTCCCGGACTTCGGCTCATTGCTTATTCTGCCTCTACAGAAAGAAAAAGGCGACTCAATAGGAGCACTAACTGTTGCGGCCAGAAAACCCGGAGTATTTACCAGGCATCGCAGAGATATACTTGAACTGATTGCTGCTCAGGTGGCCATAAAAATCGACCTTGCTCAGTCTCATGAACAGATAAACAAAATTGCTACAATTGACGGGCTCACAAATCTTGCAAATCACAAAACGTTTCAGCATGCTTTTGACGTCATGCTTAACAGCGCACAGCGAAGATCAGGTTATCTTTGTTTAATCTTATGCGACATAGACTATTTTAAACGAACCAATGCCCATGGACACCCTTTTGGCGATCAGGCTCTAAAAATCATTGCAGACACTTTGGCCGGAACAGTCCGAAAGGTTGACCTGGTTGCCCGCTACGGAAGTGAGGAATTTGCAATTATTCTCGAAGACTCTGATGAATACGGAGGTTTGGAGATGGCGGAGCGTATCCGCAAAAAAGTCTATGCGCTGTCGCTGCGTCAGGATAATAATACAGTTAATATAAGCATATCTCTCGGTCTTGCTGCATTTCCGGATGACGGAGACAAAAAATCCCTGCTCATAGATCACGCAAATCAGGCGCTATACAAAGCAAAGACAAACGGCAAAAATTGTATAAAAACCTGGTCTGGAATAACTTAAACCATTATAAATGACTCTGTTGATTTACTATCATTTCAAAAAAATTGTCACAAAATGGTGTGTCTGATGTCGAATAAACAACATCTTGTGTTCAATTTTTCAAAATCGGAGTAAATCAACAGAGTCATGGTATCGTCTATTATATAATATCCACTTTTGATTTTGTACAAGTGCATTACCCCTCATCTTTTGTACAGTTTTGTGGCACACTGAAGATTTGATATTCATATAAAGGGTTTGCTGTCAGAATTGCAACAGTTTTGCCTTGCGCTGAGCCTATGCAATTGGTAATACTCGTCAGCGTGACGAGTTCAAAAAGTAAAAAGACGGCAATCGCTTTTTAGCTCCTGATTCGCCTATGACGTGAGTCTGTAAAGGGTTGGCTAATAACCACAAGATTTGTAAAACATCCAATTGAACACGGTATGCCTGCCCGCCTCTGAAGGGGCACCGATGATTTTTTGGGGTCCGTCAAACGGACAAGGAGCCGTGCTTTAAGCATTTTTGGGGAGAGAGAGGTGTTTTTTCTCTTGACCTGCCCTTTTTAATGGGTGACCCCCGGGCTTCTTCACACAGATAGTTGTCGCAGCCCAACCCCGACCCTAAAATCCTATTCAACAGATGATATGATTTTATTAATGATGTTCTCCTTACATTTATCCTGCATTTCAATATTTAATAGCTTATCGCAAGCGGCAAGCAAGGTTTGTAGCTGATTAAATTTAGAAAATTTTTTATAATCGGCAACAAGTTTTTCTAAGCGTTTATATGCCTTATCACCCCGTTTATTAAAGAGAATTGAAATTGCTTTAATGGCAGTTCCCGCAATAATTCCAAGCGCTCCTGCTTCAAGTCTGTTCATAACAGCTAAAATTATACCTATAAAGATAATTGAAACTCCAGCCACGGAAACCCATAGGCCAACTCTATTAACCAATTTCATTTGATATAGAGTCTCTTTAAAAATAATATCAAGTTCCTTTAAACGATTCCCAGCGGTATCAAATTCTTTCAAACGTGATTGAATCTCTAAAACTCTTCTTATAGAAGTTAGCATTGCTTGCATACCGTCCTCTTTTGGGACATAATCATCTGCAAGGTGCGAGCCTCCTGGCTGAAGCATTAGAGCTTTTCTAATATGATCATCATACTTTGATAAAATTATTTTAGGAACTGACGGCACTACGGATTTTGCTAATTCTAAACCGCTTTGATCATATGGATCGTTATCATTGATAAGACGAACATCAATTATCGCTATATCTATCCTCTGGTTTTCAAGAATTGCTTCTGCTTCATTTGGATTTGCAGCCCGAATGACGTTATAACCGTGAAGTTTTAAAAAAGTTAGGCGTGTTTCTAAGAAGTCGAGGTCATTATCAGCAAACAGAATTGTTTGAGCCATGATGTTCATTCATCCATAATAATTTTGTTTAAAAAAGTGTTAGTGTATAGCTTAAACAACAGGTGTATTGGCCAATTCTAAGCATGTAAAATATACCGCAGATGATTTTATATCCTAAGATTTTCGATTCATTTCCGTTCATTTGAGTGCAAATGGATTATATGCTCTTAGTTTCATATGGGAACTTCAAAATCATCTTTGTGCCATCTTCGCATGTATTCCCAATTTCGATACTCCCTCCATATAACTGCGCGATGGTATTCGCTAAGAATAAGCCTATACCTAGTCCCTTCTCGCTCTCAGACTTTTCAATCGGTTTTTTAAACAATTTTGATCGTATTTCTGGGGGAATTCCACAACCAAAGTCCTGTATTGTTATTTCAATCATGCCTTCAGATTTATTTACACAAACATCTATCTGCTTATTATTGCAATCATGCATTGCTTCAATACTATTGTCGAGCAAAGTATAAAACATTTCTTGAAACTGTTCTGAATGTATCCGAACTCTGACACTGTCCTGAATATTGCTTATAAAATCCACCTTAAATGGCTTATATCTATCCTTTTGTTCATTGCGATTAACTGCATCACGGATCAAATTGTTAATTGACATAGACTCCGTATCATCGCTGCAAAGCAGAGCGGTGATTGAGTGTTTAAGTATATCAAGTATATCAAGTATATATTGAACCAATTTATTGATTTTCGATAAGCTTTCTCCTAACATACTGTTTATATTTATACGATTTATTTGCAATATGCTCTTAATTAATGCTATCTCATCTTTAATAGTAATAGCTTTATTCCGGATCGAATGTTGCATCATCTTTTTTGCCATTCCCATCCTTGCAACGGCAGTTCGGGCTACAACAAGTGCTTTAGTATTGACCAATTCTTCATTCACTCGTTCATATAACTTTGCATTTTCGATTGCTACTGCGGCTTGAAGGGCCAACATACGAGCTAAATCGTAATCCTCGTTTGTAAAAGGTGGCTCGCCAATTTTTCGACATGCTGTGAGTGTTCCAATAACTTGTTTCCTTATTTTTTCCCCCTGAATATCAGATCTGCTATGAGATTTTGATAATGAATCTGTTTCCCTAAGATGTGTCTTAGCTAAGAGAGGCGCAACGATAATGGGGCCGGTATTATGTTCTTTTGCATGTATTAACGCTTTACCCTTATTTGCATTTAGGCTCTGCGCATTTTCATGTCTAAATGGCTCGCCGGTTTCAAGCACTTCACCACTCACTCCCTCCCTTAATTCATCAAATTCTAGTTGATTTAAAAATGCATCGTCGTAGTTATGGCCACATTTTTCGGTTATTAAACCTTTTTGCTTGTCAACTATAAGAAAAAGACTGGAATCGGCCTCCAGTAATTCACTAATATGTTGCCCAATAGAGTCAAGGATCTCCTTTGTGTCCAATTTTGAAACAAGACTGCTACTAATCCCTTGTAAAATTTCAAGTCGTTTTGCCTGCTTATCAATTCTATTTATTGCTTTTTGCCGTTCAATAACAGTACCAATAGCTTCACCAGATCTTATTATGAAAGATAGAAGATCTTGAAACTCATCTCTTAGTTGATAATACTTAAAATTATGCATTGCCACTAAACCAAATACATTATCTTCATCTTTCAGAAGTGGCATAATAAGTACTTCATCTTTATTTTTGTCCTTAGGAATGTCAACAATGTAGTCCTTGCACAAATAGGCTTGAATTTCAGGAGTACTTTGCTTCTCTACTGACAGGTTTCTTGGATAATTTTCCGCTCCTTTTTGGCTAACCATCATAAAGTTAGTCTGAGCAGTATTTATAATGTAAATCCTAACCCTTGAAATTTTGAAAACATTCGTAAGCGCTTTTAATAACAGCTCATATGCCCTTTCTTCTGCTTTAGCTATATATATGCTGGAAACAATGGTTTCCAACAATTTCACGTTAACTGCCGGAGTATCTTTTGGAACATCTTCTAAATACTTAATCGCGTAGTCCGAATTACCAGAAGTTATGAAGATATTTACAACTCGATCAAAATGAAAATAATCCTTTAAACATCTCTGATAAATTTTATTTCGTATAATATATTCACAGCGGTTCCCCTTTATCTTTCTCCGAACAGCACCCGTGAGCACCAATCCTTCGACTGTAGTTTGTGGAACCGTGCTATCTCCCGGATGTTCCAGCGAAAAAGAACCTTTTTCTATTAGTACTAATACATACAACATTATTTCAGGGGGGCTATTTTCAATGGCTCTGATAGTTTTCCTAAGTGGCACATATGACTTAGATTCATATTTAATAAACCAATCAATAGCTATTTGAACATCTCTTTCTCTTATTGGCAACTTATCAATATGGTGATCCTCAATTTGGTATGCATGTTTGAGAAGCTTAAAAATTACTTCACGATCGTCAGATGCATAATCTATACATAGTTTGCGTGCATTTTTAGTTATTTCAACACTATTTATTTCTGCGAAACACTCGAGCAGAGTTTTGTTTGCATCTGTCCAAAGGTCCTGAATTAGGATTACTTCTGCAAACTCAGGAATCGGAGGTTGTTTTTGAGCCATTGAGGGCACAATAAATGAACTTGCAATAACCAAAGTAAGTTTATATGGATCGTTTTCTTTTTGAGTCCTATAAATATTCTCGAATACATCAAAAAGCAGCATTAGAGGCCTAATTTTTATCATCTCAATGTGGTCGATAAATAGAACTAAATCTTGTTTAATTATACTTAAACATTCTTTGAGTTTTATAACCACCTGATTTACATCTCTTATTTTGCCATCAAAACAAGTATATGTAGATAAATTCAGTTTATTTAAATGATCTCTAATCAATATACAGAATTTACGCAATAAATCTGCATGTTGATGTGAACGTAGCTCTTTCAGGTCTATAATTACAGAAGGTTTATCATTTTGTAGTTTAGATGAGATGGATTTTAATAAGAAGCTTTTTTGACATCTTGGTGGTCCCAAGACAGTGTACCATTTTCCATCGCGGATTCCCGAAGCAATATCATCAATTTGTTTCGTGGGAAGAATATACCAATCGTTATAATCGGTCGTCAAGCATACTTCAAAATTATTGATTTTTTCTTTGAATTTGTACATAATTTAGCTCTCCTGCCTAAAAATATGCAGAGGCTGAATTTGTTATTATATCAGGGAAGGAGCGGAATTACCAGTTCCATAAGCAGTAAACGGCACAGGGTCAAAAGCTTGTTTTGTGATCAAGCCCAAATCTTTGGCATGTTAATCACTGATCAAGGTGATCCCATACCGCTCGCCATACATTCACAGCCAAACAGCAATTCTAATTTTGAAGAAATAACACCCACCTGTCCTCCCTTTAGCACAATTATAGGGGAGAATTCAAAGGCTTTTTCAGAAAACTTTTGACTGTCGAGTAAGCTCTAACGCTTTTTTGAATTTATTGCTTATCAACTCTGTCATATTAACCGCATCTTCCAGCAAAAGGTCAACATCATTCATGCCTTTTTCTTTTGTCTTTTTTGCCCAATCTCTATAGTTTTCAGCATGATCATCATTATGCTTAATCCAGTGCTCAAGTAGTTTGACCAATTTTTCATCAAATGTTAAACTATTGTGTATTTCATGATTGTGATCGTGGGTCATATGAGTTCTCCTTTATAAGTTGAAATAAATAATCTGATACTTAATAATACATTAGCGCTTTTAATATTATTTTTTTGGACAGGATTTACAAGATATTCAGGATTTAAATTATCGAAACTTTTCCTGTTAATCCAAATCTAAATCCTTATACCTTGATACACACCTTATTCGTGTTGTGATTATATTTTATGATTTACTGGATAGCTACAATGAAAGTTGGCTTTGTTTGTGCACTTTAAATAAAATCTTGTTTATCCTGTTATCCTGTCAGATTCTTTTTCAACAGGCTAAAATGTTACGATATTTATAATTATTAATGTTTACAGTCAACATATTGCACAAAAGTAATATGCTATTTCCATGATTAAAAATTTCATCAATAAAAAAAATGTTTTCATTTTACTTATAGTGATGGCCGGCATTATTTGCGGAATTTTAGCGGGTTTTTTTTTAGCTCTGACGCACGACCTGCCCCAGATAAGCTCCCTTGAAAATTTCAGGCCGTCTGCAGTCACCCGAATATATTCATCAGACAAGGTTCTTATAGCAGAATTGTTTGCAGAAAAAAGGGACCCGGTAACTCTTAAAGTCATACCCGAATATCTCAAAAAAGCCATAATTACAACAGAAGACAGAAACTTTTACACCCACAGTGGAATTGATCTGAAAGGAATCGCCAGAGCCATAATAAAGGACATATGGGCGGGAAAGTTTGTTGAAGGAGCAAGCACCATCACACAGCAGCTCGCTAAAACGCTTTTCCTTAATCCAAAAAAGACCCTTGTCAGAAAATTAAAGGAAGCTTTTCTGGCTTTTCACCTGGAACGCCGGTACACCAAGGATGAAATACTGGAGCTGTATCTCAACCAGGTATATTTCGGCAGCTGCGCATATGGAGTAGAATCTGCCGCAAGAATATTTTTTAACAAATCAGTAAAAGACTTAACTCTTGCTGAATGCTCGCTTGTTTCAGCCATGCCAAAAGCTCCCTCAAGATATTCTCCGCTGGTCAACAGAGCTCTATCAATAAAACGCAGAAACATTGTATTAAAACAAATGCTGGAAACAGGCATAATTAATGAAACAGAGTATAATAAAGCATTAAATGAAACACTTAACTTATCGAAAAAAAATAAAAACTCGCTCAAAGCGCCTTATTTTGTTGAATATGTTAAAGATTTCCTTGAAAATATTATAGGCTCATCAAGGCTTTATAAAGGAGGGCTTACAATATATACTACTCTTTCCTATGAGCTGCAGAAAACGGCTGAGGATGCAATCGCAAAGGGCATTTCAGATCTTGAGTTAAGAATGAAACAGCAGGGAATAATTAATCCTGACCCTCAAAGTGCCCTTGTCTGCCTTGACATTCAGTCAGGAGGAATTCTTGCCATGATCGGCGGCAAAAATTTCTATAAAAGCCCTTACAACAGAGCCACCGTTGCAAGGAGACAGCCAGGTTCGGCCTTTAAACCAATTGTCTATGCTCATGCAATTGAAAAGGATTTCACGCAAAACATGAAGATACTGGATGCCCCTGTTGTCTTCAGGGGAGGAAAAGCAGGAGAAGATTGGAAGCCTGAAAATTTTTCCAAAACTTATCAGGGAGAAATAACTCTCAGAAAAGCTCTTGCTCTTTCTGAAAATATACCGGCGATCAGGCTAATAGAAATGCTTGGCCCTTCGTCTGTAGTCCAGTTCGGATACAAACTCGGCATTAAATCTACTCTTTCTCCAAATTTATCTCTTGCTCTAGGGACTTCTGAAGTGACTCTTTTAGAATTGACTTCTGCCTATACGGTTTTTCCAAACAGGGGGAAAAGTATAAAGCCGTACGGAGTAATGAAGATTGTTGATCACAACGGACGCATTGTCTGGCGTGCAAAACCAAAGAAAAGGCTGGTAATGTCACGTACCGGTGCCGCAATAATGACAGACATGCTTATGGCAGTCGTAAAAGAAGGTACCGGCAAAAAAGCAAATATTATAAAACGTCCTGTTGCCGGGAAAACAGGGACTACAGATAAATGTAAAGATGCCCTTTTTGTCGGATTTTCTCCGTCAATTGCAACAGGTGTATGGGTGGGTCGGGATAAGTTTGTTACCCTGGGAAAACGGGAAACAGGCGCAAGAGCGGCTCTTCCCATATGGATGGAATTTATGGAAAAAGCTCTGGCAGACGAACCTTTTCAATACTTTGATATTCCTGATGATGTTGTACAAGTTCATATGAACTCTACCAGCGGACTTCTTGAGAATGCAGACTCACCAAATGGAGTTTCAGCTCTTTTTAAAAAAGGAACCGAGCCCAGGGAATATTAAGGTTATTCCCCTTGACACCCTATATTAATAATGATGAACTTAAGTGCCTAAAGTATATTAAAGTGCCTAAAGTTAATGAAATCGCTTCGCTAGTTTATAAATTGGCAGAATACCCTAAACTCTGAACCCGTAACCCTAATTATAGGCTTAAATTATGACCAAATTCTATATTTTTATAATAAGAGTTGTACTTGGAGCTGCTTTTGCCGTTTTACTCTCCCGCTTTTTCTATCCAGACGCAAATATCATATATGTAGCATGTATGGGAATGTTCCTTGTCGGAGCTGCGTATATAGCAGACTATTTCCGCAATAAAAAATCAACATGAAACAGATAATTCTCGGAACAGCCGGACATATAGATCACGGAAAGACCGCCCTTATCAAGGCGGTTACAGGCATTGATACTGACCGGTTAAAGGAAGAAAAGCTCAGAGGAATAACTATTGAACTGGGCTTTGCCTCTATTGATCTCCCCAGCGGTCAGCATCTTGGAATTATTGATGTGCCGGGCCATGAAAAATTTATAAAAAATATGGTCGCAGGAGCCACAGGTATTGATATTGTTGCAATGGTAATTGCGGCTGACGAAGGAGTAATGCCTCAAACAAGAGAGCATATGGAAATTTGCACCCTTCTGGAAATAAAACAAGGTCTCGTTGTTTTGACAAAAACCGACCTTGTGGATGAAGAATGGCTGGAGCTTGTAATCGAAGATGTAAACGAATTTACCCGGGGAACATTTCTTGAGGGCAAACCGGTTATGCCGGTATCATCTGTTACAGGCCAGGGGATTCCTGAATTTATAAAAACCCTTGATGAATTAAGTGCTGTGACTCCCAGCCGTTCTGTAAAAAGTCTGTTTCGTCTTCCTGTAGACAGAGTTTTCAGCATAAAGGGGTTTGGCACAGTTATTACAGGCACCCTGATTTCAGGACATGTCAAGACCGGCGATACCGTTATGATCTATCCTTCCGGTATTACATCAAAAGTCCGCGGTATTCAGGCACATAATCAGAGCGTCAGTATTGCGGAAGCGGGGATGCGTACAGCAATTAACTTTCAGGGACTTGAAAAGGCTTCCGTGCAAAGAGGAGAAGTAGTATCAAGCCCCGGGGCTTTACGGCCGAGTTATATGCTTGACGTGTCTATTCACTTTCTTAAAAGCAATAAAAAACCCGTTAAAAACCGCACACTCATCAGATTCCATACAGGTACCAGCGAAATTCCAGGCCATGTTGTATTGCTTGATAAAGACGAAATTATCCCGGGAGAAACTACTGTTGCCCAAATCAGGCTTGATTCTCCTGTTGCCGTAGTAAGTGATGACAAATTCGTTATTAGAAGCTATTCTCCGGTACGCACAATCGGTGGAGGACAAATATTAAACCCGCTTCCACAAAAACATAAACGGTTCAAAAAAAGTATTTCTGAAGGATTAAAAACTCTGATAACACAACCGCCCGAAGAAATTATTGCCTACCATGTTGACAATTCCGGTTATAAAGGAATCTCATTCTCAAACCTCAAAATTATGACAAATATACCTGAAAAACAGCTTGATAATGCCCTGCAAAAGCTAATGTCAATAAAGACAGTCAAATGTGCCGACAGGGAAAACAAAATTTACATCCACAAAAACTGCTATGAAAATCTAAATAAAAAAATTTCATTCTTTCTTGAAAATTATCACAGGACAAATCCGCTAAAAGCCGGTATGCCCAAAGAAGAACTCAAGTCCAAGCTGCCTTCGGCCGGTTTAAAACTTTTTAATCTTATGCTCGACATGATGATAAAGAACAAAGAAGTCGTTTCTGAGGGAGAGACTGTCCGCCTTTCTTCACATACTGTTTCCCTTGGAGGCGATCAGGCTGAAGTAAAAGAAAAAATTTTGACTACATATCTTAAAAGCGGACTCTGTCCTCCATATTTCAAAGATCTGAGCAAAACACTTGATATTGATGCAAAAAGAGCCAAAGATGTGCTTATGCTTCTTATAGAGGAAGGGCTAATAATCAAAACAAAAGAAGAACTTTATTTCCATGTGGAGGTTGTAAATAGCCTGAAAAAAAGACTGGTAGATTTTCTTTTAACTCACGGAGAGATAACGACTCCCCAGTTTAAGGAGATGACTGGCACTACACGTAAATATTTAATCCCATTAATAGAATATTTTGATTCAAAAAACGTTACAATCCGAATAGGTGATATTCGCAGACTCAGAAGCACATAAACATCGAAGCTATGCTGTCCAAAAAAAGCATCCCTTTTCTTGAAAGCGCACAGTGGTTTTTTGGCTGAATGGGAAGAATATACCCATCTTCCTCAGTCCAAGATAAACCATTTCCATCATGCGTTGTTCTTTGCTTAAAATCTCTTTTTTTCTATAGGCGCCCTGCCCTCTTTTACATTCTCTATATATTTCTTTACGCTGCGCCAGTTCCAGCTCCGAAATACAGGGTATCGCATACTAAAGGATGGCTTGAGACCATTTGCATCTCCCTGATTAAGGCCTCGATAAATGGCTGTTTAAGGGACTGATCTGTTATGGAATAAAAGTCGCAGTAAGGACATTTCTTAATACAAAAAAGAATATGCACATATATGCCGGCAAGTTTGTTCAATTATGGCCTTTCAAATAATCGGTCAAATTAGGTTAAACCGATTATATACTCGGATAAACCGATTGACAATGGATTTTTTATAATATATTTTTTTGAGTCATGAATAGGGCATTACGAGGCCAAACGTGAATGGAGACAAATAATGGAAGACCGATGGCTTTCTGTGGATGAGATTGCGGCTTATCTCGGCATCAAGCGGGATACCGTTTACAAATGGATTAGTGAAAGAAATATGCCTGGGCACAAGATCGGTCGGCTTTGGAAGTTCAATAAACAGGAAGTCGACGAGTGGGTGAAGTCGGGCGGGGCAAAACGCACCAAAGATCGGAAATCCAGGGTAAACTGAAGAAAGAGAAGAACCTGGGCACGCAGATTCAACTGAATACTCGAATCAAGCGGATCAAGGATCGCATCCGGAAAATTAAGGCAGAATTATGAATAGCGAAAGAGATAAAAAGCACGAAACAGAACAGCGAAGGATGCGTAATGTGAAACAAAAAAACGGGATTGTTATGCCTGTTCCGGTTTCACGAACTGATCTTCCCGACGGCTACTCAAATTTGCTGGCCTCCCTCGAGAAACGTATTCAACAGGAACGTATCAAAACGGTTATATCTGCCAATTGCGCAATGGTGATGCTCTATTGGGATATTGGAGCATCCATACTTGAAAGACAGCAAACCGAGGGTTGGGGGGCAAAAGTCATAGACAGGCTTTCATTTGATCTAAAAGAAGCATTCCCGGATATGAAGGGATTTTCCTCACGAAACCTGAAATATATGCGCAAATTTGCCGAATCATGGAGGGATCGTCAATTAGTGCAACGGTGCGTTGCACTAATTCCATGGCGCAGCAACCTGGCTCTATTGGACAAATTAAAAGACCCCAAGCAACGGCTTTGGTATGCTCAAAAGACAATAGAAAACGGCTGGAGTCGTGATGTTTTATCCTTTCAGATTGAAACGCAGCTTCACAAACGATTGGGTAAGGCTACAAATAACTTTGAACTGGCGCTTCCTCCTGCCGATTCTGATATGGCATCTCAAATCTTCAAAGATCCTTATGTTTTTGATTTTCTGGGAACGGCGGAACCTCGTAGAGAAGCGGAATTAGAGCAAAAGCTTGTCGATCATCTGGAAAAATTTCTATTGGAACTGGGACAGGGGTTTGCTTTTGTAGGCAGACAGGTTCATATGGAAGTGGGAAATGATGATTTTTATATTGATCTGCTTTTTTATCACCTCAAATTGCGCTGCTATGTGGTAGTTGAGTTAAAGGCGGGAAAATTTCAGGCTGGTCATGTCAGTCAATTGAATATGTATATGAATATAGTTGATGATCTGATGCGTCATACGGATGACAAGCAGACAATCGGACTATTGCTGGTAAAAGAAAAAAACAAAACTCTGGCTAAATATGCCCTTGCCGGATACACCAAACCGATTGGTGTTGCCGAGTGGGAAAGACATATAACAGAGTCTATTCCCGAAAATCTTAAATCAAGTTTACCCACCATTGAAGAGATTGAAGCTGAATTTTCAGAGAAAGAAAACGACTAATGAGCTATAATAGCAGGTATTTCCCAATTAGTATTGGAGAGAACCATGAAAAAATTGACAAAACAGGACGGCAAGAGCCTCGATATGGTGAACGAGAATCTGGAGGCGCTTAAAGCCATCTTCCCCGAAGCCTTTATAGACGA
>Ga0255379_10090_pt1 | contig 14475 bp, 14 predicted proteins | sample ANMaggSeSYBR01I3_FD_182105 | JGI IMG/M metagenome (GOLD analysis project Ga0255379, IMG submission 182105) | Sediment cell enrichment communities from methane seep in Santa Monica Basin, California, United Staets - ANME aggregate JGI... | ecosystem: Environmental > Aquatic > Marine > Cold seeps >... | reverse complement strand
ATTTTCTCCATATATGATAAAGAAAAATTTGCAGGGTGATGGGCGGGAATTGCTGGTTAAAGTATGAACTTGAATATCCCAATATTGAGGTGCAATATTCCCTGAATGATTATATTCTTGATTATTTGACATTGGAGCCGGTTGGAAAATCAAAACATCAGGACGCACTCTATTATGCTCTTGAAGCAGGCGATCCAGAACAACTGCATGAATCTTTAAAACGTTTATTTGCTTCCATTCCATACAATAATTTTTCAAAGAACAGAATATATGAATACGAAGGGTATTATGCCTCGGTTATTTACAGTTATTTTGCAGCTCTTGGCATAGAGCTTATTGCAGAGGATGTAACAAACAAAGGCAGGATTGATTTAACTCTAAAACTTGATGACAAGGTTTATATCATTGAATTCAAGGTTTCTGATGAAGCCTCCAAGGATAGTGGCTTGCCTCTTAAACAAATAAAAGAAAGGGGCTACAGTGAAAAATATACAGATAAACAAACTTCAGTTTACCTTATAGGGATAACCTTCAGCAAAAAAGACAGAAATATCAGCTCCTTTGAATGGAAAAAAGTTTAAGCGATAGGGAATCAAGAATGTAAGTTCAAACTGATTTCAGAGCCCTAAATGGCCTATTAGGCATAACCTATTGAATTCATTAATATATATAAAATATAACCATTGAAGCCGCAGTTTAATTTCGTAATATATACATTCTTAACTCATTGTTTTTACGATAAATAAAATATTCTCTGAAAACAGTTTGGGCTTACCCAAGAATTATGCGTCTCAAAGAGTTTGAAATTCGGACAATTAAAAAGGCGGTCCATTTTCTTGATCCCAATGCTGTAATCTATCTTTTTGGATCTCGTGCAGACAACAGTCAAAAGGAGGGGGAAACATTGACCTGCTGATTTTTTCCGGAAGTTTAACATATAGCGATAAACTCAAAATCAAACAGCGGTTTTTCGAAAAAATGGATGAGCAAAAGATTGATTCGGTAACGGATACAATTATTACACAGATCAAGTTGATAATATTTTCAAAACTGAAAATATCACTATTCAGTTAGATACTAATACTCATGAAGTCACGATCACTGTGACAAGAAATGGCGTAACGGATTCAGACGGTGCTTTTGTGGGGTTTGGAGGTAATAGTACATTCGGTGGAAAAAGTGGAACATTTTTGGGTGTGCTTTTAAAGCAATAATCTATATTCAGACCTCGTGAACCAGTATCAAGGGCAAGGGGGAAGGCTGCCCAGCCCGATGATCAGGTTCTGGTGGCTTCGGGCACCTATTATGAGCATGTAACCATGAAAGATTATGTTGATCTTTTGGGTGGTTATGAGAGTGCCGGCTGGACTCGGGACATTGAGAATAATCCTACTATCATTGACGGAGGAGGGTCAGAAAACATTGTGACATTGGATACCAATACCGAGGGGGCGGGGCATGCCACTTTTGATGGCTTCATAGTGAGAAATGGAGCTTGTGGTTTCATGATAGCCGGCATCCCTTCTGTCTGGGAATTGGTAATCAGCAATAACGAATTCATTGGTAAAGGGTGGTCCCTGCAAAACAGTGCGGGTCAATAATTTCAACGGGTTACACATCGTGGCTTTTATCAGCATATGGCGAAAAATCAGGTGTTTGCAAAGCAAAACATGGCGGTATTTTCAAACCTGCATTGCTTTGCAGGGATTACCGGTAAATGATTTAATGCAAGTGTAAACAAAATACTTTGTAATTATTCAGGTTCAAAGAAAGTAGAGGATGGGAAAATAATGGGTAATATTTTAGGAAGATTAATCAGTTTAGTCTTTATTTGCATTGTAATTTTATGGCCTTCAACTTTACCGGCAGTTGCTCTATCTCTGCCTGAAATTAAAGCAAAATCCGGACAATCTGTTGATATTCCGATTATTATCGACCGTATCAAGAATCTGGCCGGAGTAAAACTGGTTTTAAGATATGATTCAGGCATCCTCAATTTCAAAAAAGGCTCAAAAACAGAGAAAACTAGTTCGATGATGCACATTGTTAACGACAAAAAACCTGGCAAACTGATTATTGTCATGGCGGCTGCAAAAGGAATCAAAGGAGAAAATTTTCCGATCCTTAATCTTACCTTTGAAATCAAAAAAGGTCTTACAGAAAACCAAACCACTATCATAAAAATTGACGAAGTTCAGTTAATGAGTGATCAACTGAAGGAAGTAAAATGTAATACAAAAGTCAATCCTATCATTATTTTGCCTTGAGTAACAGTAGCGTTTATGGGGTCGGTGGTTTAAGAGAAATAAAAAACTCCTTGTTTCCTTTAGGACCAAGTATTGGAGAAGGAATGACTGACTCGCATTTCAGACCTGTTTTAGTAAAAAATTCCGAGAGATCCTTTATAACCTCATTATGAAGAGCAGAATCGCGCACCACACCGCCTTTTCCGACATTGCCTTTACCAACTTCAAACTGTGGTTTTATCAGCGCAATAATTCTGGAATCTTGTTTTAAAAACTTAATTACTGAAGGTACAACAATTTTGAGGGAAATAAAGGAAACGTCTATAGTAATGAGATCCACGAGTTGGGGCAGGGTATCAGCAGACATATTCCGAATATTTGTACGTTCTATGACAACAACTCTTGGATCCTGCCTCAGCTTCCAGTCTATCTGCCCATATCCGACATCTACGGCAAAAACACAAGCCGCGCCATGCTGCAGCAAACAGTCTGTAAACCCGCCGGTAGATGCGCCCACATCAAGACATACAAAACCATCAACTTTTACTTTAAAACATTTCAGTGCTTCTTCAAGCTTTAGACCACCCCTGCCGACATATGGAATATCTGTTGCTTTCAGAATAATATTATCATCTTTAGATGCCAGCACGCCGGGCTTATCTACTCGCTGATCATTTACAAAAACCTTGCCTGCCATTATCAAAGCACGACCGCGTTGACGACTTGATACCAATCCCTTCTCAATAAGCAGCACATCAAGCCTTGCTCTCTTTGAAACCTTTGCAAAATCCCCTTTTTTGCCCAATTTTTGTGTCAGCCTTCCACCTTCAGCCTATATCCATAAGTTCCCTGGCGGCATTTACTATTGAGGGTGCATCTATGTTATATTTAGATCTGAGAAATTCCTGCGGGCCGTGCTCGACAAAAATATCAGGTATGCCTATACGTTTAAGGTGAAATGAAGTTATTCCTTCATCATTCAGGCATTCAAGGACTGCGCTCCCGAATCCGCCCTGTCGCACATTTTCTTCAATAGTTACTATTCTCGGTATTTTTTTTGCCAGAGAAGTTATCAATTCACTATCAAGAGGTTTTACAAAACGACAGTTTACAACAGTAGATGATATATTATGTTCTTCAGCTAACTTTGAATGCGCAGAAAGAGCTTCACAAACAGGTCTGCCGATAGCCAATATAAGTATGTCTTTGCCTTCTTTAAGAACTTCTCCCTTACCAATCGGCAAAGGAACAATGTCCTCTGAAATATTTACGCCTGTCCCTCTTCCACGCGGATAACGAAAGGCAATTGGTCCATTATGGCCAAGAGAAGTTACAAGCATTCGACGCAATTCATTTTCATCCTTTGGGGCCATCACTACCATATTGGGAAGGCTTCTGAGATAAGATAAATCGAATAAACCATTATGCGTAGCTCCATCATCGCCGACAATACCTCCTCGATCAACCGCAAAAATTACAGGGAGCGCTTCTATGCATACATCATGCAATATCTGGTCATATGCTCGCTGTAAAAAAGTAGAATATATTGCCACTACAGGTTTAAATCCTTCTGTAGCTAAACCTGCAGCAAAAGTAACACCATGCTGTTCAGCAATTCCCACATCAAAAAACCTTTCCGGATAGGTCTCCGCAAATTTAGTCAGTCCGGTTCCTTCAGGCATAGCCGCAGTTACAGCAATAATCTTATTATTTTTTCCGGCCAGTTCCACCATGGTATTGCCAAATACTTCTGTATAGGCAGGAATAGGGCCTTTTTCCTTAATACAATTACCCGTTTTAACCTCAAAACTTCCAACACCATGAAAATAAACTGGATTTTTTTCAGCAGGAGGATATCCTTTCCCCTTTTTTGTAGTAACATGAAGAAGTACAGGTTCCTTAAGACATTTGATATTATTAAGTATATCTATAAGGTGATTAAGCTTGTGACCATTTATGGGGCCAAAATATTCAAAGTTGAATGCTTCAAACAGTATTCCAGGAGTTATCAAATTCTTTAAAGATTCCTCTGAACGCTTTGCAAACTGATATACATCGCCACCAATTTTGGGCAATGATTTAAGAAAATCGCCTAGCTCTTTTTTAAAATCTTGCATATATTTTGCAGAAAAAGTTCTACTCAAAAGTGATGATACAGCGCCGACATTACGGGCAATTGACATATCGTTGTCATTAAAAATAACAATAAGATCCTTATGTATGTCTCCAGCCTGATTTAGTCCTTCGTAAGCCAGCCCGGCAGTCATGGAACCATCCCCTATAACTGCTACAACTTTTGATTTATCGTTTTTTAAACGTTTGGCGCACGCCATACCAAGGCTTGCAGATATTGATGTGCTGCTGTGTCCGGTTGAAAATGCATCATAAGGGCTTTCACTCATGCGTGTAAACCCGCATAATCCCTGGTATTGTCTAAGTGTATGGAATTGCTCTCTGCGTCCTGTAATGAGCTTGTGGGCATAAGCCTGGTGCCCTACATCCCAGACAATCTTATCATCAGGAGCATCAAAAACATAATGGATTGCAATAGCAAGCTCAACAGCACCCAGACTTGACGCCAGGTGTCCGCCATTTTTAGACACAACATCAACTATAACATTACGTATTTCCGCAGCAAGAGCTGGAAGATCAGACCGTGAAAGACTCTTTAAGTCTGAGGGAAAATTAATTTTTTCTAGTAAACTCAACTATAACACCTCTTTTATCTCATATGTTTCGATAGTTTTTCTTGTATTCTTTCAATTAAATGCACATATTACAAGTTGCAAGTGCCTAAAATGCCTAAAGTTATGGTACGCCTTCGGCGAGCTAATTGATACCCCAAAGCTACAGGGAGTTTGCATCCTTTGTGCATTGATAGCATTAAGGAAACTACCTGCTGGCCGGCAGGTACAAAATGGCGGAATTCCTTAACTTTAGGCACTTTAAATATTTTATTTCTTCCTTTCAATTATATAACACGCAATAGCCCGGAGAGAATTAGAATTATTATCAAAATCATCAAGAGCTTGCAAGGCATTATGTACAAGTTTTTTTGCAAATTCTTTGGATTTACCTAATCCCATTATAGACGGATATGTGCTTTTTCCCCGGGCATTATCAGTGCCTACAGCCTTTCCCATAACAGCAGGATCGCCTTCGATATTAAGGATGTCATCAGTAACCTGAAATGCAAGACCTATCTTTTTTGCATAAATTTCAAGCTGATCAATCTGCTTCGGACTTCCACCGCCTAACAGGGCTCCGGAAAATATTGAAGCTTCAATAAGAGCTCCTGTTTTCAGGGAATGTATATCTTCAAGTTTTTTTAAAGAAAGCAAACTGCCTTCTGAGGCTATATCTCTCATTTGCCCCTCTATCATACCGTTGTGCCCGGCAGCAAATGAAATTTTATGTATAATTTTCAACCAGTTTGATGATATGTTTTCATCAATTACATTAATGGATGAAAGAATCCGGAAGGCCAAAGTAAGAAGTGCATCACCTGCGAGAATAGCCGTTGCCTCGTCAAATGCTATGTGACATGTGGGCTTTCCTCTTCGCAGATCATCATTATCCATCGCGGGCAGATCATCATGGATTAGAGAATAAGTGTGGAGCATTTCAATAGCGCAGGCTGCTGGCAAAACATCATCTGCATTTCCTCCCACAGCTTCAGATGCGGCAATACACAGGATTGGCCTTACTCGCTTTCCACCGGCCATAAGAGAATAATGCATTGCTTGAACAATACGGCTGGACTTCGCGGTATTATTCAGAATTTCATCAATAAAAGCATTAACATTTTTACGCTTTAAAATAAGGTATGAATTCAGATCAAAACTGGATGCCGGATTTTTAATCATTTTTTGCTTCATTTTCAGACATGAAAGGTTCTTCAGTTATGTCACCATTATTATCATGCAATAAAACACTAATCTTTTTTTCAGTTTCATCCAGTTTTTCAGAACAATATTTTGAAAGTTTAACGCCTTCTTCAAATTTTTTCATGGCTTTCTCAAGGGGCAGATTCCCAGATTCAATCTCCTGAACTATCTGCTCAAGCTGTTTTAAAGATTTTTCAAAACTTATTTTGGCCATTTTATGATTTTCCTTCTACACGACAAATTAAAGAACCTTTAGACAACATTACCTCAAGATTCTGACCTAAATTAACTATTTTTGGATCTCTTACAACGACTGCATCAGGAATAGTTCTCGTTATACTATAACCACGATCCAGTATAGCAACAGGACTTAAGTCATTCAGCCTTGAAGCAAGCACAATTGTTATAGAACGTCTATTTTGTATATATATATCTATAAATAACAGAAGGTTATGATTTAATCGTTTAAGTGTTATATTAAGGTTGTCGATATGTTTATAAGGACTAGTTGCATATAAACTTTTGGTCATCCATATAAGCTGATCACGCCGTTTATTTGTAATATTATAAATGGATTTTAATAACCTATTTATATAATCATCAATTTTTAGTCTGAAATCTTGAATATTTTTTCTTGGATCAACAAGGCGATTATTCAGTTCGTTTAAACTACTATTTAACTTATCAATGTTATTATATATTCTTGCGATTAAATTTTTAAACATTTCATCGCATCTGTTTGTGAGTTCATACTTAAGCGGAACTACAAGCTCGGCTGCCGCAGAAGGAGTCGGTGCTCTAAGATCAGCAACAAAATCAGATATTGTATAATCGGTCTCATGTCCAACAGCAGAAATGACAGGAATCCTTGATGCAAATATAGCTCTCGCAACTTCTTCAGAATTAAATGCAGCAAGATCTTCTATGGAGCCGCCACCTCTTGCAAGAATTACGACATCTGCTCTTTCTTTAGAATCAGCAAGTGTGTTTATCATATCAAAAGCTGAAATAATTTCCTGAACAGCGCTATCACCTTGAACTTTAACAGGTATAATTTCAATGGGAATATTATAAAAGCGCCTGTGAACAATATCTATAATATCATGAATTACAGATCCTGAAGGAGATGTTATTATACAAATTTTATTTGGCAAAAAGGGAAGGGGGCTTTTATATTTATCGTCAAAAAGGCCCTCCTCGGAAAGACGTATTTTTAGTTTTTCAAATCCAAGCTGTAAAGCGCCAATACCTTTTGGCTCGATATATTCAAATATAATTTGATAATTTCCACGAGGTTCATAAAGATTTATCCTGCCCAATCCAATAATGCTCAAGCCATCATCAAGCGTAAATTTTAGTTTTTTGTTCTGGCCACGAAACATCACGGCTCTTATCTGGGAATTTTCATCTTTTAATGTAAAATAAAAATGCCCGGAAACAGGCGTGCTTAAATTCGATATTTCGCCTGATATCCATACAAAAGGAAAGCTTTCTTCAAGTAATGTTTTAAGTTCTGATGTTAACTCGGAGACCGTATATATTTTTCTTGTATTCTGGCTCATACAGATAATTAGTGTCCGAAAAGTATTTTTTTAATGCTGGCAATAGTTTCAGCTTATTTACCGATGTGAAGATTTGTGAAAAAGCCATTAGCTGTTAGCTGAATGTGTTATCTGTTTGATTTTTTAAGCTAATTGCTAAAAGCTAACTGCTAAAAATCTTCTATTTGAGAACAGGATGATCTGGATATCTTCCTGCCAGCAGGTAAAAAAAGTAAATAAATTCCGTAAACGTTCACGAAACATTTTTCAAGTTTCAAGCCGAGCCGCGAACGGCTACGAAATTCTGTTAATTCTAAAATTTTAAATTACCACAGATAAAAATTTCATTCAATGTTTTTAATCCACAGATTTCACAGATTTTCGTGTTTTCTGTTTGAGGGGGTTTTGAATGGATTTCAACAACGTCTGATAAGGTATATTATGTAAACTTCTAGCAAAAAGCCGAATATGCATGCAGCAATCCATACTTAATGCCCTTCTTGGAATTAATTACAGGTAAAATCATAGTAGCTACTCAGTGGATAGTCCGAAGCTCTCTGACAGCCTTCAGTTTACCACCTTCAGCCTATTCAACCAAGAATATCGCGAACAGCCGGCATGACGTATATATTTTCATGCGGCATTTTGCCTAAGAACTCTGCAAGAATTCTAATTTTTTTCTGCACAGATATATTTTTGTCCATGATAAAAAGATTCTTGCCTTTTACCTTGCAAAACCCGCTTTTCGCCTTAACTCCTGTTTTTCGCAGGTTTTGCTCTGACACCTCAATATCAAGTTTTTCTGCGAGTTCACAAAGGTTTTTATATAATTGGACCGGTTTCATATAGCAGACTTTTTTTGACAGGATTAACAGGTTGATCAGGATATAAAAATGAAACTTATATACTATTCAATTAGTTATTAGTTTATATTTAATGTTATGCTTCAAATAATCTTACTTCTTGAAAATGACTCAAGATGTGTTATTATATTAAAATTAGTGTAATCGTTCACTGCTAACAATTTTTTTAAACCGTTAACCGTAAGCTGTTAACCGTGTTTAGGAGGTAATATGCAAAATTCAGTTCCATACAGCAAACCGCAAGCCAATATAATGGTTAATGAATTTATCCGCAGCGTTTACAACTGGATGGCCATTGGTCTTGGACTTACCGGCTTTGTTGCATTCTATGTATCAAACAGCCAGACCTTATCTAATCTCATATTCGGAAATAAACTTGTATTTTTTGGCCTGATTATAGCCGAACTTGGCCTTGTTTTTTACCTGAGCGCAAGGGTGCAAAAAATACAGGCTTCAACTGCAACAGCTATGTTTGTTTTATATTCCGCATTAAACGGAGCTACTCTATCTTTTATTTTTCTTGTATATACCAGCTCATCTATAACTTCCACATTCTTTATATGCTCTGCAACTTTTATTACTTGCAGTGTTTATGGAATGATAACCAAACGTGACCTGACCTCACTTGGTGGATTTATGGCCATGGGGCTTATCGGGATTATAATTGCTTCCGTTGTAAACCTTTTTATCCGAAGTTCCGGGATGAGTATGATAATAAGCTATATCGGTGTGTTGGTTTTTGTTGGTTTGACCGCCTATGATACACAAAAGCTTAAACGCATGGCGCTTTCCCAGCCGGCAGGAGTTGACGCAGGGGTTGTTAGAAAAGGTGCAATTTTAGGGGCGCTTTCATTATATCTTGATTTTATCAATCTTTTCCTTATGTTGCTGAGAATACTTGGGGACAGGAGATAATATACCACGGTTACCCTATTTGTTCCTTTATTTTATCAGCTATTTCCTGACAATATTTCTCGGTTATTTTTCGGGTAGGTCCCTCTACCATTGCACGGCAGAGGGGCTGTGTACCGGAATAACGAACAAGCACCCTTCCCTTTCCGGCTAAATTTTTTTCGGCCGCCTTTATTGCCTCGGTAATCTGCGGAACAGATGAAATGTCAGGCTTATTTTTAACCTCAACATTAATAAGTATCTGAGGGAACACATCCATAATTTTGACGAGTTCAGACAGAGGCTTAGACTCATCTTTTAAAGCTTCAACCAATTTCAATGCAGTAAGAATACCGTCACCTGTTGTCTGGTGATCCAAAAAAATCATATGACCTGAATCTTCGCCTCCAAGAACAGCTCCTGAATGAATCATGCTCTCCAAAACATATCGATCTCCGACTTTTGCCTTAATATGTTTAATGCCCATATCTTCTAATACAATACCAAGTCCCATATTGCTCATTACCGTACTGACCACGGTATTGCTTTTAAGCTGGTTTTTCTTTTTCATGTTTTTTGCACATATGGCAAGAATCTGATCGCCGGTTACAATATTGCCGTCTTCATCAACTGCAATGAGTCTGTCACCATCTCCATCAAAGGCAAGGCCGATATCAGCGCGTTTTTCCAAAACGATTTTTCTTAATTCCGAGGTATTTTCTGAACCACAGTTTTCATTTATATTCTTTCCATCAGGATTATTAAAAAGTGTTTCGACTTCTGCTCCGAACCTGGCAAACAATTCAGGAGCAACCTTGTAAGTTGATCCATTTGAACAATCAATAACGATTTTCAGCCCCTGACAGAAATTCTCCGGTACTTTACTCAAAAGGAAATCTATATAATTTTGTCCTGCATCATCTATTCTATACACTCCTCCTGTCATCCGTATATTTCTGCTAATTGAAGATATTTCGTCACTCAACAGTATTTTTTCAATTTCAGCCTCTTTTTGATCTGAAAGCTTGAAACCGTCTCTCTTAAATATCTTAATCCCATTATCATAAAATGGATTGTGAGATGCAGAGATAACAATGCCGGCATCAGCATCAGTTGAAGCTGTTATATATGCAATTCCCGGAGTTGGAAGGACACCTGCAAGGTATGCATCTGCACCCATGGAACAAATTCCCGATACCAGGGCATATTCCAGCATATAACCGGATATTCTTGTGTCTTTTCCTATAATTATCTTTGGCCTGCCTTTTTCTTTTCTATTAAAAAAATATGCAACTGCCCTGCCGACTTTCATAGCCATTTCGGAAGTCATTGGATATTCATTAGCCAGACCCCTTATTCCGTCGGTGCCAAATAAACTACTCATAAATTTTTTCCTATTGTCTCGGTTACGCTATCAACTATCCCCTGAAGCCATTTTGTCCCAAGCTCAGAGCTTTTATTCTCAAGCCCTTTTATTACTGAGATATAATTCACACCTGACTTTTTTATACCTGAATCAATATGTTTTAGAAAAGTATCTCTTAAGCTTCCGTCACCTTCATTTAAACGCATTTTATTGAAAGATTCCTCAATTCCAACAAAATCAGGTTGATTCGTACAGAAGTCCTTTAACTTTCTTATCCTTTCATCAATTGCCATATTAAGTTTTTCTTTAAGACCTTCAAAAAGGACATCGGGAAAATTATCTGAAATAAACTTTGAACGAACATGTAGATACCACTGCATAAGCGCTATAAGGTTTGCAGTATAGATTATATTGTTTGCCATTATCCTTTTTAAACTTCGAAACATGCCTGACGTAAAAGCAATATTTCCGCTCTTCATCAATCCTTCAAAAATTAGACGTCCCTGTCTTAATTCATCTTTCCTGTAAATTGAGCCGGCCGCGACTACTGTACCGAAGGCGAGACGACAAGGTCCTACAAGCCCCCCCTGCCCTCCCAGGAATATCGGCCGCTGGTTAAGCATAACTCCATTGGGCACATCGCCGATAAGAGATGCAGTAGCTTTATCCTGGTTTGGCGTATAATTAAAATGAATATAGGAGCTTCCGACTTCACTATGATCTCTCCTGCTTGTTCCTCCAGACATAAAGCAGTCACAAAAGTTTATTAAACTGCCCAGGGTAACAAAAGGTAAAAGTATCGTGTGTTTCAACCCAACCATGTGAGCGATGCTTGTTTCTTCTTCAAGGATTGTTCCTTCTCTTATATGTGAACCATAACCTATGCTTACCTTATCAAGCAAAACAGCTTGTCTTAAAAAACCCCCTTTAAGATCAACATTCGTACCAATCTGGCAGTTTTCAATGGTTACAGGGCTTTCATATCCCAGCCTTGTATTCTTTAAAATCAGGGTAGAACCACCAAAAATTTTACACCCCGAATAAATAACAACACCATCCCCGGAAATTCTGTCTGTATCTACTTCTCTGCCGATTTCAATACTATCAGGATTGGGTATGTTAACACCTTTTTTTAAAAGCTTTTCAATTTTCAAAATGCTCTGATTCTTCATGTCAGACCTCAAGGTCAATATCTTCCAGATGAACAGAAAACTGTTTTAAAAACAAATCCTTTGCCTTACAAAACTCCTTAATAGCTTTAAGTTTTTGCGGATCTTTATTATTGAAAGATATCAGCATTCCGCTTATTTTATATTTATCAAGATGAGATTCAATGTCTTTAAACACCCCAAGAATGGGATAACCCTGAAGTGTCTTTCCTGTTTTTAATGTATCATCATCAATAAAACCGACCGGTTTAATTTTAAGTCTTTTGTTATTTAATATTTCACGCAACAGGATCTCCCCTCCCCTGCCCGCGCCGTGAATTAAAACTGTTTTACCGGCAAGGGTTTTTCTCTTCATTGTATCGCTAAAAAGCATGAAAGAAACCCGGCTGCCAAGGAGGACTCCGGTAGTTAAAAACCAGTCTATTACAAAAATTCCTTTAGAAAAAGCTTCAAATCTGTAAATATATGTTACTGTAACCACTGAGAGAATAGTAGCTAAAGAAGAAGCCTTTAAATATACTAAAATATCATTAGTACTCAAATAACCCCAGACCCCCCTGTAAATTCCAATAACAAAAAAAGCCACAAACTTGCACGCGATTACTGCCGGAAGCGAATGCAGGAATACTTTGAAATAAACAGGAAACTCATTGGAATCAAAACGTAAACGGTAAGAAAGATAATATGCAAATGCTATCAGACAGAAATCAAGTATTACCAGCATAAGCTGCCGCTTATAGGTCAGCTCGATTAATACAGGAGTATAAGATTTTCCACGTAAAGCTGAAAATTCCTTTTCAGGATATATGCGAATCTGGGACAGGTAAATTCCCATCAAAATAATTGACAGAACCAGTGGAATAATTACTGCCGGAGATGTTAATGTATCGCTTTTGCTTACAAACAATGCTGCCATTCCTGATATCGCGCCGATTCCATATAAGAACAGTACTGCACCTTTTTCACTTAGCCCCATGATAACCAGACGATGTGATGTATGATCCTTTCCACCCACAGAAGCTTTACGGCCGCTCAAGATTCTAATTAATGTAACCATGGAAGTGTCCAGAACAGGAACCATGAGGATCATTACTGGGACAGCATATAATGACATTGCATTTGCTGCACCTGCTTCCGGATAGTAAAGACACAGCATAGATAATATAAAACCAATAAAAAGACTTCCACAGTCTCCCATAAAAATTGATGCAGGATTAAAGTTGTAAAACAGAAAAGCAGCCAGTGCCCCTGCAATTACCATAGAGACAAGAGCAGCTTCCGGCAGTATCCCTGTATATAATAATGCCAGATAAGAAGCGGCAATAAAGCCAACACCCGCACAAAGGCCGTCCATATTATCAATCAGATTAAAAGCATTTATTATACCAACGATCCACACTATAGTTAAAGTAGTATCCACAGTAAGGGATGAAAACCAGTGAAGACGAAATCCTAAAAAAGTAACCATTGAAGCTACAAGTATCTGTCCCACCAATTTTGTATGAGGTTTAATATGAATAAAATCATCTACTAATCCATAAGTTTTGTAGCTGCATAACTCCATCTGAATTTACTTGAAGGGCCGTATATTATATTGTCTGTTTCAACTAATGGGGCATGAAGATGCTTGCCATATACTTCGGATGTTGATGCTATAAGAACCTTTTTCTTAAATTTATCACATAGTTCAAGAACTTTTTCTGTTCCCTGGATATTAGTTTTTATTGATTCAAGAGGATTGTTAAGTATATACTGTACTCCAACTGCTGCTGCTAAATGAAAAACGATATCACAGGTGCCTGTCAGTTCGAGCATTGTATTATGGTTTAGAATTGTATCAATATGGATGAATAGTTTGTTTTTGAAACGTTCATTTTCCTTAAGTTCTTTTATATTATATAGATACCCGGTTGAAAGGTCGTCAATAATATATACTTCATCTCCTCTTTCAAGATACGCTTCAGCAAGATGAGATCCAATAAAACCTGCGCCACCTGTGATAAGAACTCTCATAAATATATCTCCTTAATGTCTGTAAATAGTCGAATAGTCAAATAGTCAACCATTTTCCCACTCAACTATTTGACGATATCTGTAATATATTATAATAATTAGTTAGGCAATCTTATTTTTTGTACATCACAGAAGTATTGCCAATCAGGTGGTTAGGCTGAAGGCTGAAGGAAACAGATGATTCCTGAGTGTTATTCTCTATGTTTAGGACAAAATTTCCGGCTTTTTTAAGAAAATATTGACTTCTGGGAGTCTTTTCCTAACCAACCTGAGTAGTTAGGACAAATATAATGTTTTTTAACGATATCCCAGTATTATATTTTATCACCTTTTTGTCATTTTTTTTATGTCTGGCATTAACACCGGTTGTCAGGCTTGTTGCGATTAAAAAAGGGTGGATTGCTTATCCCACAAAAGATCGCTGGCATAAGAAGCCGACCGCTCTTTTGGGTGGTGTTGCCATATACCTTGGCGTAGCAATACCACTTTTTTTTATTGC
>Ga0255379_10089_pt1 | contig 14501 bp, 17 predicted proteins | sample ANMaggSeSYBR01I3_FD_182105 | JGI IMG/M metagenome (GOLD analysis project Ga0255379, IMG submission 182105) | Sediment cell enrichment communities from methane seep in Santa Monica Basin, California, United Staets - ANME aggregate JGI... | ecosystem: Environmental > Aquatic > Marine > Cold seeps >... | reverse complement strand
CCTATATCTTACCTTAAATGTACGAATGTCAAATTTAGCAATTGTAATATAGTTTTATTTAATCAATAAACCCTATGTCTTGTAGGAGATATCGTTTTCAACCTTTTCTTAACGACCAATTTTTCATCTTTAACATCCAACTCAAAATCCCCGTTTACAATACTATGAACTTGAGTTGGATAATCCTGAATAATACACCGCTCTATAAAATCATCAACCATCTCACGAGTCAGGATATAATGTATAACAGGAACACATATATTCATCTGAGTGCAATCACTGAACTCCAAATAATGAGGGGATCGCTCAGATTTTTTCTGATAATGTATCCCTTTGTATACGCCATGCAAAAGCTGACGAGTATTAACAGGTTTAACCTCTACATCATCGTTTACCAAAAAGTTACCTCCATTTAAGTTATTAAATATCAAAAGGAACTTAAAAAATTATCCATAACATCTACTTTCCCGACTTGCATTTTAGTTACAATTGTAATTCTTCAATATCTGACATCCCGACAAGAGATGTTAAGATTAAGACTTGGATAGATTTGCGGGTTCAAATCGCTTCCCTCGCATAGAAAGTCGGAGGTCAAGGTTGTGCTCTTATTTCAATCACTAATATATTCCTCTTCGATTACTCTATATGGTAATATATTTATAGTTGTATAATGTTTACGTGGATTTAGCGAGTTCTTTAAGGGCAGCACCCCCAACCACTTATCCCCCACTCCCCAAAACTTATTTTTTGCCCTTTTAGAACTCCTAAAAAACGTCTGTTTCTTCATAACTTTGCGTGCTTATTCCAATCATTGACGTGTTTTCTAATTTTTTATACAATAGTACATAAGGTAGGAGGTAAATGATAGCAATTTTCAGAACAAAAAGGAAAACTATATGGATGAACCCCCTATTTAGGGTTATCCATATGGAAAAAGGCAATATTGGAAGACATATGGAAGAAATGAGTGAGGTTGAGGGGTGGGATTTCCAACACACTTTTTTAAACTATATAAATACGTAATATCACCGCATAGCAAGTAGGGGATATAATTATCTTATAAAAATATCACTTTTCTAAATTTTAGATTGTTGTTTATCTCATATATGCTTTCCAACCTTTCCCTTACATGAGCATTCAACGTAAACGGCTTATCAATCTTAGCATTCTGATAACCTGTAAATAAGTCAATTATTGTGATCCATATTTTCATAATTTGTTGGGTTTAAATTCTGTATGCAATTTACAATTTCATCACAAGTATTTTGATTGATTGAATCTGTTTTATTCATAAAATAAGCAGCTAATTCTGTAAGGTACAGTACTTGTGTTTTGGGAGAGTATACTTTTAATTCCACTTCTTCACTTGGGAATACAACTACAGTATTAATCCATGTTTTAATCCCATTTGACTCAAGATACCTACTTAGTTCTAAAGAATGTTTGTTCCCTTGTTTAACTGGGTTATAAAAATCATATTTTGAACCATTAGGAAAAACCTGCATCCAATTCTTTTTTTCAGCATTTCCATAGATTGTTCCTCTATAATTCTTAGTTTCGATTGTGTAAACCCCTTTAGGACAAACTACAACATGATCAATTTGTGAAGAACCTACTACCATGTCATTAAGTACATACCAATTATCAGGAAGTTTCTCCAGAAGATTAGTTACCATATCTTCACCTTCTGCCCCTTTCCAAAAGGTATTTCCTTGCTTGACTACTATGATTCCTGCAAGGATTAAACCAAACCCTATCAAGCCACTTTCAATAATATATTCGTGATTCAACGGATATAATCGTACTTTAAAAAAGACAAACAATCTATAGACTATCTTCCCCATTTTTAGCAAATGAAGTAAGTATTGAAGATGGATCGATATCATTGTCGGATATCCATTCTTTGCTGACTTTAAATCAAGTTGCAAATAAAAAATAATAGTAGAAAAGAGATTACCCATAGAACCATGGTTTAGGGTTTAGGCATATTTGTCACTGTTTTCACGACAGTGTTCTCTTACGAAATCAACCCAACGTTCATACCAGTGCCATGCTTTGTCAGCTACCCATATCCCATATCCTTTACCTAGGTTTCTAGCATCCTGACTTTGCCAAAGTTTTGTATGGGAATGCATTGTAAATTTAGTGTAGCCTTCATTATTCATCATTTTAACAATTTGTTTCGGTAAATATTTGTTTTTTTCAGTTTCTTTAATGACGTAATAATCTTTGTTGACAGCTTCTGCTAGGGGAGAACCACTTTTAACGAATTCGATAACTCTGTCGGCTTGTCCTTTACTGTTCGCTGTTTTCTGAATAAATAATATTCGATATGCATATCTTTGATTTCCAAATTAATGGAATCGAAAATAAGTGAATTGGTAGAAGTCAGAGTTAATGAAATATTGCAAAATATCAAGACATAAAAACATATTCAATAATGTTTTTATTAACTTTAGATAGTTTGATATATTTTAAGGTCTAAGGAATTATTGCAAAAAAGGTTTTCAAAGGATAACAAAACCAAAAGGCAATACAAAAAAAGGCACAAAAATAAGGCAATACAAAAAGCAAGAGGCCCACCAGAGGCCGAGCGACAAAAAGCCAAACAATAATAAGCCACACCAATAAGCCAAACAATAATAAGCCACAACAAAAAAGCCAAACAAAAATAAGCCACAACAAAAAAAGCCAATCAATAATAAGCCAAACGAGAAAAGCCACAAAGAAAATAGCCACAAAAATCACAACAATCCAGAAGGTGCGTCGAATATGCACCCTTTTTTGCTAAACACTCAGGGAGATGTTTAGTATAAACGATCAATTTAATTTAACAAAGCAACCTATTCTTGATGCCAACTATTTTGAAAACTTTGATGATGAATTTATAAACCATTTATCACCATCAAAAAAGATAATGCTTAAAATCGATAAGCTCGCTAGAGAAAAGTTAGATGAGCTTCTAGAACCTGTCAGACACGGAGAGATGAGTCTGGATGATCTAAAACAATCAAGGGGGTTAATCTGATGGCTAAAACAGCATATCGAATCAAGCAAAACTGTGAGTGACTTTACCACTCACTTTATTTATACATACAAAAAAAGGTCAGTCAAAAATCGTTTTAATTTCCTTTCTCAAAGCTTTTTTGTTATAAATTAATTTGCCTTCTGCAGCAGGGTTTTCGTAACTTAAATTTGTCCTTGAAATCACTTTGATACTTCTTGGGAAACTCATCAATTGAGAAAGGTCCATAAAATCATTTACTTTCTCACATTTTGAATAATGGAAAGGATGTTGCACATCAACAAATGACTCAAATCTGCTAGAAGCAAACAATTCATTCAAATTTCTAAGCAGATTTTTTTCTTCACCTGCATATTTTGTTTTCTTTGACTGTCTGAGATGTTCCATGGAATAATTATACTTTTTTACTCTATCTGATTCAGATAACCAAGCATCAACAATTTTTATATCATCAAGAAATGAAGATGGAAGTTGCGTTTTAACATCTTCCTGAACTCCAACATCAACGTAAAAATCCATATCACGTAAACTCACATTGCCATATTCAGTCTTAAGTATTTCAACATTTTTTAACTGAGCATCCATCCAATATTCATCTTTAGAATCAGTCATTGATTCTGTTTGACTACTCCTTTGAACTAGGTTATCTAAATAACCACCATCTGGCAAAGTAAATTCAACTTCTGCAATAAACGTCTCTGTATGTTTAGACAAATGTTTAAAAATTATGTCAAATTTATCATTAGAAATAACAATAGCTTTATTTTCTTGAGATAAATATGGATAGCCAGTTAACTGTACATCTGTGAGATTGGGGACAGGAACTGTTATTTTACTACAAATACTTCGCCTAAGACCAGCCTTTATTTCAAATCCGACGCTACAAATACCCTTATTTTCCGGACACCTTATAGAAATCGATTTACTCTTAATTTTAGATGTATCACTAAGGGATGTATGAATTTTACCAACAATTTGCAGAAGCTTATCAACGTTCAATACCATTATCCCCCCAATTAAATAATTTATGCAGCTCTATTGCTCCTTTACTATTTGCAGAAATAGTAATTGGTTGAATCTCAATAGGATCATATTCACTTAATAGTAAATCCGATTGAACTAATCTTAAAAGTATTGTTTTTGGTTCTTCAGAAAGAGGAATAATCGTAAATGGATTAAATATGAAAATTTTGCTACCTACTAAAGATTCCGTATAAGCAACAAAACTATTTATTAAGCTTTTAAATTTTATATTTGTAATGAAAATCCTCTGGATGGAGTCTCCAAACGAATCTGAAAATATAGAATCATTTAAAAGAGTTTCCTCAAATCGATTATTGAAATCCTTCGAAGGTAGTTCTGGATCTCTAGCAATATTTAGGAAATCATCTAGCAATATACTGTGCTTAGGATAAGTTTCTTTTAAAAATAAAACTTCATCTTCTAAACTTTTACTGATTTCATCTAGTGACTGTTTTTGATCATCCGATAAATCTTCAGCAATCTCACTTTCTTCAGCAGTCATCAAAACTAAAACAGAAGTTGCATCCCCAATATTCGATATACATATTTTGTTATCGATCTCTTTTTCAGGAAAAGATATATTTATAGATAAAGGGACTTGAAGAACCTCTATTAGAGGTCTATGTAGTGAAATTTCTTTTTTCTTTCTATAAAAGACAGTACCATTTCTAATAAAAGAGAAAGTAACAAAACCTGTCAATTTCTTTTCACATTCAGATCTTAAAGATTCAAAGAGTAAGCCAACATATCCATCAACATCTGGAGATACAATATCTATAGAACAAGCGCTACAATCATTTTCCAAAGCGCTAACATTATATATTTCTTTTATTTTTAAAAAATCAGGAAAGTCAAGTGATATTTGATCATATTCTAAATTATCCCAAGTAATATGAGAAGGAATCTCTTCACCCTGCAATCCTTCTTTCGGAAGAAACATAGATTTTATAGTCATAATACTATAGGTAATAAACTGTTGAAGGATATATACTTTTTTAAATGGTATAATGTAATTTGATTACATAATTTATAACAATAAAATAAGAAGAGAGGGGCTTTTAACCCCGAGATTCCAAGCCGTCGGAGAGATTTGAACCCTCGACCTGCTGATTACGAATCAGCCGCTATACCGCTAAGCCACGACGGCACTTCAATCTTATACCTAATAAGGATTTTATGATATAACCATTTCGGCCAGATCAGCTAATACGGACCTCGATACACACATTATACTGATGTGGGGCATATGATCTCACAGTCCTGCATTCCAGAACTTCTATAACACGTCCTGCTTTCTCAGCAGCATTTGAAATCAGCTTGAGAGAGCCATCATAAAGGTCGTCTTCGTGGGTCATTCCATAATAGTGGATAACACCACCTGAAGCGGTAGCAAGGACAGCGGCGTCAAGAAATGCATCCGCACTATGAGGGAGGTTCATTATCACATGATCGCCCATGCCTTCGAAATTTCTTACGATCTCATTGGCATCGCCTTCAATTACCTCGATATTATCGACCGAATTGAGAATTACGTTCTCTTTTAGGAAATGAATTGCATCTGGATTCTTATCCATGGCAATTACCCTTTTACATTTTTTTGCAATGGGGATGCTATAAGGCCCGACACCTGCGAACATATCCACCACCACATCATTCTCACTCACCTGTGAAACAATGCGCTGGCGCTCAGTAGAAAGCCGAGGAGTAAAATAAGCGCGTGAAAGATCAACATGATATTTGCAGCCATGGTCCTTATGCACAGTATCGGTACGACCATCCCCAGCTATCACTTTGAACCTGCGGGTCCGGAACTCGCCTTCAACCGCTGAAATCGCACCAAGCACGGTCTTTACGTGGCGATGGATCTCCAGAAGAGCCTTTCCGATATTCTCAGCATCGGCTTCATCAGCTTCGATGAGTGCAATGTCACCCACCACCTCATACGAAGGAGTGAAACCAAGAATATCCTCAAGCGTCAGGAACTTGTCATGGGACTCGAACTCCCGCTCCTCCTGTCGTGCTTCTTTTGGCAAAAGCGCCATCTCCTCAGAAGAGAGCATTCTGGAAAGCGGAAGGCATAGATCGGCATCCACTGAAACTATTTTTAGACCCTTATCGAGCAGGTCAAGCTCCAGAATTACCTTTCTAACAGGTTCACCTTCATTCTTCGGGATAAAAATACACGGATGTTTCAAAGCTATATCTCCTAACGATCAAAATACCTCATCCAATGGCAAACCAGCCACCGAACAATATCAGGAATATCCCGCATGATACAAGAATTTGCTTGTATGTCCTTTGGGAGAACATCCCTCTGCCCCTGCTAAAGGAAAGCGACACGGCAGTGAACCAGCCAAGGTCTGCGAGCCAGTGGCCAATGATGAAGAATAACACCGCCACCATTCCAATTTTATAACTTTCAAGTACAAGAGCACTTCCCACTGCCAGCCACCAGATCCAGAAATAAGGATTTGATACAGATGTGACAATACCGGCAACCAGTGAGTTCGATGGAACTTTATCTTGAGACTGTGAATCATACGACGTATTTCGTGCACCCATGATGGTCATCATGCCGAAAACAACCAGTGCCAGACCTCCGGTCACTGAGATAAATGCCATCTCCCGCTCACCGATAAGAGCAGTAAGTCCGAAAAGAATGAGAATGAGCACCAAAGTTTCGATTATCGCATGCCCGAGAAATACCTCAGGTCCTGCCCTCCAACCTTTTTTCAGAGTACCTTCGATGGTCACAAAAAGCATAGGTCCCGGCACAAGAGCACCAGTAAGTGCTACGATGAAACCAATGGAAAACATCTTGAAAAGTTCCAGCATGAGCATAGAGATACAATGGTCCTATATAAGCAAGACGATATAGAAAAAAATAAAACCGCAAAGGCCACACCAGCGCCTTTGCAGTTTCCGTTAAACAAATCAGAGAATTATCTCGATATCCAATTCTTCTGCTAGTTCCTTATACCTGTTACGAATAGTGACCTCGGTCACTCCGGCAACATCTGCAACCTCACGCTGCGTTCTGCGCTCGCCACACAGAATGGAAGCGATATAGATAGCTGCTGCCGCTACACCAGTAGGACCACGTCCGCTTGTGAGTTCTTTCTCAGATGCCTGACGAAGGATCTCCACACCTCTTGACTGTACCTCACCCTTAAGGTTCAGACCTGAGCAGAACCTTGGAACGTAATCTATAGGGGAAGTTGGCATCAGTTTAAGCGAAAGTTCACGGGAGATGAAACGGTATGTCCTTCCGATCTCTTTCCTGCTTACCCTTGAAACCTCTCCGATCTCATCAAGGGTACGAGGTACACTGCACTGGCGACATGCTGCATAAAGCGCAGCCGCTGCAACACCTTCAATACTCCTGCCACGGATGAGGTTCTTATCGACCGCTTTTCTGTAAACAACTGCAGCTGTCTCACGAACAGTACGTGGAAGACCTAATGCAGATGCCATACGATCAAGTTCGGATAGTGCAAAAGCAAGGTTCCTTTCAGTAGCATTGCTTACCCTAATTCTACGCTGCCACTTTCTCAACCTATACAGTTGTGCACGGTTCTTGGAAGAAATTGATTTGCCATAAGAATCACGATTCCTCCAGTCGATCATAGTAGAGAGACCTTTGTCGTGGATCGTGTAGGTCATAGGTGCACCAACACGAGAACGCTTCATACGCTGATCATGGTCGAAAGCACGCCACTCGGGACCTTCATCAACAAACTCGGCATCCACAACAAGACCACAGTCAGCACATACCAATTCCGCGCGCTCATAGTCTTGTTCAAGGCTACGACTGCCACATTCCGGACACTCGACCACCTTGTTCTCGACCTCTGTAGTCTTTTCTTTCTCCTTACGTGCCTTGATCATAGCACGTATCTTTTCTCTCTCTGAAGTATCAGAATGTCTTACTCTTTCAACTTCCACCATATTATCATTGCCTCGGTTTTCCAAAAATTTTTATGCTTACCCACTTTATATCTAAGTGAATTGCTATTTATTTCACGTACAGCTTTTCATTTAAATACTTTCGAAGGTCAGATGCGCTGACATCATCAGTGACCTTTATACTAATATAAGGAGAAACGACAGAGCCGATAACACCATTTACCTTACCGATACGTCTTACGGATTTATCCACAACAAATAAATTGATACGTGGAAGGTCCTTTAACGCTGTGTCCGGTCCAATGTTGTCCCCTCTCACAAGTAACCCATTGTGTGCAACGATCTGCACAACAGTTCCAAGTCGTTTCATATGCCTATTACCATCAATATATAAATTAATTAGATGATATATATACATACGACATCTAATATATATAGTTTTCGCAATCTCTTTAATAATCCAATTTCAATTCATAAAAAAAATAATCAGTAATTATTCTAAAAACATGTCTTTACCACCGTATATTTGCAAATATGAAAACTATGAATGATAAGATAAACAAAGAATACATCAACTACAAGCAATTGAATGGGATCCTCAGGTATGTATATATTTCCATAGGAAAGGTCATTTCAGTACTTCGCTAAGATTCCAGCCCCCAAATCAACCCACATGCAAGTGAGCCATTTATAGGAATGTGAATTTTGTCGAGAAGAGCTTACAAAGCGTTTTTTGTGCATTAGCAACAGGAATACTTAAATTTGATGATAACCGGGCCGTTAGTGTTGGTTAACGGTTGTTTTTGAATATAATAAAGTGACCTGAAAATGAATAGAAGGGATATGTTTTCCAAGATAATGTGCAGCCAGCATACTGATTCGGTATTAAGATGCAGACGAATTGAAGAGGAAGTGGATGAATTTCCACTAAAATATGAATGTGAAGAATGTATGTCGAATTATGGCCATGATGCTAATTGCAAAGGCAAACTATAATCCCCACAAGATCTCGAAAACATAGACAATAACAGAATTTATACATCAATGACAACTATATTTGCTAAAGGACACTGTCCAGAATATGGAAATAATTAGGACTTTAAGGATATTTTTAGAGGTATTTTTTCACACATATCATACAAAAAAGGCAAAATGACGATATCAACGACAACACTTAAGAGTAATCACACAATAAACGACAGTGTCGTCTAGATATGTCCAATGAGATCCATGTCCGTATAACTTCGGGCAATGAAAATAATTTCATTTAAATGACATGATAATTGCAAGCATTAAACGCTATCCAAACCCTTAATCAAATATCTTCCAGTGGGAGGAAAACTTAGTGGCAGATAATAAATTTGTGTACATTTTCGGAAACAACGAAACTGAAGGCAAAAACAGTATGAGAGACCTGCTTGGGGGCAAAGGTGCCAACCTCGCAGAAATGTCAAATCTGGGAATTCCAGTGCCAGTTGGCTTTACGATCACAACGGAGGTCTGTACGCTCTATCTTAAGAACGGGCAGTACCCTCCAGGCCTTGAAGAGCATATCGATAACGCTATCAAACAACTTGAAAGTACAACAAAGAAGAATTTCGGGGACCTAAAGAACCCACTTCTCCTTTCAGTACGATCAGGTGCCCGTGTATCTATGCCGGGAATGATGGACACGGTCCTCAACCTTGGGCTAAACGATGATTCGGTGGTCGGACTTGCTATTAAGACCGGAAACGAACGATTCGCTTATGACAGTTATAGAAGATTCCTCACGATGTTTGCTAACGTAGTGCTTGATATCGACCATGAAAAGTTCGAGTCCGCCCTTTCTTCAAAGAAGAAAGACAAATGCGTAAAGCAGGACAATGACCTTGAAGTGGAAGATCTTAAGGAACTCGTTGAAAAGTTCAAGACGATCATCAAAGATGAGACCGGAAAGGAATTCCCTCAAAATGCAAGGGAACAGCTCCAGATGGCCATCGATGCAGTGTTCAGCTCATGGAACAACCAGCGTGCTAAAACCTACAGAAAACTGAACGGCATCCCAAGAGAATGGGGAACCGCAGTCAATGTACAGAGCATGGTCTATGGTAACATGGGCGAAACCTCCGGAACAGGAGTTGCGTTCACAAGAGACCCAGCAACAGGTGAGAAGCGATTCTTCGGAGAATATCTCATCAATGCCCAGGGCGAAGATGTGGTTGCAGGCATCAGAACACCACAACCCATCAAAGCCCTCAAGAACACTATGCCTGTGGTCTATGACCAGCTCGTTGATATCTACATGAAACTGGAGGATCACTTCAAGGACATGCAGGACATCGAGTTCACCATAGAGAAAGGCAAACTGTTCATGCTTCAGACAAGGACCGGCAAGAGAACGGCAGCAGCGGCTATTAAGATAGCTACCGAAATGGTCGAAGAAGGACTTATCGATAAAGATACCGCACTCTTAAGGGTCGAGCCTGAACAGATAGACAGACTTCTGCATCCGAACATCGACCCTACCTCAACATACGAGGTAATTGCAACAGGACTTCCTGCATCCCCAGGAGCAGCTGTCGGAGAAGTTGTGTTCACAGCCGAACACGCTGAAGAAATGGCAAAGAATGGTGAGAAGACTATCCTCGTACGTGCAGAGACATCACCTGAAGATATAGGCGGTATGAACGCTGCAGAAGGCATATTGACAGTTCGCGGTGGAATGACATCACATGCTGCTGTTGTCGCAAGAGGCATGGGTAAGCCATGTGTTGCAGGATGCGGCGAGATCACCATCGACATGAAAGAGAAGATATTCAATGTTGGTGATTATACCGTCAAGGAAGGAGACATGATCTCCATTGACGGCTCCACAGGAAATATCATTTTAGGAAAGGTCGACCTCATCCTTCCGGGAGTTACTGACGAGCTTGAGACCATACTCACATGGGCTGACGAAGTACGCACCCTAAAAGTAAGGACAAATGCCGACACACCACATGATGCTGAGGTTGCACGTGATTTCGGTGCAGAGGGAATTGGATTGTGCAGAACAGAGCACATGTTCTTCGGAGAAGACAGGATCCCCGCTGTGCGTGAAATGATAATGGCCGAGGATATCGAGTCCAGAAAAATAGCGCTTAAGAAGCTCCTGCCAATGCAGAGAGAGGACTTTATCGGTATTTTCAAAGCAATGGAAGGATTCCCGGTAACTATCAGGTTACTTGACCCACCCCTCCATGAGTTCCTGCCAGTCCACGAAGAAGTCATGGATAAACTCAGAGAGCTCGAATCTTCGGACACATCACAGGAAGAAATGGATAGGGTTAAGAAGATAGGCGAACGTATCGAATATCTGAAAGAGATAAACCCAATGCTCGGACACAGAGGATGCCGCCTTGGTATCACATATCCTGAGATATACGAAATGCAGGCACAGGCCATCATCGAAGCTGCATGCGAGCTTTCAAAGGAAGGTATGAAGATAGTACCTGAGATAATGATACCTCTTGTTAGCCACGTAAAAGAGCTTGAGTTCGTCAAGAAACACGTTACCACCGTTGTTGAATCTGTGATGGAAGAAATGGGAATTAAGCTCGACTATCTGGTAGGTACGATGATAGAACTGCCAAGAGCAGCCCTCACCGCAGACCAGATAGCAAAGGAAGCAGAGTTCTTCTCCTTCGGAACTAACGATCTGACACAGACGACCTTCGGATTCAGCAGAGATGATGCAGGTAAGTTCTTGCCATCCTACCTTGAAAGCGGCATCCTTGAGGATGACCCGTTCGCAGTGCTCGACCAGGAGGGTGTCGGTCAGCTTGTGAAGATAGGAATCGAAAAAGGACGTGCAACAAGACCGGACATAAAGATAGGCATCTGTGGAGAACACGGCGGAGAACCAAAATCCGTGAAGTTCGGACACAACGTCGGACTGAACTATGTCAGTTGTTCACCATTCCGTGTGCCTATTGCAAGGCTTGCAGCCGCACACGCAGTCCTTGAGAACAAACAATAAACAACATTACCAATACCGTGTTGAAATACACGGTATTGATAACTTTTTTTTTACATAGGGTCAATTTTGCTTTGATCACAGGATAACGCAAACCCTTACCTGACAGGTTTTAGTATAGAAATGTGTAAAAATAATTTGTTGTTAGGGAAAACAACGACCTGTTGAAAAAAGGATAATGAAAGGAACTTAACCATCCAAAGATGGAAATGCTCCAAAATGACTTTCGTACCTGACGACCATACCACCCCATGTTGGAAGATCGGTCTGGCATCCAACAGTCCCTACTGCAAAGGAAGCAACTGTTGCGCCTATCCTGCCACATACATCAAGAGAATAACCACGCCTGTATGACACAAGGAAACCCGCGCGATAAGCATCACCCGCACCTGTAGGGTCGAGTGCCTTTACAGGAACGATAGGAATTTCATATTCAGCATCCGCAGTGAATATCTTGCTTCCATCAGCATCGTAAGTGACAACGACAACATCAATCTGCGCCCTGATATCCTCAAAGGAGCTTTCGGTCATCTCACAGACCCGCTTAATCTCATGCTTGTTAGTGAAAAGAATATCAGTATTCGCAAGGACAGTTTCAAGATTATTCCTTGTGTATGTCACAAGGTCCTGCCCCGGATCGAAAGACACGAACTTCGCTTTTTTTGCCATCTTTGCATTGAAATTAGACTCCGAAGTAGCAAGGTGGACAAAATCAACTTCAGGAGGTTCCAGCTCTTTCAGTTTTGCAGAAGCACCCCAATAGAAGTAAGTGGACTGATTATGAAAAGGATCAGTAAAAACATATGCAGCCGTTCCTTTTTCCCCTTTAAGCCTGAAGAGCAGGGAAAGGTCGACACCTAAAGACTCAAGGTGGTCCTCGTAACCGGAAGTTGAAAAATCATCACCCACGGCGGATATCAACTGGGATTTCCCGCCAAGGATAGCAATAGCTGCAACGATATTGGCTGCCCCACCTCCGTAGAAACGCTGATAGTCCACAATAGGATTTGATTCATTGGGACCTGAAATACCCTCCACATCAAAAAGAAAGTCTATTGCAGCGTGGCCCACAACGGAGATGGAATCAGACATATTCAAACTCCACTCAATCGAACTCTTCAACGTCCACAACGTTCAGAGGAACATCCGTAAGTGCCTTCCCAATAACGGATTTGGCAATCCTTGAAGCATGTTCATCACTTTCAGCATCGAATACCTTCATCTCAAGAACAAGACCAACGAGCGCTGTGTTAGCTGCAATGAAAACACTGCCAAATGGTTCACTGCAGGCAGGGCAGTAAGTAGTACCTACATCAACCTCTACAAAATCAAGCTTTTTAGGGTTCAATCTTTTTCCAGCTTCTGAGATGGCTACCCCAATAGCATCATCTGCTGTTTCTACATCTCTTACCAACCAAGCCGCTTCAAGTGTAACATGATAATTTGTCATCGTTTTATTCTCTCCAAATACTGCATCTTTAAAACATTCATTGTTTTCTATTTAAAATAAAATTATTGAATTATCATCATATTGTGAACAACACATCGTCATCGACATCGAACACACCAAGTCGTGCACCCGCATCCAACCATGCATGCCCATAACTGAAACATATAAGCGCATTCACGGGGTCTTCAGACTTGATAAAATGTATACCGTCCTCATAATAGGAGCGGGCCATATTCTTGTAATCCTCAGCCACCGTACGCATATGTGAATTCTCGATAGGGCTTATATCGGCTTTAGCAAGAGCTTCTCTCAATAGCCGTTCATACCTTTCGACCTTTTCATTCAGATCTGCTGCCACAATTACACCACTATAAGTACTGCCTTTATAAACCCATCCGTTGAGACATCACTTTTCCGAACCGAATATTTTCTTGAAAAGACCGCCTCCCTCTTTCTCAACCTCTTTGGTGGGTATCCTTTTGGGAGGTGGACTGTCCGAGGGAACTTTCTGCTCCACAGACACAGGCTTCGGAGGAGGAGAACTTACTTTTTTAGAAGCACGCTTAACAGGTTCAGGAGACGCCTTCCGCGAGCTCTTCAGAACATTGACAGATTCACCGCCGTGCTTTGACTTTCTAACCCTGATGTCCACAAGAACCGGTCTTTCAATATCATTACTCACCAGCATGGCGACACCCGGCGGCAATCGCATAAGTTCGTCCTCCACGAAAGAATTGACACCTTCCAGACCCTTACTAATGGATTTCAGATCATTTGGATTAGTGACCTTCATAATGACCTGCGTACCACATTGTGAGAGGACGTTCTTGTCGATCCTTGCCGGACGCTGGGATATCACCATCATTCCAAGACCGAACTTTCTCCCTTCCGATGCGATAGTGCGCAGTACCTCAGAACTTACGGTCTTGCTAAATCCTCTTTCAGGTGCGAAATTGTGGGCTTCTTCCACCACAAGCATACCAGGAGGGATCGAGTTCAGCTTACGTGCCTCGAAAAGCGCACTGCAAAGACGTGCAACTATCATACTTTGAAGTTCCGGAGGCACACCCTTGAAATCGATGACCGATGCTTTACCATTG
>Ga0255379_10088_pt1 | contig 14527 bp, 10 predicted proteins | sample ANMaggSeSYBR01I3_FD_182105 | JGI IMG/M metagenome (GOLD analysis project Ga0255379, IMG submission 182105) | Sediment cell enrichment communities from methane seep in Santa Monica Basin, California, United Staets - ANME aggregate JGI... | ecosystem: Environmental > Aquatic > Marine > Cold seeps >... | reverse complement strand
ACCCTTCGAAGCGCGCTCACAATCTTGACCAGATTGCTCTTGATTTTCTCGATCACAAGACGATTTTATACGAGGAAGTAGCAGGTAAAGGTAAAAATGCTCCATGCTCCCGAACTTCTTTATCAATGCAAGCGAAGTTTTTGGGCCCATCCCGGGTACGCCGGGAATATTATCGGCAGAATCACCGGAAAGCCCCATAACATCAACCATCTGGCGAGGTTCAAGCCCATATGTATCTTTAATGAAATCAATATCAATTGTCTTTTCTTTCATTGGGTCCCAGATAATAGATTTATCTGTAACAAGCTGCATGAAATCTTTATCGCCTGTAACCATAATTACAGAAAATCCTGCCTCCTCCGCCTTTCGTGCCAGTGTGCCTATGAGATCGTCGGCTTCGTAGCCCGACATTTCAATAACCGGTATATTGAAACCTTTTGTTATATCCTTTATATATGGGATTTGAATCGATAGATCTTCCGGCATGGGGGGACGGTTGGCTTTATAGGCGTCAAACATTTCATGTCTAAAGGTCGGGCCTTTTACGTCAAAAAACATTCCTACGTATTCAGGATTACGATCTTCTATGAGCTTTAAAAGCATTTTTGTAAAACCCAAAACAGCATTTGTTGGAAGGCCCTTTGAATTGGAAAGCCCCCTGATTGCATGATAAGCACGATAAATATACGCGCTGCCGTCTATCAGGTATATTGTTTTGTCTTTATACATAAGAATTCAGGTTGCAGATTACAGGTTTTATTGGTATCTATTTTTGTAGTGGTTCACGGTTCACGGTTTTATGTTTTATCAACCGTTAACCGCAAACGGTTGCCCATTTTTTTTCTTATAGACTTTATCTGCTTTTATCACTAATAGACTAAAACAACAAGACCGCTTAAGGGAACATATATGAAAAGAGGCAAAATAATCACTGAAGACAGTGAAATAAAACATATTCTGGCAGATTCAAAAAACATAGCAGTTTTAGGTTTGAGCCCTAAACCGCAAAGAGACTCCCATATTGTTGCCAAGTATCTTAAAGAACAAGGCTATAAAATTATTCCGGTACGACCCAAGCAGAAGGAGATTCTTGGAGAAAAAGCATATTCATCAATAGAAGACATTAAGGAGCCTGTAGATATTGTTAATGTATTTAGAAACACCTCTCAGATAATGCCGCATGCACATGAAGCTATTCGAATCAAACCAAAAGTTTTCTGGATGCAGCTTAACATAGAAAACAATGAAGCTACAGAATTACTGACAAAAGCAGGTATAGATGTTGTAATGAACCATTGCATAAGTGTGGAGCATGGCAGACTCTTCAACTAAATTGACATACAGGGAAAGACGGCTCCGAACAAAGCCAACAAACTGCCATTGCTGCGGCAATAAAGCCCCCTTCTTCTGGACATGCAGGTGCGGCTTTGCAATTTGTCAGAACTGCATGTATGAAAATGTCTGGGGAATGTCATGTAATGGAATAACCTGGCAGTGCCCTGACTGCGGAGGGCAGAACAATTTCGGGAATCAATAACGGCAACAACGGTTTACGGTTGTCGGTTCACAGTTCACAGTTCACAGTTTTTTCAATGAACTATGCAACGATTGAAGCATTTTGGATATTGTTTTCAACTCTTGAATTAATTCTTTATCTTCAAAAGAGGACCCCATAATTCTTCTCTACCTTCTGTTTTTTTCAACCGTGAACCGATAACTGTAAACCGTTACCTTAATAACTATGTTCTTTGCCGGGAAATTTGCCTGCCTGCACTTCTTCCACATATTGTTTTATCCCCTTTTTAGCTTCATCAACAATTCCGGCGTATTGCTTAACAAATTTCGGGACATGTCTTTCATTTAATCCAAGGAGATCGTGAAGAACAAGGATTTGTCCGTCACAATGCGGGCCCGCACCAATCCCAATGGTCGGAATTGTCAGAGCTTTTGTTATCTTTTCAGAAATTTTAGAAGGAATTCCTTCTAAAACAACAGAAAATGCTCCCGCTGCTTCTATTTCAAGAGCATCTGACATCAGCCGTTCTTCATCACGCTGAACTTTGTAGCCTCCCATTTGATGAACAGACTGAGGGGTAAGGCCTATATGAGCCATTACTGGAATTCCTACTTCTGATATTGCTTTAATTATCTCACTGACCGCTGCGCCTCCTTCAAGTTTAATCGCTGCTGCTCCAGCTTCTTTAAGAAACCTTCCTGCATTGGCAATTGCCTGGCTCTTGCCTGGCTGGTAAGACATAAAAGGCATATCGCCCACAACCATCGCGTTCCGGACGGCTTTGGACACAATCCGGGTATGATAAACCATCTCATCCATTGTAACAGGCAGTGTGCTTGATTCTCCCTGAACCACCATCCCCAATGAATCTCCCACAAGAATAAGATGCACTCCTGATTCATCAACCATCCTGGCAAATGGAAAGTCATAGGCTGTAAGGGCAACAATCTTTTCACCCTTTTCCTTCATTCTATACAAAGTTTTGATTGTAACCTGCGATTGCATGGTATTATCCTCTTAACTTGTTATTTTTACATTATAAATCTTTTCATCAGGTGTTTGTGCCATAAGTCTCCCTTATTGTTATTCGACCAGCCCCACGAAAAATTTCGTAGCGTACGCAATCAACATACCGTAGCCAAAACTCATCAGCGTTCCAATAATGATGTATTCAGCCTCCATCCTGTGCCTGGGATCTTTAACTTCTCCAAAACGAAAAACAGATTTTGCCGCAATCAGAAATCCAATACCTGAAAGCTGTCCCATCAGGATAAAAAGAAAAATTAAGCTGCGTTCAAGCTGCCCGATCACTTTTCCGCCGTTTTTCAAGCCTCTGCCGCTGGTCTTTGTCTCCATGTCGACATCGTTTTCATTCTTCTTTATTTCATCAAGAAAAGGCCTTACTGCCATCCCAATAAGGAACCCTCCAGCTTTAACTGCCAAAATGGCACCTGAAAGAATGATTAACAGTTTCAGAAAGCCTTTTCCAAAAAGATCCACCCAGAACATGGAAATCGCATTTGCGCCAGCGCCGGCAACAATACTCACAGGCGTAATTGTGATAGCCAGGATGATTATGATAAGAATATGGGCAGCCTGATCAATAAGAAACGCATAAATACTCCATTTGTTTGAGAGTCCTTCTCGTTTGACGGCTTTCTCTTTAATCCAATCGATAACAGGATGGGTGCAAAATATCACAAGGGGTATCCGCCATTGAGTCCAGACACCGCAAAGCACATAGCTTAAGATCGCCACTATGAGCGAGTGCTTCAGAAGAATGAGAGGCCTTAGCTTATTCGATGCATCCTTATCGGACTGAAAAATAAAGTCCCCGACAAAATGAGATGCCACAAGACAAATCAGCAATTGTTTTGCGATTTCATTCACTGGTCTTTTCTACCCTTTCGCTTCTCAGTGAGAGACCCCCTGATGCTTTATACAGGCTATTTGACCTTTAGTTCTAAATTACAGGCAATTCAACCTGTTTTTGATAAATACAGGCCATAGAACCTGTTTTATAAATTTGACTGTTTTGGTAAACTCTTTTCAAAAAAGCTTATAGCCTTTTCAATGGATTTCCAATCAGCGCCATTGAGATTGTCTACTACTGATTGCTGTTTGATGGGTTTATCCCACAGCAAAGCAATTCTATCTTGCTTCCATCCCTGTAAAGCCCCTGTAATGGCCAGCGAACGCTTGTCTGTCCAGCGGCGTCTAACAATGGCATCTACTAATTGCACAATAATATCCAGCGTTGCTGATTTTTCATTCCCCGGAAAAATAAAACGCATGCAAACAGATTTTGAAATCTCTGCCAGCATTTTCCCTGAATTCCTGCAAGCTTCTCCGTCGCCTTCCGAAACGTTTGTGCCTGGAATAAAATCGATAGTTCCCACTCCAATGACCATGCGGGTATCCACTTTGCTTAACTCCATACGAGATTTTATATACGCACGGTAGAACAATCCTAATCTAAGGGATTTGGATGGATCAGATACCAGCATTTGCCAGCTATCACCTCTAAAAATATCCACATTCATCGGGACATCCTTTTTAAAAGCCTTGCGCAAAGCCTTTGATCCTTCCTTCATCACTTTATGAAGCTGTTGCCGTTTCTCTGGCGGCAGTTTTGAGGAATCTACAATATCCCCCGTAATAACCGCGTAAAGTTTTCCAGCTTCTATCTTCATTTTGCTTTCTCCTATTTCTTACTTATACTTGCACTCGCCACCTAAGCCGGAAAGCTATCAACAGGATGTATGTGATAAAGTGAATACACCAACTATTCCCGGTTACAAACACGATCCCTCTGAAATTCTGGCAAAGCTTTGATCTCAATATCAATCCGGTCAAGAATCTTTTGGATCTTCAAACTGTTTTCTTTTTCATTATTTTCTCGCAGCCTCCGCCCAGGTTGTAGAAGTCATTGGCAAAAGCGCACAGGGTGTGCAAAACGGCCTCCGGATTCCAGCCACGTTTAAACTCAAGCCGCTCCCACTCCACAGGGAGGCCCTGCAGCACTTTATGAATATTGATAGGTAGACTCATATTTTACGGTTCCTTCTTGTTGCTCTGTGCTTTACTCAAATCGACCAGATACCAACTGGCACATATAACACGCCACTATCCGCCAATCCTCTGCTCGAATGGATTACTTGTTTTTCAATGGATATCCCCGTAGGTTTCCTTCTTGACGATATAAACTTATAAACTGAGCTACATCCCTTTTACCTCTGGTTGGGCTTCTAATGTCTCTGAATTGACTCTTATTTCAGTTACTTGGTGAGTCTTATTGCCTTTGTAAAAAAGCCAAGCGTCATTCGAGCTGGCAATGTCAGTAGTTGAAATTTCAGACCCTCTGAACAGGACAAGGTTCATTCCATCTTTCATTATGCTGCTTTTAAATTGAACACCATTAACAAATATATTACTCTCTCTACCGTTACCGTCTGGCCAGTAATAGTGTTTTCTAAAGTTAATGGCCTTAATAAACTCAGTAAATACTTGAGTTGGAACATATTCAATTTCATTATCTGTTTTTCGAATTGGTTTTGAAATATCACCAACAAAATGCTTTAGAAAAGGTTTGAAATATTCTTCATAGGAGAAACTATACTCAGAGTCAAAAATACTTTTCCGAGCTTCAAGTTTTATTGCCAAATTTAATACAAACAATTTTTGAATTACCTCAAGTTCAGCTACTACGACATTCTCAGCAACATTTGGACGTACTTCATGTATGCAAACTTCAGGAGTCAGCCCGCCATAAAAGAAAGAGATTCCTGCAGGGCTCATCCTGCTGTTCCTTGAACGTTGCTGATGGGGGCTTGTCAATTCCTCATGTAATAATTCTCTATCTTCATTATTTATTCGTGCTCTGTAAATTATAGTTCCTATCTGGAGTACCTCAATCAGGGTCGGTATAAAATTGTGTGCAAGATAAAACAAAAAATTCTTTGGCTGGCTATGGTCGTATTGGTCCTCATCTTCTGACGATAGAAAAGCTGTGAATCGCTGTTTAGTTTTGATAGTTTTACAGAAAATCTCCCAATACCTTATTTCGTCAGGATCACCAGATGGAGGGCCATATGGATCTTTCCTGACGTAGGGTGTCCCATCATTTGAGACCAAATCTTCCAGCAAGGGACAAGGGTCGTCTAAGCTCTCTCCGAACATATCCTCTTCTTCTAACAGAATTTCAGCAATGTCTTGGGTTGGCAGTAAATATCCACATTCAGAAGACTCGTAACCAACCTGATTTGCGGCGTCCTCATAATATCTTTCAACTCCTTCCTTTATGAATTGGCCGACATAACCGACATTGCAAATATGCACATTGGTACTGTTGCAATAATCGCAATCACCCAGTATATCCTCAGATTCAATGAATTCTCTTGTATTTGATTCTGAGAAACAGTTTACGCAACAGCTATTTTCCATGATCATTTATCTGTAAATCCTTCTGTAATGGACAACACGCGTCTTCATTCCTGAGCCTTGATGATCGTTTTTATGTCCCGAAAGTGGATATCGACGAACCGGACGCTTGTGTGCAGCTCTCTGAGCTGCAGAGAGACTTCAGCATCTTCCGAATTCATCAACATGTTTTTCAAAGACTCCATAGCTCCTTCGTCATGCTTTACGAATTCATTATACATAGCCGCGCATAGGGGACACAGGGCGAGGAATTGCGCCTCATGTTCCTTGGCGAAATGATCTCTGGAAAGCGCCTCCACAGCTTCGAAATAGTATTCACCATCACGCTTTTTCATATAGGGCGATCAAACGCATAAAGTGACGCTGACTCCATTTGATGGAGTACTCTTTGCCTGCCAGTCGAATTTTTATTGATACGCTTTCTGCCTGTTCGTCATTTGCCTTGAATGTTTCGATTACATCCTCAATGCTTTCCAGAAATTCAACACTTGCATACTTAAATTTTGCCATGGTGTCAGCACTAACGCAAAGCATATTGCCAGCATTATTGAGATAGTCGGCATTTGCATATGAAAGCAGGCTACATGCCTCGAAATAGTTTTCTGCTACACCATCCCCATTTCTATTTGCCTTTGGAAAAGTCGTCTCCGTGACTTGGCAATAGCCACGGTATTGTTCGTAAAAAAAACTGCGTGCTTCTGCATTTGATGGATTATCTCTCACAGGAGAAAACGTTATTTTACGCAGTGTTGATTGATGTTCTTCAATACCATCATCAACTATTCCGATCAGTTTTTCTTTATAACGTTCAAGATTAGAAACAGGCGATATTTCCTTATTGTCGTACTCAATTGTACTTTGTTGCGGACGACCAAGTTTTTTCAAGCCATCTTTGAAAGAAGGTGCTGGTTCAGGCGGGATTTCACGAGGGATTGTCTTGAGTATTTTTTTTCGTTCGTCATTCGATGCGGATTGATAATGCTCGATCAGCATCTTGAAATCATAGTCACCCCCTGTGACAACTTCCAAAGCCTGTTCACGCTCAGGCTGCCTCATTCCTAGTTTTTCAGCAACTTCCTTGGCAGCTATGGAAGTTGATTCAAATCCATCCGGCAGGTCGGTTAACATTAGTTCGCTGGGAATGCGCCATTTGCCTGATTTATCAGGTAACCATGCTTGGTTGCGGCAAAATTTGCCTACATCGGTGTATTCAATTTTCTTTGGAGCTTTGTCTAACTTTTGGCGATTAGTAGCAAATTGTGTTTCACCACTGATAATTTTTAAAGGAGCGGTCAGCAAGGTTTTCCAAAGAACCTTGGGTCTGTCCTGATTCCAATCGGCCCGAGCAGATTTGATTCCTACGATAGTTACGTTCGGATTGAACCCCTTTAACCCCTGCTTATTGTGGGAATGTTGATTCAAGAGGGAAACTGTGTAGTCATTTGGGGATAAATTTGTAGTCAGCACAATAGTCGTTTTGGCCAATTTATTTAACTCCCCAGACAGTATTTCGATAACCGAGAAGTGTAAGAAATAGGTATCAACATCTTCAAGCCCGTCAAACCAAGTTTCATGGTCGACAGTTTTCTCGAACAGATCGGATGCACCGCGTTTTTTCCAGACGATTTTGTCCGATGCGTTGCCGCTGGCGTGGACGCATGCCAACCATGCGCTTTTATTGAGGCTGGTATTGAGTTGAGCTTTTTCTGTGTCATTTGCCTTGCCATAAGCCTCGCGAATCCGTCGCAAATCGGCGCGGTAGGTTGATTCATTGAAACAAGTATTGGGGTCTTGATATTTCGGTAAAATGCTCTTTTCCACAATAGCCACTGCATCGATGTCACGGATGCCTTCTTTCTCCAGAAACTCCCGGACATCCCCATTTGCGGCGAGTTCTGGGTGTACTAAAGAGAATACCGCCAGATCCAACCCTGCGGCATCCTCAGGCGCAAACCATGCTGGACGTGGCATTCTTGCACCTGCAGGCAGAGAAACCTGCTTGTTGTTGGATACAAGGCGGATAAACGGGGTTCGCTTGAGTGCCGAAGCGCCTTGGGCGGCGTACTGGATAAACTTTACCAGCCAAGTCAATGGCTGTCTGCCAAAAAAGTCAGCGGTCAATTTTGGAGCAAGAATATCGCCGTCAACCTGAAGCCCATTCAAAAGCGGTTCGATTTCCCAAACCGAACTCCATTGCTTTTTGCGCCCGACCAGATATGTGTGCAAATCGGCCATAGCCCCGCTTTCCGTAATGGATACATCAAGCCAAAACAGATTTTCTTTGCCGAACAGAGTGCCGAGCTGCTCCTGTGAAAACAACTCAGTCAGTTCCGCACCACGCGCCAATTTGGCTTCTTGAGCCTTGATGAAGGTGCCGTCATACGCTGGCAGAAGAGGCTTTGTTCTTAGCGTCTTCCGGATTCTGTCATATACGGGATGGAAAAAACTGTCCTCTGGTGCTTGGAGAGGCAAAGCGAGGTAGCTGGACACATCCAGCAGTTTGAAATCGCGTAGGGTTTCCAGGCTGTCGGCTGCCAAGTGTGCAGCGACCTCTAACATCTGCTGGTTTGCGGAATCACCGAATTTAATATTATCACGAGCTTTGGTGGTTTTAAATGGTCCCTGAATCAGGAAGGCCAGTCCCGTCTTTTTCTCGGTCGGGAAATAAACAACGAGTTCTGTGTTCCGAGCCGTAATCACCTTTTCATTTTCAACCAAGAATGCGACCTCGACGATGCATTTATTCTCCTTGCCGTCATCAGTAACATTTGTCTCTTGCTCGAATACAAGCCAACTTTCTGTTCTGTCTCCATCTGTAACATCCACATGACGCATGGATTTTGGTTCAGGTTGAGGCCTGGGTTTACGCAAATATGCTCCTCCGATTCCGTCAAACGAAGTCCAACATATTTTTTTGATGTTACGTAGAAACAACAGTGTTCGAAGATTTAGTTTTTCCAAGGCATCCGATATATCCGCCTTGGCCGTTTCAGGTGGGACTATTTTCCGGAAACGTCTGTCTTCGGGAATTGCATCCGAGTCGAAGGGCAGGATAATACGTGTTTCTACCGGCTTCAGATCGATCGGCACATCACCGTCTGATAAAAAACAGGGTATGACGACATCTTTAATATCAAAGTGTTTGTCGCCCGAATGAATGCGGGGAGTATGTGTATAGGCAAACACAGCCTTGAATCCAATTCCGTGTTTGCCAATTTGCGTATGGTTCGTCCGCTTTGTTGATTTCCCGATGCTTGTAATGGAGTCAACATTTTTATCAGAGAAAAGACGGTCCCCATTATGAGAGAAGACGAGTCGCTGGTTTTCGACACGAAACTCAACTTCGGTTGCGCCGGCATCCTCGGCATTCTGTAAGAGTTCGAAAATGAAATGTGTTTTCTTTGAATACTGATGTGCTAAAAGGTCGGTAATGCCTTCCCGAAATCCGTTCTTGCGAGTCACATCAACCCACTCGCGACGCATCTTCTCCAGCTCAATCATATTCATAGCCACTCTCCTCTATGATCAAAACCCCATACGCAACCGGCTGGGCAGTAATATCAGCCCTTTCCATTGCAATATCCAATTCCTGAATGCGGCGCGCGTAATCCGCCTCGGCCGAATCAATCTGAGACTGCCGCATCCGGCTTATTTTTTCATCAGTTGCCTGATTAAGCTGGTCTTTAAGTAAGGCAATTCGCGCGCCGTGGCTGGTTGTCAGACTTTCACGTCGATATTGTGCCAGTTCCTGTGTCAGGCGCCGGTGTTTTTCGCGCGCCTCTGACCAGAGCTTATAGTGGTGAGCATCAAGCTCGTCCCAGGCTGAGGGTTCGGGGACATTATCTTCACTGGTTGGATTTTCTTCAGCCTTTTCAAGGAGTTTACCCAAATGCGAGGTGACCAGTTCTGAACTTGCAACCGGACAAAAAACCAAGTCTTCTCTAATACCGTGAAACTGCCATTGATAGATTGCAAACAGATAATCTCCGCCAGGGACAGCCTGCTCCTTCACCTTTAGTGTTGTGACAACCCGTTTTGTGGTGTCGAATGCTATGGATGCTTGCCTTACCAAAGGGTGCAAAGGCATAATGAATGCCGCATCAGGTTGTTGAGACGCACATGCGGCATCAAAAGTAAAAGTCAAGTGAGGGTTGCCGCCCTTTAACCAGTTTTCCCATTCCCTATATAAGGATGTGCTTTGTCTGGGTAGCTTCTGAAAATCCTTCAATAACCGGTTACGGGCATCCTGAGACAGGCGCAGCGTCTTAAGCGGCTTCTCCCCAAGAATGAATTCTTGCTCTTTGCCAAAAGTTTCCTGTAGATAATTCGTAATAAGATTACGAATCGCTTCAGGGGAAAGCCAAAAGCTCGAAGCCTCGTTAATCTCTTTTTTAAGCTGATCTTCAGGCAGGCGAATGCCAAACAGCTCAACCTGCTTTTGTTCGAGTTCTTCCTGTTCCTGTATCAAGCGGATTTGATTATCCGCCAACTGCTGTAGTTTTTCACGGCGTTCCTCGTCACTCAGATTGAAATTCTCAGCAATGTTACGGATTTCTCTACTGATTTCACCGAGTATCTCTTCGCTGCCACCCAAAGCGTTGTTAAAAACTCCTATGCGCAGCAAACACCGTTCATAAATGTCCGCGTCAACCGTCCCCGGCGTAATCAGGTTAAATATGGCAACGCTTTCGCTTTTTTGCCCCCATCGGTCGATACGCCCGATTCTTTGCTCAATTCGCATAGGGTTCCAGGGCAAATCGTAATTAATGATGCAATCACAGAACTGATAATCCAATCCCTCACTGCCGATTTCAGAAAAAAGCATTAAATCTAAAGCGTTATCGTCTTCCCGCTTCATCTCAAAACGGTTGCGCATTTCGGCACGCTCTTCATCCGGTACACCACCATGCACTAATCCGACGCGAAAACCGTCTGCCTTTAGATGTTGATGAAGATAGTGGAGAGTGTGTCGAAAGCTGGAAAAGAGCATGACCTTATTGTTGGGCAACTCTTGTTTGTTCCTGAGAATCTTCCTGAGCGCTTCAAGCTTTGGATCTTCGGGGTCAAGATTACGCGCTTGTTCCAGAATTATTTTGATTCTTGTTTCTATGGCTTCGACCATTGTCGCAGATGGAGCCTCTCCCGTATTGTCGGCCTCTTCCCATGCCAATTCGTCAACGTGACGATTAAGTATCTCCTGGAGGAAGGGAACAAGGCCGAATAAACAACTCGCTGCCTGCCGCCTGATTGTTGTCATCATGAACTTGACATTGGTATCTCCATGAATCTGGCTGAATATTTCTGCTTGGATCTGAAGCAGATCGTCATGGAGCTTCTTTTGCGCAGGGGTGAATTCAATGACGACAGTTTCCGGTTTCCTTATCGTGAAGTCGCCAATATCTTTTCTGCGGGTTCTGTTAATTATTCCAGCAAATGTATGCTGTGCTTCGAGGTCAGTAACAAGTAACACACGGTCTTGTGGTGAAATATCTCCGATAGTAAGCTGATCGCGTATTCGGGAGAATTCCGGATTGTTTTGCAGCAATGCCTGTCCCCACGATGTTGCAGCAGCCTCATCAAGCGCCTCGGCGGCTTTTGCGGTCCATCCCGTGCCTTGACCGCGGGCAAGGTTTACTGCGCGATTTATGAACGGATTCGGCTCTGCCATGTGCTCAAAGCTCTCCTGGTCGATAATGAGATCAGGACGAAGTACATTGAGCAAAACGAAGAGGTCGTAAGTACCCATCTGTATCGGTGTTGCAGTCAAAAATACGACTGCTTCAGCGTGGTCGCAAAAGAATCTCACTGCTTTATGTCTAAATGTATCTGTGTTTCGGATGTGATGTGCTTCGTCCACAATAACCAGATCAAACCGTGGTGGCGGGTCCAAATCCAATAGGCCTTTTTTACGTTTTCGCTTGCTATTCCGCCTTGTTCCGTAAAGAAAAGCCTCATCAAATAATGAATAGGGAATGATGGCTTTCTGGTATTGCTCGGGCCAGACTCCTTCCATATCCATCTCGTTGATGCAGAAGCGAAGCGTCCTGCCTTCAAGATGAGCGAAACGCTCTTCAAAACGTTTCATCTCAATTTGCCATTTGCGTTCAGTTACCAGTGGACGAGGGCAGACTATGAGAATGGAACGGACATCACGCCTGGCCTGCAGCTCACGCAGAATCAACCCTGCTTCAATGGTTTTCCCCACGCCAACACCATCGGCAATGAGTAATCTCGGTCGGTCGGATCGGATAAATTTTAACACTGGCCTGAATTGGTATGGGATGAAATCAACGCGAGCCGCATTAAGAGAATAAAGTGTCGATAATCCCGGATGTTGTATTTGAAGATCGGTGAGGTAGGAATGGAACTTGTGACAAGGGAAAACGATAGAGTCCTTATCTTTCCGATCTTCAGCCTGTATCTGGGAGGCATAGAATATTTGTATCTCACCATCAATGAACACGTTGCAGCGATTTTCCGGCTTACCCGGCATAATCGACACAACTGCTCCCTTTATTTCAGGATTCGATTTCAGAAAGACAATCTGGCCGGGCTCAAACTCGCCTGCTTGTGTTTCTTTCCCTGGAATTGGTTGCGCTTCGTTTGCAGTGGCTTTTGGAATAGAGGTCACACGCCTTTCGAGCAATGATGTTTTTGCTGCACGAATCTCCTGAATAAAAACCTCTTCGGCCTCAATCACCCTGGCGAATCGCTGCAGGGTGTCCATGTCCCGGTATATATCTTCCAGCGGAAATCCTTCTGTGCCTGCGTGAGCCCACCTGTTCCGGACGGTTTGCATTTCTTTAACAAAATGGCGAAATTCCGGGGACAGATTCATCTTCGTTGAAATCTGGTACCAATTCTGATCCAACACCCGAAGCAAGGCAGCAAGATCCAATGATGAGAGGGAGACTATTCCTTTTTGTTCGACTCGTCGATGTTGCTGAAAGGACAGCTTGTCCACCACAGCATCTTTCCACCAGTTATCGAAAAGTGAAGGCAGTACCCTTTCAAGGTATCTTGCTATATGCTCGGTTGCCTCTTGTAGCAAAATATTCAAAATTTTTTCCATATTCTTCTTTTTGGGGATACTTATGAGACGTTCCTCAGTTTATAAGTTTGTATCATCAAAAATGGAACAGCTAAATCCTTTTTTAGTTCATAGTTCCAGATATCGTTAACCGCTTATTATAATAATTATATCTTTTATTCGCTTTAAAAGCAAACACTGTGATGGCCAGCATGTATGCCTCTCCAGATATCATAAGGAAAGAAAAAACTCTGTAAAAAATCCTATTCCTTACACAAATCATGTTCAAATCCGGCATTTATTCATCTCAGTATGGTCAATCCTGAAAACTCGAAGTTGTCGTCAAACTTAAACAGCACTGGAAAGTGTTTCAGGTCTTTCTTTTTTAGCTCAAAAGCAAATTTGCCATAATCCGGTTTGCTGCCCTTTTTTTGGGCCGATGCGTATATTTAGAGTTTTGATTTATATAAGGTTTCAGCTAATTTTCTTCCTTGAGCCAGTTGAAGAAATTGCTGATTACAATCTTTTTCCCTTTGAAGTCCACTTGATCATCATATCCACTTACAATAATTTGAGCATTGGAGACATTGAATTGTTTCATTGCTTCATACAGGCCGGAGAATTCTCTCTTTTCATTCTTCTTATTGAGTTCCCAGCAGACATTGATCAGCCTGTCGATTCTGGTCCCTTTTCTTATAAGAAAATCAACTTCTCCTTTTCCTTTCCAATAGAAAACCTCTTCTCCTTTTCTTCTCAAAGCCAGATAAACTACGTTTTCAAATATCCTCCCCAGGTTTTCTGAAAACCGGAACGACACAGCATTATAGAGCCCCGGGTCAATGGCATAGACTTTATACGGATTGGCCTTTTGCTCCGTAAAGGAGTAAGAGAAACAATCTGTTGTTTGTACCAAAAAGACTTCGCGGGCATATTCCAAAAATTTATTTGCCGTTGGTTGAGAGATCTTTTGCCTTTTTTCTGCCTGATATCCAGAGAAATGCGATGCCGCATTGGCATACAAATTCAGGCAAAATTCTTTTAGTTTCTTTATATCCCTGACTTGATATCGCTGAATAATATCCTTTTCTATCACGGCAGTATAATAATCTTTCAGGATCTGCATCTTGTCTTTTTCTTCTTCCGTCAAAACCACCTGAGGAAAACCGCCGAAGCGAGTGTATTGATTGAAAAGGTTGCGCAGAGCAGGAGAACCCTTTCCCCTTGATCTTTCGATCATTTCTTCTTTTTCTTTAAATGCCAGAAACTCTTGAAAACTTAAGGGGAAGACTTCATTGGAAACTATTCTTCCGGTTAAAGATGTACCGTACTCTCTGGAAAGAAGTTTCGATGACGAACCGGTTATATAGAATTTTATATCTTTATCTCTATCGTATAGCCCGCGAACAAATCTTTCCCATCCCGGCACCAATTGGACTTCGTCCAGAACAACATATGTCCGGCCACGCGGGTTGAATCGTTCTAAATAAAGGTCATGAATACGGAGTAAAAATTCTACTGTCAAATACGGGATAAAGGTTGGC
>Ga0255379_10086_pt1 | contig 14600 bp, 9 predicted proteins | sample ANMaggSeSYBR01I3_FD_182105 | JGI IMG/M metagenome (GOLD analysis project Ga0255379, IMG submission 182105) | Sediment cell enrichment communities from methane seep in Santa Monica Basin, California, United Staets - ANME aggregate JGI... | ecosystem: Environmental > Aquatic > Marine > Cold seeps >... | reverse complement strand
ATGATTGAAATTCGTGGTGAGATTGATAAGACCATCCCCTGGGGAGATTTTACTCCTGATGATTTTTCTAAACTTAAGTCAGCAGGGTATATAATCTATCTGTATCGTTGTCCGGTCTCACAGTTTGAACCTAAATGGGAGGAGAAGTATCAGCTTTTTCTTATCAATAAAGTAAAGGGGGTTGTCTATTTTCTAATTGTCTCCAGAGAAGACGAAGATATACTTATCGATACAGAGATAGAGAAACTCTCTTCAAAGTCACTCTCCGCACTCAGAAATGAACTGGAAAAAACCGGTATTGCACTGGAGGACATAGAAACAGAGCTCTCAGCATTATCATCATCCGCAACGGATCTTCTGGATAAGAAAAGAGAATCCCTGGAAGATGAGATAAGCATGATATCCATAATTCTTGACACTAAAAAGTCTTCAGAGGATAAACTGATGATGCTTGAAGGATGGATTCCTGAGGTTAGTGAAGATGGGTTGGTCAATGCTCTGAATAAAGATGGAATTGTATATTTTGAATCTGCTCCTGACAAAAATGATTCACCACCTGTGTTGTTAAAAAACAGCAGGTTCACAAAATTGTTTGAACCGATCGGAGCGTTGTATAACCTGCCAGGTTATTATGAAATGGACCTGACACCTTACTTCGCACCTTTTTTCATGATTTTTTTCGGGTTTTGTCTTGGAGATGCCGGGTATGGTGTGTTTATGATCATTCTTGCCTCTCTTCTTAAACTTAAGGCAACGAAAAAAATGAAACCTGTACTTTCACTTGTACAGTTTATGGGAATTGCCACCATAGTTTTCGGATTGATTTCCGGGACATTTTTTGGCATTAACCTGATCGACAGCGGGTATACACTTACATCCCATAGTCTGGAAGAACTTGGAGAAGAAACACTTCCCAAAACCCTGGTTCTGGATCTTATGGTACTGGAGGGTGAGTATTTCAAAACCAGAAGTGAATTCCTGTCTGCGCTTAAGCAGAACATGGACAGTCAATCCTTCAGCCAGTTCAGCACCGATATCGTTAAACACAGCAAACCCGGAGCAGGACTTTTCAGCTCTTTCCGTCATCTGATGCTGGATTCCCTGAGTATGTTCTATTTCGCGCTGATCATCGGGGGTATGCAAATCCTGTTCGGGTTTTTCATCAAGATCTTTAATATCACAAAACGGAGAGGGTTTAAATATGCATTGTCTTCACTGGGATGGTTTATTCTTCTGGTATCCGTGATATTATATGCCGGGGGGGGTAAACTTGGGATTCTGGATATGGATGCCAGCAGGTTTGTTTTTTACACCATGATGGGTATAGCCGGACTTCTGATTTTTGCATTTAACAATCCTGACAAACATATATTTGCCAGACTGGGGGGAGGGATATGGGATACCTACGGAGTACTGACCGGATTGTTTGGCGATGTATTATCCTACATAAGGCTTTTTGCACTTGGTATATCATCAGCAATCCTCGGATTTGTCTTTAATGATATCTCTCTTCAATTATTGAATGTCCCCTACATAGGATGGCTGTTTTTTCTGATTTTGTTATTGATCGGCCACTCTATCAATCTCTTTCTGGCAACGCTTGGAGGAATCATTCATCCCATGCGTCTCACATTTGTGGAATTCTATAAGAATGCTGGTTTTCAGGGTGGTGGGAAAAAATATGAACCATTTAAAATTAATCATTAGTAACATCTCAAAAATAAAAGAATTATGGAAACTACATTAATTAATAGTGCCGGACATATCCCTGTATTCCTGGCCTACGCGGGACTGGCTCTTATGCTTGTTTTGGCAGGTATAGGAAGTGCCATCGGTGTATCTATGGGAGGAAACGCCTCCATTGGGGCTCTTAAAAAGAATCCGGATGCTTTTGGTAACTACATGCTTTTGAGCGCTTTACCCGGAACACAAGGATTATATGGCTTCGCAGGATTTTTTGTTATAAACTCAAAAGGAGTAATCAATGGCGCCATGTCAATGACCCAGGGAGTTGCCATTCTGGCTGCAGGCCTGGCATTGGGTTTTGTGGGACTCTTCTCTGCAATGAAACAGGGAAGTGTGACCGCCAATGGTATCGCCGCTATTGGTTCCGGAAATGATGTGTTCGGAAGCACAATGATTCTCGCAGTTTTTCCTGAATTGTATGCCATCATTGCCTTTGCTGCAGCTTTCATTATCAGTACCAGTTTATAAAATGGCATCAGGATTTCCTATCTTTAGCCTGTCATGGCTATGCGAAAAAAGATATTTTTCAAAAGGGCAGTAATTCTTACACTTGTTGTTTTCAGCCTTTTTGTTTCCGGCGCTGTCTATTTTGTTTTTAAAAGCAGCATGAAAATGGATGCACAGCATAATCGTGTCATCTCCCTTTCTGCGAACATTGAAACCGAAATACTGGAAACACGGATTTTAATTGATGATCTTATTTTTAGGAGTGATTCGACCATTCTGGACGATCTCCGCAAAAGCCTGGATACAATAAAAACCGGACTGGAAGAACTGAATGTCGTATTCACTGATGAGTTTAAAAAATTTAAAAACAACGATCTAAAAGATTTCAGTGAAGAGTACAAAGAATTATCTGCCAGGCTTTCAGCTCTTGAAGAAGATATTAATATTGACAATAATTTCCGGTTAAAAGTTTCAAAAGCGTTCCTTTTTACTGTTTTTTCAGACTTCAACCTGAGTTACCGTCAATTTGAACTGTTTCTTCACAGGTACCTTCTTGATAATACCATTCGGTACAAAAGGGAGATTTTTGGTGTAATGACTTTCATCTTTCTCGTTGTGTTGCTGGCGGGATATTTGATTATTCGTTTGATCAATCAATTAATTATTGCTGACCGTGCACTCATACAAAAGACCATTGAAGTTGAGAACCGGGAAAGACAACGTATAGCAACCGATCTTCATGATAGTCTGGGAGCCCTTCTGTCCAGTATGGTTTTGCACATCCAGGTATTGGAGAAGAATTATGAAAAAGATCCGGCCCTTATTAAAAAATTAATGTATTTGAACCAGCTGGCGAATCACTCACTTGAAAGTATCGAGGAAGTCATTAATAACCTGAATCCATCCGTACTTTCAAGATTAGGGCTTGTAAAGACCCTCGAAAAAATAATAAAAAAGGTGAATGTACCTGGTAAAACCCATTTTTCTATCGATGCCCGGAATTTAAATTATAAACTCTCCCAGGGCATGGAAGTAATACTCTACCGCATTTGTACTGAGCTGATTAATAATGCATTGAAACATTCAGGTGCAGAAAAAGCCTGGTTTACCCTGTATAATATAAAAAAAGAAATTCACCTGAAATACAAGGACAACGGGATCGGATTCCAGGATGATGGCTCCTTTTTTGAAGATGACAAGACAGGGTTGAACAACATTCTTAGCAGGGTAGAGTCGGTGGGCGGAGTTTGCCGGATCAACAGTGAAGAGGATAAAGGCGTTAAAATAGAGATATCATTTGATTTGAACTGAACGAAATACTTTCTATGGAAAATAAGATATCCATACTTATTGTTGACGATCACAAAATTTTCAGAGATGGTTTGAAATTGCTTCTCTCGCATTTCAGTTTTGTGGGGGAAATTACGGAAGCTTCCAATGGAATAGAGTTTCTTAAAATGATCGACTTCTCACGTCCGGAAATTGTACTTATGGACATTAACATGCCCGTAATGGGGGGAGTCGAAGCCACACAAAAAGCACTTTCAAAATATCCTGATCTTAAAATCATAGTGCTGACAACTTTTCATGATGAAGATTATTTGGAACAGATGATGCTTGCAGGTGTGGAAGGCTATATGTTGAAAAGAAGTACCATGCAGGATTTTGATACAGCTCTGCAGAAAGTTCATTCCGGGGGAAATTTCTTCTCAGATGAAATCATCACTATACTGACACGAAACCTGAACAGAATCCGTGACGAAGCGGTGAGGATATCTTCCATTCCACAATTCACAGAACGAGAAAAAGAGATATTGAACCTGATCTGCCAGGGTTACAACAATGAGCAAATTGGTGAGATCATCCATGTAAGCCCAAAAACCGTTGAAAAGCATAAAAGCAGCCTTTTCCAGAAAACTGATGCGAAAAATACCGTGAACCTGATTATTTATGCATTCAACAATGAACTGGTACAGATTCCCGGTCACTAAGGTTATGAATCTTATGGATATTTCATGTATGTGCAAATGAAAAATCTTTGAATTGCAGGAAACGATCCACATAATCATCAGGCATCGTATATTCTGAATATCCTGAAGTCCAGAAAAGATTCATGTCTGTATCCTTCGGAATAATCCGGAGATTATAGCCCATATCACGCGTTAGCCGAATTGTTTCTCTTATAGATGCTTTTTTGCTCTGAAGAAAATAATCAGACCTGCTACCAGGATCAGGATCACAAATCCTCCAAAAGCGTATTTCAAAACCCGTAAAGGCTTTATTTCTTCATCAACAATATAGGGTGTAGAATAGGATTCGGAGTTCCGAGAAACCTCCTGGTATTCTGAAGGGACCGAAGGGTAAGAACTGGTTCCTTTTTTCAGGATCCTGCTTACCTCCATGATCACCATTGGATTTTCAGGATCAAATTCCAGAGAGTGGTATACCTCAGTTTGTATTTCCTGATCCCAACTTATTGGCAACATCGTGCCCTGCACCCAGGATATATCTATTCCGCATTCACAATCAGCCCCGATAATTGACAGTATACCGGTTAGATTCTCAACAGTTATTTCTTCCCCTTTCATCAGCGGTCCAATCCATCGGGCTCTTCCATAAAAAACTGCCGCATGGGTGCTTTTTATATCATCAGGATCCAGACCTAAGCTCCAGAGAAGGATTCTCTCTTCATTAAAAGATGCTGACTCCAGTGATATTACAACCGGCGGATGAGCTATCTGTTTGGGCATAAATTTCATCGCTCTTCCTATCTGTTTGACAGCCTGAGAAGCAACATGATACAACTGTTTGTTTTGCTGCATACTTTCTCCTTCAATCAGCAATATCACTCCATATGTTTCTATCACTTTCTCTATAATCTCTTCCCGTTTTCGTGAGGATTTTATCTCATCGATAGCTGCTCTCAATGTTCTGCTAAAGGGTTCTCCTGCTTTTTTTATCTGAACGACCATCGATTGGCCATCGGGTGAAACAAGTACAGCTGCAAGAGATGCTTGTATTTCCCACAAATGAAAAAATTCCATGGCTGAATGACCCTCCTGCAGATCAGTATTGACAATTTCAACCATAACATTGCAATCAACAAGCATGGAATGGGATACTTGCTTCATGCTTGAAATGACATTATCTGAGGTCTCCTCATTAATATAGAGGTAAAAAAAGTATGGTGTGGCACCAAGATCTATAAAGCCGGTCTCCCGAACATTGTATTTGCATGCAAATAAGGTGTGGCTCTGAAAGCAGAACAGCAGAAAGAGTAAACAGAATAGCCTGTAATTATTTTTCATGGTTGATCACTTAATCTGCCTGACCGAAGCAAACAACCTGTCCATCGACAAGGGTAACAATGATCCGGCCTTTGTGATCCGCAGCCAGACCCCATGGAACCGGTGCAGAGGGTAAGCTTGGCTCCCATTGCCAGAAGCTTTTTCCATTGTTGATATCAAGCGCGGCAATTGAAGATGCTGTGCCCCTGCCGGTTTGCTCAGTAGAGCTCCTGGAAAATACTATGGCATTTTTACCCCGGGCTATAGCAGCAATTTCTCCACCCTCAAACTCCCACAATGGCTTATCTTCAATATTTAGTTTTCCCCATCCCGGACTCATATAAAATGGCTCCTCTGCAGGATCATATACAGAATTATTCAATAATTGATTATCTATTTTATCAAAGCACATGATCTTTCTGTTATTCATACACACTACATCCAGACCGTCTGCAGATGTGTGTAACATTTTATTGAAGACCGTTGGGTCATATACGGGGTACTCCGGGTGCCCGTAAAAAGGCATACCACAGGCTACTACCTTATCACCTATCTTATAAAGTTCCCTCCCACGGGGGCTTGTTGAGCCGATTAATTCAAGCAGCGCCGGATCATTAAGACATTTTCCATCCGCTAAATCGTAAACTACCGGGGAAACAGAAGTGCCACCTGCCATGTAAAGCTTCCCGTCATTAATAAGCATATGGCCCTGTACACTCGCACCTGTACGTGCCTCGGCATTCAAATGCCCTGAAGTGTTATTCTGCCATTTGATCTCACCTGTTGCCGCATCAAGTGCATATACATGTATACCGTCATAGTTCACAATACCAGCTGCAAAATATGCAATTCCATCCTCGATTATCACTCCGCTGGCTACAGGCCATGTAGACATTAATGCACCATATACAGGCATTTTCCGTTGTTCAGGAGCCGCATTGAACCGCCACAACAAACGTCCGGTTACTGCTTCGAATGCATATACCCATCCGTCGCCGGAACCCACCAGCACCCGGCCTTCCCAAATGGTTGGCGGATAACGAACGGATCCTCCGGTATAAGCCTTCCACTGAACATCTCCTGTTGTTGCGTCAAGTGCCCAGACAACACCGTTTGAACCACTGAAAAACAGCAGATCGCCCACTGTAACCGGCGCAGTTGGAATAAATCCGGTGTTCGGGGTAAACCACCAGAGTTGCTTTATATCCTGAGGTATTACTGCCTCAGTTGTAACGTCACAATGGTTATTTGCCCGAAAGGCTGGCCAGTCGGCTGGTGATTCCTCCAGGCTGGCTACGTTACTGAAATCGCCCTGCTCCAAACGCTCCTTTTCAGTCGCTTTCTGACTGAAATCAAAATCTCCCGCCGGTCCAAGGGATGTAATTCCATAAAGCGTATTCTGACAATCACAAACCGATGGCCACCAGTACAGAAGTCCATTGGCAATGGTCACACCATCATGACACTGTGCCCGCATTGGTGAAATCCAATGTGGACTCTGACTCTCTATATCCAGACGACCGGAACCACCCTCAGCACGATAAAATACAGCGTCAATTGCTCCATTAGGACGTGCACAGGCACGTCGGTATGTATCAAATTCAGCCAGTACTTCACCAGTAAGCGGATCGAACCTTTTACTTACATGCTCGTCAATCTGACCACTAATACCATAGAGTCCATCATCACGAATAACCAACTGATAATTATCATAGGGATCCTCCCACAGGATAGTGCCATCTTCAGCAGAAACGGCCAGAAGTTTACCAACTGTAGGACCCGCAAAGTAGAGTGCTTCATCACTGCACTTGAGATAGGCTGTAGTTCGCCAATTCGTACGCCAATCCTGACGATGCAAATAATCCCCCAGTGCGATATACAATTCAGGGGCATTTTCAGGAGTTTTTCGCCAGATCTCTTTTCCGGTTTTCGCATCGAGGCATGCCAGAAATGTGTCATGTTTATAGATATAGATCCGTCCGTTTTTCATACAGAGGGCACGGCTGTCAATACTTTCTTCTGACTGAAAGTTCCAAAGGACTTTTTTTGTTTTCGGATTGACAGCTAATAGGTTGTGTCCAAATCCCCATGGATTATCGGGCTGGTTAAACCCTTTCGAAAGGGGGTTCCATGGCCAGCCGTGAGCCTTTCTTCGTTGACGTACTACAGGATCTTTCTGTTCCTGATCTCCAATAAGCGCGTAAAGAATCCCATTTTCAAGTGCCATCCACTTCCAGAATGTACCTCCGGCAATATCTGTTGCAGGTACTATCTCATCTGTTAACTCACCGGTAGCAGCGTCGATAACCTTGCAACTCTTATCATCTCCAACATACAATATATCAGGGGTTGCTATCATTGTATTGCGGTGGATCATAACCCCCGGAGTCAATTCCCTTTTCCAGAGCATCGTGCCATTGTAACCATTAAAGGCAGCAAGCGTATTTAGCAGGGCTTCTTCGCGCACATGGAAGGCAATGTTGCCAAAAGCTTTGAATACGCGACCGTTCGAAGCCACTGATACCTGTGTCAAAGGTGCATAGTACGGTTCAGCCAGAAATTGTGTGAGATAAGGCGCCCTTGCAATTCTGTCTTCAGATTGGGGGTTATTATCCGGGCCATGGTATGGATGACTCCATTCATCAACTCCTACAGGAAAAGGTTTCACGATCTCTTTTCCGCCAATCAGGGCTTTTCCATGAGGTCGCAGCACCCGGAGTACCTCAGATTCAGAGATTTTCGTTTCTTCACCCACCGCAATAAGGGCATCGGCAAGATTATCAGCAAGATGCACTCTGTCTGGTGTCCCCTTCTCCACGAAAACACGTGTTCCGAAGAACCCCAATGAATCGATAAGCTGTCGTGCAGCTTCCACATCATCTGAATCTGATAATTGCACATAGATTAATAAATCGGTTTCCTGTGCCAGGCTAATTGTCAACTCACAATTCACATCTCCTAATATGACACAAATGCCACGGGAAACCTCAATCTGCTTTAGAATCCGATTTGTATCTCCTATTTTACCCTGGCAGCCAAAACCAATCAAAATGATCGTGGATAGAAGCAGCATTCCTGCGGGTAACATGAATGAGATTGTCCTTTTTCTTTTCATAACTGAATAGATATATGGTGGGGTTTGTATTCATACTTATGGTGATGTTCCGAATCAATCTACCTGCCATAATTATAAAAATAATCAATAATATCTAAGGAATTACGTTTAGCTCTGCTGCCCATTCCTGGTATTCCTTAACCAGCCGATTAAGAAGTTCTGTACTATCGTTTGCCAGATTAGTCAGTTCGGTACGATCTCTGTTTATATTGTACAATTCCCAAGGTTGGCCCTTTTTACTTACCATTTTCCACTCTCCCATTCTTACAGCACTGTTGCCTTCATGTTCCCAGAACAAAATGTCATGCGATTCTCTGATCTCTCCGTTAAAAATGGGAACCAGGCTTTTTCCCCGTCCGGAAGCAATTGCATTCCCCTTAAAAGTCGATGGATGCTTGGCTTCAGCCAATTCGCAGCAAGTGGCCATAATATCTACTACATGACCTGGTTGGGCTGTCAAAGCTCCTTTGTCTAAAATAGTTACCGGCCAGCGTGCAATTAACGGTGTTGAAATTCCCCCTTCGTGTACCCAATGTTTGTACTCCCGAAACGGGGTATTGCTCAGGTTGGCCCAGGACTGACCGTAGCTCAGGTACGAATCTGCTGTTCCGGGCTCACCCTGAACCTCCCAAAACTTCTGACCCCAGATTCCCCCCTCGGCACAGCCTCCATTATCTGCTAAAAACAAAACCAGTGTATTTTCGGCAGCGCCGATGTCGTCCAACTGATTAAGAATTTGCCCAATTCCCTGATCCATCCGGTCGATTTGTGCCGCATAAATTGCCATAAGCAATTCCATTTCATCTCTCTTTTCATCGGAAAGAGAATCCCATGGATGAACCTGAGAGTCGCGAGGGCTCATGCTCCAATTTTTATCTAAAATTCCCATATTCACCATACGCTCAAAACGAGCCAACCGCAATGTATCCCAACCTGTCATAAATTTACCACGGTACCGGGCAATATCTTCAGGCCAGGCGTGCAACGGCCAGTGTGGTGCCGTGTAAGCAACGTAAAGGAAAAATGGATGATTCTTCTTACCTGCTTTCTCAATATAACCAACTGCATTCTCAGAAATTGCATCAGTCAGGTAAAATCCTTCGTTGGGCGGTAAATATTCGGTTGAGTCGATGGCAAAATGACGCTTTATCCCTGGCCGTTTCCCCCGTGAAATATCCCAGTAATTCATGCCACCACTGATCAAACCGTAATAGTTATCAAATCCACGATCGGTCGGCCAGTGTGGATGCTCTTCGCCAACATGCCACTTGCCCGACATTGCGGTGTAATAACCGGCCGTTTTTAAAACTTCAGCTATTGTAACACAGTTCTTATTTAAATAACCCTGGTAGGCCAGGTTATCTTCATGCCCACGCGGAGGATTTACCATCCCACCTACTCCTGCTTCATGTGGATAGATTCCGGTAAGCAGTGAAGCACGGGTGGGACAACAACGAGCTGCATTGTAAAACTGCGTAAATCGCAAACCCTCGTCAGCCAAACGATCAAGATTCGGTGTTTCTACTTCTCCACCGTAACAGCCAATATCTGAAAATCCCATATCATCGGCCATTATTAATACAATGTTTGGCCTTCCTTCCTGCTTTTTAGAAGTGCAACAATTGATGCCGGAAATAAGGCAAATCAGGCTAATAAGAATTAATATTTTTTTCATTTTTCATAAAAAATGAGAATTATCTGGAATTGGTAACAAAATTCAAGAGTGTTTTCATATTATTGACAAAAGTCCTTGTATCAATATATTTCTGATCACCTGGGTCAGTGTACGGTGATGTGTCAGTTTCATCTCCCACCATTGTTGTAGCAAACTCATCAGTAGGTTCCGTTTTTGTTCCATCGCCAATATATGGGTTACTAATGGTTATGTGTCTTACAAGCCAGCGATCCTTTTTATCCAGGGAGCCAATTATTTTTTTCACGGCATTCTCATCAGGGACATTTTCCACTACACCTGAGAAGGAATGTGAATATAGTTCTTGCGGTGAATATGATCCTGTGTGTCGTCCCTGCAGAAGAATTGAATCTTCTGTGGCTTCTTCAATAGTCATCTTCTTAACAGTTTCGTATTCATGGCGTAGCTGATCTATATTAACAATGAGTTTACCGTGATAATGTTCCAGAAGTTTGTCGTCATTATAGTCATAATAATAATAACCGTGAACGACATTTGATCCTTTGCGATGAACAAATATTGGTTTATTAGAACCGATCTCTACAAAAGTAGAATGGGTGTATTTGCCGTTTTCTGTCATTTTCGGTGGAAGTTTACAGCTTTCAAGCCATTCAAGTGCTTCAGGAATTCTGGCAAGGAACTTTGTTTCCCCGGTCAGCCGGTAAAACTTTATAAGAAGCCTGATATGCGCACCTGTATAATTGGGTAACAGAGCATTCGGTTCATAGGTGCGAGCGCCGGATGGTTTGATATCCATTGTGTATTGCTGTGCCCATCCTGCCTGAGGAGCTGCCTCCTGGGCTAAAATGTAAAAGTTGATACCCCTGCGGATTGGATCGAGAAACCGTTCTTCACCCAGGGTTTGATAACATTGTAACAAAAAATTCACATTTTCCCAGACAACATCATCATTGAAGGTATAAAAAGACGAATAATCGGGATTCCCATGATGGCTAAAGTCATATTTTAAAGGATACCGCTGCGGCCATCCACCAATTGGATACTGACTTTCAATAATAAAGTCAATTGCTTTGTCTAACGGATATTTATAACCCGGATCCAGTTTTTCAAGATACATCCTGAGAAGGAACTTGGCAGCGTCGGAAGAAACATCATCATCAAACGTGGCATTCCCATAATAATGCTGAAATTCTTCCAGTCTCCAACCATTCTTCCCGATAGTATTATACCACTCTTTAAGGGAGCGGTCACCTGCAAAATCGATAACATAATTCCAGCCGCCGCAATCAAGTTGTCCCCATATAAGGGCACGCGCAACTTTTTCGGCAGCATCATAATAATACGCATCACCCGTTACATGATAAGCATCGAGAAAGAGATGCCCCATTGTTGTAGTTCCGGGGAACTGAACCCAGATCATGGTTTCATAAGCCTCCATTTCGCCCCATCGTCTTGACATATCCGGCAGATAATGCCAAACATAACCACCGTTTGTACTTACTTCTTCTACCATATAACGGGTCGCTTTCTTCATAGTTATCAGGACTTCTTCTACAAATTTGGAATTTGGCTCCCTTGCAAATATCGAGGTTGTCAGAATTAATTGTGCCAAAAACAGAACGATAAAAAACCTTTTTAAACACATGATGATATCCTTTATTAAGTAGTAATTATTCCCAATCAGGCTTATCCCATTCTTTCAAGAGACAACAAGTTCATCATCATCCATCTGGGAAGGTGGTATATGGCCCCTGTTCCCTGACGAGGTTCATCCCAGGGCAGACGGCTTCCTCCCAATAACCACATCGGAGAATTGTGCTTATTAAGGGAGAAATTCTTTACAAAATACAAATACATTTTGCCATACCATTCCCTTGCCCAGTCAAAACCACCATATTCAAAGGCTAAAAGCATTCCCACCATGATTTCCACCTGTGTCCACATTTGTTTATCCAGTTCCCAGATATTTTTGCCTACATGATTAAGAGACCGGTAAACTCCGCCATACACATCATCCCAGGCTACTTCAACGTGGCGGCGAAAACGTTGGGCAGCAGTATTAAAAAGTTCTTTATCCTGCCGGCGATCAGCCTCCCACATAACCATCCACAAACTCTCCATGGCATGACCGATATATACAAATTGAGAGAAGTCATTTCCAGGTCGGGACATGTCATGATTAAGAATCTCATTCAGTAATTCAAACTCAGGATTATAAAAATAATTCATAATCGCATCCACTGCCCGATCATTAATTACTTTAATTTCAGAATCATCGTTATATTTGAGCATCTGGGTAGTAACAACAAGGAATACCATCCAGTGACCTAATATCCCGGGAGCTTTCAGAGGTTCAATGTTCAAACCATAAGTAGGGGCATGTTTATATTCAGGAGAATCATAAATCCTCAAACATTTCAGGATTGTTTGTTTTGCCAGTTCAATATACTGTTTATCTCCACTGGCTATTCCGAATTCTGCCAGACCTTCGGCAATGAAAAGATCATCGTAAATATGATCGGATGGAGGTTCTGCCGGGTTCCCTTCAGGGGTAAAGCTTTTATGCCAGAATGAATCGCCTTCTGGTTTGTTTTTAATTATAATTTTCACCGCTCTTTCGCCAATATCAAGAAACTCCTGTTCTCTCTTCAGGTTGTTGTATAAAAAAGAGACCATCCATATTCCTCTTCCCAGCCACCAGCTTTCCTGGCTTTTCACACCGCTTCCGGGTTTACCATCCCATTCCGTGTAAGGATAAAAACCACCGTCTTTATAGTTAACCATATATTTCAGGAAGAAAGGGAGAAAATCATCATAAAAATGACTACTGAGCTTCTCATATAATTCGGATAAGGAAAAACCAGCGATCTTCTTGTTATTATCCAAAAGAGCTGATGAAAGATTTTCCTGATCAGATAAGTTGGAATGGCAGCCAATACCTGTAAGTGCTGCTGTGCCGGCTGTTGCTATTAAGAAATTTCGTCGTTTCAAGATATATAAGCGTTTAAGGTGATAGCTTTATTATCAAGGATTACAAGTTACTTTAACACAACTAACCGGTCCCGGCACTCCTTCTGAAGTTCTTACCCTGATCTCTATTTGATTCATTCCTGTTTTTAGTTTCCATTTCCAGGCAGCATCTTTCTGCTCAGCCCAATTCCCATCATTAATTCTTACAAGAAATGTCATAAAGCCGGGAGTATAGGTATCAACTTCAACTTTCAGAAAACCTTGTTGATCAGTTTCCGAGAGAAATATCTGTGCTTGATTTAAGGGCTCATAAAAATCAACAAAGCGGTTGCTCTGGCGCTGGAATTCGGCTCTCCTGGGAAATTTTTCATCGTAATGATTTAAGTATCCATCCCAGCCCCACATTGTAAAACCCTGTGCTATTGGGATTGGGATGGGATTTGAATAAAAATCGTTTCTTAATGGAATACGAAAGTAACCCATCGTTTCTATTATGTGATATCCGTGCTCCTCAACACTCACCGGATTGTAGCCTTCACGCATACCGATTTTTATATGCTTAACAACTTCTGCTCCTGTTTCAGGGGCAAACGGTTTTTGCCAGGTTTCAACCAGCGGAAGCTTTTCCGCGAGTTTATCGTGTATTTCCAATAAATTTAGCGGCAGTCCGGTTTCAAGATCAAAATAGTAATAATCACGTGTTGCATCCAGATATATCCATTTGTTAAATTCATTTGACCAGACTTCCGTAACTTCATGACCGCTGACTCCTTCACTGTTAATATTTATGTACCGGGCCTGATACCCCATCGACAACAAAGCGCCCTGCAGCACAAGATTCGAAAAACTGCACGTAGCATCCCGGCGGCGTCCCTCATAATCCCACTGAAGTTGAGGCATTTCCTTATCTCCGGGATCTATATGATACAATTCTGCCAGGTCTTCTTTCTTATAATCCCACTGAAGTTCCGGAATTTTCTTTTCCGCTTTCTTGTATACTGCAATATCGTTAGAGTTCCATGAATATGGATATTCTTTAACAGGTATACGGTAAGACCAGTGTAATAAGCGCATCATTATTTCAAATTCCGAATTTGTCTCCCCGGTTATTGATATTGTGGGTGGTTCAGATATCTTAAAAGGATCTGTCAGTTCTTTAACATCGGATTTTTTTATTGATATAGAGATACCTGAAAAAACAACAGCAACTGCCATGATGCGTTTTGGCGCCAGCCCGCTTTTAACCGATCCTTCCTGGACATCATGGAAGAAGGTGAGAATTGGTGCCGGACTAACTGAGAATTTGGGCACGAAGCGGTATTTCCAGTGGAAGGCTGAATTAACAGCCATTAACCCGCTGAAAAGTCCATCTGTCAGAGGA
>Ga0255379_10085_pt1 | contig 14728 bp, 9 predicted proteins | sample ANMaggSeSYBR01I3_FD_182105 | JGI IMG/M metagenome (GOLD analysis project Ga0255379, IMG submission 182105) | Sediment cell enrichment communities from methane seep in Santa Monica Basin, California, United Staets - ANME aggregate JGI... | ecosystem: Environmental > Aquatic > Marine > Cold seeps >... | reverse complement strand
AGATCTCCTCAAGGACATGGAAAAGGCCAGCGAATTCGACCAGTCGTCACTTTTCAAGAAGATATATGAAGAAGAGTTCGGTATGTTCGGCGGCGCATCCTATGGCGCTTTGATGGGGGATTATGAGTTCAGTAACCATCCTCAGGATATATCCCTTCTCGAAAAAATTTCTCAGGTGGCAGCAGCGGCTCACGCTCCGTTTATCTCTGCTGCATCTCCACAGCTATTTAATTGGGATAGATTTACTGAGCTTAGTGGTCCTCGTGACATAGCAAAAGTTTTCCAGAGTGTAGAATATGCCAAATGGAAGTCATTCCGTGACTCGGAAGATGCCAGGTATGTGGCGTTGGCCCTTCCCCATGTTCTTATGCGTCTTCCTTACGGTCAGGCCAATGTTCCAGTTGAATCTTTTAACTACGAAGAGGATGTGGATGGTACGGATCACAGCAAGTATCTTTGGGGTAATGCGGCATATGCGCTTGGGACACGTTTGACGGATGCATTTGCCAAATACCACTGGTGCGCGGCCATCAGGGGGGTGGAAGGCGGCGGCCTTGTGGAAGGTCTGCCTGTCCACACATTCAAGACAGATGAGGGAGATGTGGCGCTTAAGTGCCCCACGGAAATAGCTATTACAGACAGGCGGGAAAAGGAATTTGCCGATCTTGGTTTTATACCTTTGGTCCATTGCAAGGGAACCGATTATGCGGCCTTTTTTAGCACCCAGACAACTAATAAACCTAAAGCATATGACACTGATTTTGCCAATGCCAATGCAAGGCTCTCTTCCCAACTTCAGTATATCCTTGCTGTCTCGAGATTTGCTCATTACCTGAAGTCGATCATGCGAGACAAGATCGGTAGTTTCATGACCCGCAAGAATGTCGAAGATTTTTTAAACCGGTGGATTAGCAACTATGTTCTTCTGGATGATGATGCGGGGCAGGAAACCAAGGCTAAATTCCCTTTGCGGGAAGCAAGAGTTGATGTCAGCGAAATACCTGGTAAAACCGGGGCTTATCGGGCAGTTGCCTTTCTTAAACCCCATTACCAACTGGATGAGCTGACTGTTTCGTTGAGGCTGGTTGCGGAGCTGCCTCCACCTGCAAAGGGGTAGAGGTTAGCTGATAAGCTATTGAGCTGTTGAGCTGTAAGGAAAATGGTAGGAACGGGGATAAAATAACTTCCCCCAAGTAGGCGCAAATTTAGCAGCAAAATCAACAATTGATAGAAGGAGGGAACAGATCATGGCATTTGATGCATTTTTAAAGATAGATGGTATACCAGGAGAAAGCACGGATGACGCCCACCCAGACGAGATAGAGGTGCTCTCCTATAGCGCAGGGGTATCTCAAACAGCATCGGCGTCGGCCAGCAGTGGTGGAGGGGCCTCGTCGGAACGGGCTGATTTTCAGGACTTTTCTATTGTCAAGGCCCTGGATAAGGCCTCTCCAAAGCTAGCCGTGGCATGCGCTGACGGGACCCACATTTCAGAGGTCGTTCTTGCCTTGTGCCGAGCAGGTGGCGACAAGGTGCAATACATGGAGTACAAGATGAGCGACTGCATCGTGAGTTCAGTCCGTCCTGGTGGATCTTCTCAAGGTGGTGAGACACTGCCTCTTGAGGAGGTTTCCTTCAATTATGGCAAGATTGAATGGACTTACACCCAGCAAAAACGCGCAGACGGCAGCGGCGGAGGGAATGTGGCAGGCGGTTGGAACCTTGAAACAAATACAAAAATATAACACCTAAATTGAAACAAAATCAACAAAATCTCCGGGCATCTATACTGGACAGGCTTATTGATCACGAACCAGGTGTTTCCCGCGAGCCTGTCCAGTATTGCCTGGTCAGTATCGGGCAAATCATGGACTCGGTTATAAGAGATCTGGAAAATCTTCTTAACACCAGACGCCAGATATTGATTCCCCCGGCTGAATCTATCCAGGTTAATAATTCTCTTTTTGTATATGGCCTGCAAGACTTTACCTCTAAAAATCCTGGAAGCCCATTCGTAAGACAGCAGCTTCGACAGGATATTGAAAAAAGTATTTCACGGTTTGAACCCAGGTTAAAAAATGTAATTGTGCACCTCGAAACAACAGCTCACAACGAACGTAATCTCAGGTTCAGGATTAAAGGCCTGCTGGTTGTGGAACCTGTAGCAGAACCAGTGACTTTTGATACCTATTTTGATGTCAACAAAGGTGAGTATATTATATCAAGATAGCTGATAAGCTAAAAATCAATGGATGATAAACTTCTAAGTTATTATGAGCGCGAACTTACTTTTATTCGTGAGATGGGGGCTGAGTTTGGCAGGAAATACCCCAAGATTGCCGGCCGACTGCTCCTTGAACATGATAAATGTGAAGACCCGCATACTGAACGTTTGATTGAGGCTTTTGCCTTTCTTAGCGGACGTATACATAAGAAGATTGATGATGATTTTCCTGAAATAACAGAATCGTTGCTTAATATAATTTACCCTCATTACATCAATCCGATACCCTCCATGTCCATAGTCGGATTTGAACCAATAAAACAGAATGTTACCGAGTCCGGACACCTGATACCTAAAGATACCATGCTCTATTCCAAATCAGTCAACGGCATTCAATGCAGGTTTGATACATCTTATTCTATCAAGCTCTGGCCTGTCGAGGTTGTTTCAGCAGAGCTTTGTGATCCCAAAAAACCGGTGAAAGACGCCCAGCAAGCTATTTTAATTCAATTAAAGACTTTTAATAATTTGAGCTTTTCCAATCTTGTCTGGAATGACCTGCGTTTTTTCCTAAATGGCCCGGCCCAGCATGTCTTTCATCTGTACGAACTTTTATTCAACAATGTGTGTCATGTTGAATTAGAGTTGTTCAATAGTGAAGAGCAAAGGATCATAGAAAACATATCATTAACCAAAGATGACATAAAGCCCGTTGGATTTGACTCTGATGAACATTTGATTCCCTATACCCAAAGAGCTTTTCCTGGCTTTCTTCTCCTTTTTGAATACTTTTGTTTCCCTGAAAAGTTCCTTTTCTTTGATCTTAGCGGCCTGGATAAAGTTAAACATCCGGATTTCAATGACACTCTTAATATCTGGATATACTTGAACAGGAATGCCAAATCGAATCTTGTGATCAATAAAGATACCTTTTGCATCAACACTGCGCCTGTAGTCAATTTATTTAAACGTATTGCCGAACCTGTACGAATTGAACAACGAAAGACCGAATATCATGTTATTCCAAATATCAGAAGCCAGGAAGCAACAGAAGTCTTTAGTATTGACAGAGTTACCGCTTCTTCGGATTCTTTTCCGGGAAAAGGCTTTGATTTCAAACCCTTTTACTCCATAAAACACCATCTTGATGAAGAGGATAGCAATGACCGAATGGCTTTTTGGTATATTCAACGCCGCTCTTCAGGTAAAAAAGGGGATGAGGGAACAGAGGTCTATCTTTCCTTTGCAGACTCGAACTTCAAATCAATTGATCCGGAGGTGGAAATATTAACTATCCATATTACATGCTCTAATCGAGACTTGCCTGCCCGTCTTTCCTTTGGGGACGATAAAGGCGATTTTGATATGGAAATAACAGCTCCTGTTGCACAGATAAAGAGTCTAATAAAACCTACTCCAACCCGCAGACCCTTTATGGACGGGAACCTGCAATGGCGTTTGATATCCCATCTGTCCCTCAATTATATTTCTCTTGTGCAAGGAGGAGAAGATGCCCTCAAAGAAATCCTCAAACTTTATGATTTTGAAAACTCACCAGCTACAAGACAGCAGATAAACGGCATAGTATCTATTCAGTCTCAACCTGTCACAAAAAGAATAGGCCAATCATTTTGCCGCGGGGTGCAGGTTACCATAACATTTGACGAGGATAAATTTGTTGGAACAGGTCTGTATCTGTTTGCATCTGTATTGGAAAGGTTTTTAGGACAATATGTTTCCATTAATTCCTTTTCCCAATTGATTGCAAAAACCATACAGAAAAAAGAGGTGTTAAAAAAATGGCCTCCAAGAAACGGCAATCGAATACTCCTGTAGAAGAGCGTCTTTTTAAGGAATTTTACGGTTTTTCATTTTTTAAGGCTGTAGATTTACTGGAATCTCTTTTCCCCGACAAAAAGCCATTAGGACAGACACTGACGCCGGATGAAGAAATAGTGCGATTTTCAGTGAAACCAGGTTTTTCATTTCCCCCCAGCGATATTTCAAACTTAACACATAGCGATAAGAAAAAACCGGTTAATATGGAAGTCGCATTTATGGGATTGATCGGTCCATCCGGTGTTTTGCCGGATTGGCTCAATGAACTGGCGATGGAGAGAAATCGCCGGAAAGATTTCAGCCTTACCGCGTTTTATGATATTTTCCATCACCGTCTTATCTCTCTTTTTTACCTGGCCTGGAAAAAATACAGATTTCCTGTAAATTATCTTCCCGGAGCCAGAGACAGACTTTCCGGACATTTACTAAGTTTAACAGGTTTAGGGACAGCCGGGCTCACCAAAAAAATCGGATTATCAGAGGAGTCTCTGATATTTTACAGCGGTTTATTATCGAGGCCGGTTCCATCTGCGGTTGCTATCGAGACAGCGGTGGAGTATTTTTCCGGCGCTAATGTCGAGGTCGAACAATTTATCGAACGGATGCTCCCTTTAGACCTGGAAGATCAGACTCAACTCGGCGTAACCAATGGACAAATAGGAATCGACGCTATTTGCGGAAGCTGGGCTCGGGAAAGCCAGACAAAATTTCGCATCAACCTGGGGCCAATGAGTTATGATGATTTTATTTGTTTTATGCCTACAGGCGACATGCTCTGTTCCATCTTTTCCTTAGTCAAATATATGGTGGGAATAGAGTATGAATTCGAGATTCGCCTATTTCTGAAACAAGAGGAAGTTCCCGTGTGTGCATTAGGTGTGGAAACTCCAGCCTGTCCGCAGCTCGGCTGGTCAACATGGATCAAGACTCCCGGTGTAATCCAAGAGGAGGATCCTTATGTAACCTTTCAAGAAGATAAGGAGCCAATATCATGCCAGCATCAAATCTAAAATCGTTGATAGGAAAATTGAACACTACCTGCCGAAGCGCTCTGGAATCGGCTGCCGGCCTTTGTCTGTCTCAAACCCATTATGAAGTGGACATAGAACACTTTTTCATCAAACTTTTTGAGATAGCAAACACTGATATGCAGAAGATACTCAGGCACTTTGAAATCAATGAGGCCCGTTTGGTATCTGATCTCACACGTACCATGGAGGGATTTAAAACAGGCAACGCCAGGACTCCTGCCCTCTCTCCCCGTATACCCAGCATGATTCAGGAAGCATGGCTGGTTGCCTCTGTTGATTTTCAGGCTCCGAGTATCCGCTCAGGACACATTCTTCTTGCCCTTATGAGCAACGATGAAATGGTTAGAATGTTATCTGGAAGCTCGGAAAGCTTTAAAAAGATTTCTGTGGAGACTTTAAGAAAGCATTTAACTGATCTGACTTCCGGGTCGGTTGAAGAGACTGGCGCCGCGCAGCCGGCGCCGGCTGAAGATGCAGCAGGGCGGCGGATGCCGGCCGGAAAGGCACAGGCCTTGGCTCAATATACGATCAACTTGACCGAAAGGGCCCGAAAGGGAGAGATAGACCCGGTTCTTGGGCGTGACTTTGAGATTAGACAGATGGTGGATATCCTGATACGGCGCAGGCAAAACAATCCCATACTGACCGGAGAAGCAGGTGTGGGCAAGACCGCAGTGGTGGAAGGATTTGCTCTCAGGATTGTAGAAGGAGATGTCCCGCCGCCGCTAAAAAACGTGGCTATCCATACACTCGACCTGGGGCTGCTTCAGGCTGGGGCAGGGATAAAGGGAGAATTCGAAAACCGGCTCAAATCCGTGATCGAGGAAGTCAAAGCCTCCCCCATTCCCATTATTCTTTTCATCGATGAAGCCCATACCCTCATAGGCGCAGGAGGCGCTGCGGGCTCTGGAGATGCGGCCAACATGCTCAAACCCGCGCTGGCCCGGGGTGAGCTGCGTACGATCGCGGCAACCACCTTGTCTGAATACAAAAAGTACTTTGAAAAAGACGCTGCCCTGGCCAGGCGGTTTCAGGTGGTCAAAATCGAAGAACCGGAAGAGGAAAAGGCCCTGATGATGATGCGGGCGATTGCCCCGTTTCTTGAGCATCATCACAATGTCATGATAACAGATGATGCCTTGTTTGATGCAGTCCACCTGTCCCATCGTTATCTCACAGGCAGACAGCTTCCTGATAAGTCCGTGAGTGTTCTGGACACGGCTTGCGCCAGGGTGGCCATAGGACTGAATACAAGTCCTTCTGCTATTGAAGAAGCTACCCGGGATATTGGCCGGATCGACAGGGAGATGAAGATTCTTCAAAGGGAAGAACTGATAGGCCATGAGCACGTGGAGCGGATCCGGTCTCTTGCCACAGAAAAGGAAGCAGCCCAGACCCGCCTCGATGATTTGACTCAAAAGTGGCAAAAGGAAATGGAAATCGCTAATCGTGTCATTGAGGTCCGTAAGGAGATACAAAAAATCCACGAAAAGGATCCTTCTGACAAACAAGCATTATCCGAAAAGCAGGATGTTCTGAAAGGACTGAAAAAGGAACTTGCTGAAGCGCAAGGAGGTTCACCACTGGTTCAGATTGTGGTGGATCCTGAGATTATATCTGAAGTAATCTCCGGATGGACCGGTATTCCCACGGGACGCATGCTGACCGATGAAATCGAAACCGTCCTTAACATGGCAAATTTATTAGCAGAAAGGATTATCGGACAGGATTATGCATTGGAGGCCGTAGCCCAGATGATCCAGACAGCCCACGCAGGTATTGAAGATCCATCAAAACCCACGGCAGTCTTTCTCTTTGTTGGACCGAGTGGCGTCGGAAAGACCGAAACAGCCCTGGTGCTTTCCGAGCTCCTGTACGGGGGTGAAGAAAACGTAATCACCATCAACATGTCGGAGTATCAGGAGGCGCACACGGTTTCAGGCCTGAAAGGATCCCCTCCGGGATATGTCGGCTACGGCGAGGGAGGGGTATTGACCGAAGCGGTCAGGAGAAGACCTTACAGCGTCGTCCTTCTGGATGAAGTAGAAAAAGCCCACCCTGATGTGATGGAACTCTTTTATCAGGTCTTTGACAAAGGCATGCTGGAAGACGGGGAAGGACGGCGAATAGATTTTAAAAACACCCTGATCATTCTTACATCCAATCTGGGCACGGATATGATCATGAAGGTCTGCGCTGATGAAGAGACCATGCCGGATGCACCGGCTCTCACAGAAATGTTGCGCCCAGAGCTATTAAAGCGCTTCAAACCAGCGTTTCTGGGTCGTTTGAAAGTAGTTCCATTTTTCCCAATTACCGATAAGAACATGTGCCTCATCGTCAAACTCAAGCTTGATCGTATTGCAAAGCGAATGCTGGAAAACAGAAATGTTACCTTTAAATATGATGAAAAATTAATAGAGTCAATCGGAAGCCGCTGCACCGAAGTCGATAGCGGCGCCAGAAACGTGGATCATATCTTAACCAACACCTTGCTGCCGGAGATGTCAAAGGAACTGCTTTCCAGGATGGCGACCGGGGAGCAGATCAAGGAGGTTAATGTGTCTTTGGGTGAAGCGGGATTTGTTTTTGAGGTGAATTGAGAACAGGCAATTGGTTGGGTTTCGTTTCCCAACCCAACCTACGAGCCTTGCTTTTGTCATTCAAAATCCTATATCCTCATTAATCAAAACGATCTTAATTCTTCCCCTGGGAAAAGATTTCTCGGTTATTGCCCAGGTATTACAGATACGATCAGGGCTTTTGCAGTCCTCGCAGCAGGAAGTCCTGGCACAAGGCGTCTTTTTGTCCAACCGCATGGTATTAACCGGAGCAGCATAATTTTTAATACGAAACATAGCTTCCTCTAAATCCGGAACAATTTTGTTACGGCCAACCAGGATGATAACGTGTTTTGGTCCGAAAGTAATACCTGCTACACGGTTCCCGTACATATCAAGGTTAACAAGACTGCCTGTTTCGGTGACTGCATTAGTCCCGGTAATAAAGAGGTCAACGAGAAGTGCTTTTCTTCGAAGTTTATTTTTTTCTTCATCAGAAAGATTTTTATCATAAACGTCTATAACTTCCATTTCCGGATTATTTTTGATATCATGATAAAGCCCGGTTTTAGTGAACGTTAAGGATCCTCCCCATGAAACACTCTTTGCACCTGTTTTGGGAAGAATTTCTTTCTGCACAATTGCTTTTGCCTCAGAGGAGTTATTTGCAAGAAAAACCTCAAAGTTATTTTCTTCCAAAGATTTCTTAAGATTTTCAAGGCGTATTTTCCAATAGTGTTCGATAGGTTTGTCCATGCGTCCCTCTTGTTTTCAGTAACTAGTCAGGTGTTTAGACTGAAGGCTATAGGCTGAAGGAAACAGATGATTCCTGAGCGTTATTCTCTATGTTTAGAACAAAATTTCCGGCCGCTTTAAGAAAATATTGGCTTCCGGGAGTCTTTTTCCTAAAAGTCTTCAGTCTTCAGCCTAATCACCTGAGTCAGCTCTTTACTGCTGCAATACTTCATCAAAACATATTGAAGGTTTCTTTCGCGGCAGTATAGAATTATTCATTAAAGCATCATGTAGATCCGCCTCTGAATCTTCATCAAGCCACCAGTACCAGTAAGCACTGCTCTCATTGCCGTATTTGGAAAGCACGGTATCAGGAATCCCAAACTTGTTCCAGTACAAAAGTCTGGTATAATCTATATTCCACAGCAGCACATATGGAAAAGTATTATATATTATTTTATCAATCTCACGGTATATTTCATTACGTTTTTTTATATCAAAAATTCTTTTTTGCTTTTCAATCAGCCCGTCAACCCTAGCGTTTTTAAAACCTGTAATATTATTTCCGCCTTTTCTATCAGCTTCCTTTGAAGACCACATGCTTTCAGGATCTTTAAAAATACCGGAACTCCAGGCAGCCCATGTCATCTGGAAATTATACTCATCCATATCTCTTGCCCAGGCAGCCCAGTCTTTTTTGTCAATAACAAGCTCCATTCCTGCATTCTTGAGATCTTCAGAGTAAATTGCCAAAAATTTTTCTGAAGAAGAATTTCTTGTTAAAAATTTAAAAGAAAATCTTTGTCCGTTTTTTTCAAGTAAACCATTAACCGGATTTACAACCCAGCCAGCCTGCCTGAGAAGATTTAGAGCTTCTTTTCTGTTCACCTCAACAAGCTCGTTAGTACACGGATTTTCTTTTGTATAAAGATCTTCAAAATAGGATTTGTGGAGAAAATACTGATCGTACATCAAAAGACTGTTCATTTTTCTCCTGTCAAGAAGAAGCGCCATGGCCTTGCGTACTCTTAAATCATCAAAAGGCGGCTTCCTCATATTCATTGCAAATCCCTGGAATCCAACAGGGCTATGATTATAAATTTTCTGCTTTACTATCCGGTTTTTTAAAAAATTATCTCCTTTTGTCTCATTTATCCATATCCTGGAAGTATATACAGGATAAATATCAATCATGCCTTTTTTAAACGCCTCAAATGCATTTTCTCTCTCAGTAAAAAACTTGAATCTAATAGTCTGAAAGTTGCCGACCCCACGAGACCTTTTGAATTTTCTGCGCCACCAGTTCTCACGTCTCTCTAAAGTTATAAAAACTCCTTCATTGATCTCTTCGAGTCTATTTGGCCCTGAAACCACGGGGAATTCAAAATTAATCTTGTTAAAATCCTTCCCTTCAAACGCGTGTTTACATAAAATATGAAAACCGCTTACAGCGCCAAGGTTTTTCCAGTGAACATCTTTAGCTGTAAAACGTATAGTATATTTGTCTATTACAACTGGTGATTCAAAACGTTCCATATCTACTTTATGCGGTCCCGTAAGGTTGCTGGGGTCCATTATCGCATTATAGGTCCATTGGACATCATAAGCCGTTACAGGAAGGCCATCACTCCACCTTGCCTTTTTATCAATATAAAAGGTAAAAGTTTTTTTATCATCCGCTATCACCCATTTCTCCGCTATCCCCGGTTCATATTCCAACGTAATAGGATTAATGGATAATAATGTCTCATATAAAGCTCCAAAGATTTCTGCAGACAAAACATTGTTGTCGATGTAATAATTCAGGCTTTTCGGATACTGGCCTGCAAAAGTGGAAATCTCTCCTCCAGCCACAGCATTCAGGCTTGCTATAGGATCCGGTCTGTCAGTCCATCCCTTTTTTGGAAACATCTCATTTGCAAAGGCAGATGTAGCTGTAGCTGTCAAAAGTAGAATAACAAGTATTATTTTTTTCATCTTTGTTACCACCTTTAAAAATTGAATAGTGAGAATTGAAAATTGAATATTGAAGGAATTCTGTCAATTTTTAAAAAAACAGAGCGGAGCGATACCACCAATATTCAATCTTCACTATACAATCTTCAATTGCCTCCCTTACGCGCCTTTAAGAACATCTATCATAGTAAAAACCGTTCCCTTCACGCCGTCTTTGGCCTTTTTGTCCAGATATGCAATAGCATCAAGTGTTCCTTTTGCATAAACATCCCTGCCGTTGACATTGTGCGAAAAAACAAAGCGCACCGTATTGTCACTTGAAACAAGTGTATAAGTATGCCATCCGTGCCCTCCAAGATATTTTTCTGGAATACCCCATATATTCTTTTGTACTTCGGGATCACGTTCTTTTTTAATATCATCTTTAGAAAAAGGTGTTCCCAGCTCATTAAAATATCCGATCATGGCCTTGGCTGTTCCACTGGTATCTGCTTTTCCTTTCTGATGACTTTCCTTGATTTCAAGGGAATACCCTTTAAAAAGATCCGGAAATGTTTTTGCAGCATATTCCATCATTGCCTGAAATCCGACGATCTGCTTTGCCATATTTTGCGCTATTACTGCCGGAATAGATGATGAACAAACACTATCTTCAAGGAGTTTCCTGTCGCCCCCTGTTGTACCCATCACAAAGGGAAGATTGTGCTTGCAGTAAAACCCGGCGTTGCTGTTTACAGATGAAGGATGAGTATAGTCCACACTGATAAAACAACTTTCTTTTTCTTTTATCTCGGCAATTGCTTTTTCAGATTCTTGCGCATGAATAAGACTGATAACCGTAGAATCTAAAGTATATTCCGCTTCTGTAATTTCTGGTCCGGTAAGCGCATATGGTATAAGTTCAAACATACTATCGTTCATGACATGTTTTGCCACATTCACTGCCATATTGCCGGGAATTCCGTTTACCATTACTTTTATTCGCTCCATTTAACACCTCCAATAATTTTGAACTGTGCGGTTAGCTTTTAGCCATTAGCGATTAGCTTTTGGATAAAAACTGTTCAACAATGCTAACAGCTAACCGCTAATGGCTAACCGCACAGGTTGCATTATTTACAACTGTTTTTATGCCCGGAAATTCCGCATCTTCAAAAGCTGAAAGATTATATTTTAAAGTTTTTACTGCTGCCGGGATATATTGTTCAAAATAAGATTTACCACTCATGCGTATCAAATTACCAAATGCGCCAAGTATCTGCAGATTTCTTGTCAGAGAACAATACCTGAAGCAATAGCGGAACCGCTCCTCATTAATCTGAAGAAATTTTGCAAACCCCTTAATGCAGTAATCAACCAGTTGAGCCCGCAGTTGATAAGGCAAATCCACATATGGATCAATAAGCAGGGATGCAAGATCATACTGAACAGGGCCAATGCGTCCGCCCTGAAAATCTATAATATAAAACTTATTATCTTTAAACATAATATTTCTGGATTGCAGGTCTCTATGCATAAATCCATTAACTGGGAATTTAAGTGTTTTCTCAGCAAGTAATTCAAATTCATCTTTAAAATCTTCAAAGGAATAATCCATGCCAAGATAACCTCTTAAAAATGCATCAACAAAGTATCGGCATTCCTTTTCAAGTATAAGCTCTTTGCTGTAATCTGGAGTTTGATATGTCCAGGATATATCAAAACCTTCCGCCCCTGAAGTTGACATCTTTATAAGAACATCAATAACTGTTTTATAATGTAAAGCAACTTTCTCCGGGTCATTAGTATTTAAGACCAGTTTCTGAAGTTTTACATCGCCCAGATCTTCCAAAAATACCAGACCTGAAAAATTATCGTAAAGATGTATTTTAGGTACAGGTATTCCCCGGTCATAAAGATGGCGGCCAATCGCTATAAATGAGTCTGCCTCGGATGTTGCGCTTTGGCCACTGATGCCGTGATCAACCATAATAAGTTTTCGTAATGGGACTTCATATACCTTGCCGGGCAAATACTTCTCTGCTATTACCCTGTACCATCGCCGGCCTGATCCATCCCCCTTGATTCTATCGCGCACTGTGTTTTTAAAAGTAAAATCAGGCCACGCCTGTTTGAATGCCTCGGGTGCTAATTTATCTATAACAACTTCTCTGTAACTCTCAGGTGTTCCGATATCTTTCCAGTAATGTTTTTGTGCAATAAAAGCTTTCAGCCGCTGGCCTGAAAATATTAATTCTCTATATGCATCAATTATGCTGGAAAATAAACCATCCGGAATAAAATCCAAGATTTTCGGATCAAGAACCTGTATCCCTGTAAAAGCAAGCTTTCTCTCATAACCGATGTTTACATTGCTTTTCTCTTTATAAAAGCCTCTAATGAAGTCTTCCTTGCTGATTAATACATTGTTGAATTCTTTGTAATCATGGAAAACAAGGGTGGCGGTATATTTATGATTAAGATGAAAATCATAAACAGCCCGAAGGTCTATATCTGTAAGAATGTCGCTGTTTATAACCATAAATGGCTGATCATCCCAGAAATCCGCAACATTCTTTATAGCTCCTCCCGTACCAAGGATTAAAGGTTCATAACGGGTAAAAACCGGGATGGAATATTTCCGGCCGGACAGGAAAAAATCTATCTTTTTATACAAGTGATGGGTATTAATAATTATGGCTTCGCAACCCGCATTCTGCAGGCTGCGAATAATGATATCCAGAAGAGGACGTCCTGCAACAGGGAATAAAGGTTTTGGTGTGTTTGCAGTAAAAGGGCGAAGCCGGCTACCAAGACCCGCGGCAAGTATCATTGCTTTCATCGCAGCACTTTAGTTTTTCATTGAAGATTGAAAATTGAAGACCAAAGCAATTGAAAATTGAATATTGTCGATTGAATATTGAAGGAATTCTGCCATTTTTAATCCACAGATTACGCAGATTACACAGAAAACATAAAAAGCTTCAATTATAACCGTTTACAGTATAGTTCGTTTAAAATGATGGAGCGAAGCGATTCCACAAATATTCAATATTCAATCGACAATATTCAATTTTTATTCCGGCAGATGACTCATGTATTTTTTTATAGTATCATCATAGAGTTTAATTTTATCATGATTATCTGAACTTTTTACTCCATGAGAAACAAAATAATCTACGGCATTCTGGAAATTGATTTTGGAAAGAGCTTCTTTTCTTTCAATTTCCTTTCTTTTATACATTCGATTTCCTATTGACTGGACTTTTTTCAGACGGTCTTTTGTATTAATAAATTCTTTTGGATACCGCATGAAAAAGTTCAATACAATAAAATATGATTCAAAATAGGGTTTAAGAAAACTGGAAAAAAGTTTAAGCTTTCTATAACCTGCGGATGTGATGTTGTAAGTATCAGGCAGAGTTGAATGAGGCATTAGAATGGCATCATCAATAAATATTTTGATGTTTTTACGAACAAAATAATCCGGTGTCTTATCAACATCATAAGAAAATTCATTTTTAAAAAATTCCTGAAGAAAGGTATAGCCTGAAACAATATCGGATGTTGAAAATTGAAAAGCGTCTTTTTCCAAAATTGCCAAAGCTGTAAAAGCCGCCGGGATAAAAAAGGAAATGCAATTATTCTTGTAATATTCTAAAACCGGTCTTTTGCTCTCATTAACTTTAAATATAACTTCAGAGGTTTGGCTTTTCTTATCTTTCTTTGGAATTTTTTCTATAAATTTTCTATGGGTTGTAAACACCATGTTTGAAGGTGTAACGGTCAATAATGATGTGCTTAACAGAGTAAAAAATATGTCTAAAAAAGGGCCGTTAATTCTGGTCCCCTGCCATAAAAGCCATATAGATTATCTGATTTTATCGTGTACATTACTTAATAATAATATGCCATGCCCCCATATCGCTGCCGGGAAAAATCTTTCTTTCTGGCCCCTTGGGCCATTATTCAGACGCGGCGGTGCTTTTTTCATAAGAAGAACTTTCAGGGGGGGCTGTACTTTATTCAAAAGTTTTTGCGGAATATGTAAACAAGCTTCTTGAGGAAGGTTTTAATATTGAAATGTTCATAGAAGGGGGCAGAAGCCGAACCGGCAAGTTAATCATGCCAAAGCTTGGATTACTCTCCATGCTTCTAAATGCTTATAAAAACAAATCCTGTGAGGATATGATATTTGTACCAATATTTATTGGATATGACAGGGTACTGGAGGAAAGTGCTTATTTAAATGAAATTGAGGGAGGTCAAAAAGAGCCTGAGAGCCTCCTTCATGTAATAAAGGCAGGAAGACTGCTAAAGAAAAGATATGGAAGAATTTACATTAAGTTCCATGAACCTATGTCGTTAAAGGAGCTTTTATCAGAATATGGTTCTAAAATTCA
>Ga0255379_10081_pt1 | contig 14899 bp, 11 predicted proteins | sample ANMaggSeSYBR01I3_FD_182105 | JGI IMG/M metagenome (GOLD analysis project Ga0255379, IMG submission 182105) | Sediment cell enrichment communities from methane seep in Santa Monica Basin, California, United Staets - ANME aggregate JGI... | ecosystem: Environmental > Aquatic > Marine > Cold seeps >... | reverse complement strand
ATCAGCAGTGCCAGCAGGAAGTTCACAATCACCCCTCCCAGCATAATCAGCAGTCGTTGCCACGCTTTCTTGGATCTGAATTCCCATGGCTGGGGCGGTTTTTTCATCTGCTCCCTATCCATGGATTCATCGATCATACCACTGATCTTCACATAACCCCCCAGGGGAAGCCAACCGATACCATATTCGGTGTCTCCAATCTTTTTCCTGAACAGGGAGAACCCTGCATCAAAAAAAGAGGTAAAATTTTTCGACCCTGACTTTAAAAATCCTGGCCAGTGTATAGTGTCCCAATTCGTGCAAAACGATCAGGATTGACAGACTTACCAGCAGTTGGGCTATTTTTACTAATACATCCATTCGTGCTTAAATTTGTTCTTTAGCGACCCGCCTTGCCTGCAGGTCAGAATTATAATAATCTTCCAGCAGAGGAGCCTTAATATAGGTGGACCTGCTCAGTGTATTTTCAATAACATCCGGAATCTGCAGGAATCCGATCTTCTTCCTCAGGAATGCCTCCACCGCTACTTCGTTGGCTGCATTCAATATACAGGGCCAGTTCCCTCCCTTTCTCAGCGCCTCGTAAGAGAGTGCAAGATTACGAAAAATTTTCGTATCGGGCTGCTCAAAAGTCAGACTGGGATGCTTTAAGAAGTCAAATCTTTCAAAATCTGATTCAAAACGGTCGGGATAGCTCAGTGCATACTGGATGGGGAGCCTCATATCGGGCAGACCCATCTGTGCCTTGATGGAGCCATCGGTGAACTGAACCATAGAGTGAATAATGGATTGCGGGTGGACCACTACTTCGATTTCATCGGGTCCGACACCAAACAACCACCTGGCCTCAATCACCTCCAGCCCTTTGTTCATAAAGGTCGCCGAATCGATGGTAATCTTTGGTCCCATGCACCAGTTGGGATGACGAAGTGCCTGTTCGGGAGTCACCATTTCCAACTCCTTTATTCCCCACTCCCTGAAAGGTCCACCCGAAGCGGTCAGGATGATTTTCTCTATCCGGTTACTCCCTTCCCCCGCAAGACATTGGTATATTGCCGAATGCTCTGAATCCACAGGAATAATGGGCACCCTTTTTGCTTCAGCCTCCTTCATGATCAGCTCTCCAGCCACAACCAGGGTCTCCTTATTGGCCAATGCAATGCTCTTACCGGCCCTGATCGCTTCAATGGTTGGTTTTAATCCGCTGAATCCCACCATGGCGGTCAAGACCATATCGACCGAATCGAATGCTGTCACCTGAGCAATGGCATCTGCTCCACAGTAAACCTTGATGGGATGGTTTTCCAGGGCCGATTGTACCCTTTTATAATGTTGCTCGTTCCCGATAACCACCATATTTGGCATATACCGTATGCTCTGCTCGATAAGCAGATCAACATTGTTAAGGGCGGTAAGGACCTCCACTGCAAATTTCTCCGGGTGACGGGATATGACCTCCAGTGCCTGGGTACCCACGGATCCGGTAGATCCAAGTATGGCAATTCTTTTCTGCATGGATTAAAAAACGATATAGTCCACCGGGTCCAGGGGGACGCGATCGTGCCACAACTCAAAATGGAGGTGTGGCCCGGTGGTAAGCTCTCCCGAATTACCCACAATGGCAATAGCATCGCCTGCAGCCACTTTCTCTCCAACTGTTTTAAACAAGCTGGCATTATGCTTATACACCGATATCAGCTCATGGTCGTGCTGTATCTGTATCACATAACCGGTTTCGAGGGTCCATGTTGACATGGTAACTGTACCGTCCATTGCTGCCTTCACAACTTCATCGGGTTCAGCCACCAGGTCGACCCCAAAATGGCCATCGGCCGGACTAAACGCTCCTGTGATGATTCCGTCGACCGGTGTAAAAAAATGCATATCGCTCAGCTTTCGGTTCACCTGTGCATCATCCAGGACACTTAGCCTGAATTGCTCCTCTGCTTCAACCTGTTGCCTTAGCAAGGAATCATTGGTAGAGCGCATGAAATTGATATCATGAGAATCAACCATCCCGGAGGTATCGTTCATATACATCTCAGGGATTTCACCAGAGATAATCCTGTTCAGGTTATCAAAATATTGATCCCTGACGGACTGCTCATACTCCAGCGAATCGAGTTTCATGGCATTTGTGCGAATATGCTGACGCATGGCTGCATCGGGATACCCGGGAATCAGCTCACGTATATTGGTAAAGGCAATCAGAATATAGGTAATAGCCACCAGGAGAAACAGTACAATACCAACCAGGGCTATCAGGTTCAATCTGGTCAGTCTCATATTGCCCACCTCTTCGAATGTGTCCTCATTTAAAAGGACCACGCGGTACTTATGGATCAGCTTTTGAAACAGCTTCCTTGGCATTTTTTCTGACATGGCACAAAGATAGTACCTTTACCGGAAATCAAACATGGGGAGAATCTCTCTTCGGATATATGTCTGGCCAATCTCCTGTTTCAGGAATCCTTCCCTGACCATTGCTTCATCTTCAGAAATAAACAATTCCATATGAACCAGGGTCCACGGCCTGAATTCGTAGAGAGGATTATCAGACTCCATCACATTCATGGTAATCATATAATCGGTCAGGCTGGTGGTGTAACCAACATAAATTTTGTCGTTTGGATAAGAGTAGAGTACAAATACCTTATAACTCATATGTAGCCCTGATCATTATGGTTAATACAAAATACGTGAAATTTCACAAAAGGTTTCCTCTCCCCGGAGATATATTGCCTTTTACTTCATGAAATAGGCCTATAATTACGCCGATAATACTAATATTTAAGATGAATGCGCTGAAATGAACGTATATATGCCACCAGGTCGAGACGATCCTTACCGGCAAGCATTGGATACTCTATGTCTCCATAACCCCAGGAAGGCATGGCTGTTCCGGATCTGCCAACAGTAATTGTGGCCAGCAGATATCCATTGGAAGCCGCACTCAGGAACTCCTGGTTATGAAGAGCCGGAGCTTTCAATCCCTCACCCGATCTCCCGTGGCACTCTGCACAATGTTTCTCAAACAGAAAAGTTCCTTCTGTACGTTGTCCAGGATTACTACCCTGGTAAACATAGGTCAGCTCCTCCTGTGCCGATTTTCTCATGTGGCCAATGATATTGCTGATATCGTGTTTTTCCAGTTTCTCCTGGTTATAGACATCGACCGACCAACCAAACATAGCTGTATTGGCACGGCCCATGGCAATGGTCTCATAAAGCAACCTGTTATTCGCTGCTTTAAGAAAGTCCCTGTTGATGATGGCCGGACCGGTTTCACCCTCTCCAAATTCTCCATGACACCGTGAACAGAGAAAATGATACCGCAGGGCACCCTGTTCCAGATCAGCTTCCGGTAGCTCTATAGCACCTGTTGAAACAGGACCCTCTCTCCAGGCTGAAACATATGCCACTATGTCAACCAGCTGCTCATCTTCGAGCAGTGACCAGGCCGGCATGCCGGTATTACCCCTGCCCGTTAGCAGGGTTGTCAGTATGTACCGATCGTCGGCCCGGTTAATAAGTCCATCCTGGTTTAGGGCTACTGCCACTTCCCCTCTCCCTTCACTGCCGTGACAGACCTTACAGTAACGATCATACAATTCCTCTCCCCTGTAACTGTTCCCCTGCTGTCTGTACAGGTTTCTGCGGCCAGCGGATTCACGCTGCCGCTTCAAATGGTGGGTGATCTCATCCAATTCAGGAGGGTGAAGACCAGAAACCCTTTCTGACCAGCTGCCCATCTGGCGCAGGCTGCGCCCTTTTTCAATAGTGAAACGGATATATTCCTGAGAGGCCACCCTGAGGAAATCCGGATTTCCAATGGCAGGGATCCCGGTTTTAAAATCTTCATACCCTTTTCCTTCACCACTCTTACCGTGACAGGCAGAGCAGAGATATGAAAAGCCTGCTTCACCTCCCAGTGGCTCTCTGTTCCCCTTGAATTCATTGAGGGTGGCCATGGAGAAATACTCAAATGGGATATCTGGTTTTGCCAGGCCCATGACAAATATTGCCAGGGCCTCCATCTCCCCTTCATCCAGATCGATTCTTAGCATCTGCGATCCCGGCGACACCATCTCAGGGTCCCTGAAATGTTCCTTCAGCCAGTTGGAGATGGTCTGCTCTCCCTTGATATTTTGAAAGCTGTACTCGTGCCTGGTCTTCTCTCCCTGCTCTGTAAGATCGGGGCCAAGAATACCCCCCACTCCCCTGGCCTGGTGACACCCCAGACACCCTTCAGCAGAGAAGATGGTTTTTCCCTTCAGAAACACCTCCATCCCACCCATGGGTCCTGACACATCATGTTCCGGAGCGTCCATAATCTGGTCACTGAAAATGGCCAGGTGGCAATTGCCGCAGGAAGCCTGGATATAGGGTTGTTCCAGCAGCGGATAGGGCCAGTGTGTTTCAGGCAACCGTCCAAATGCCTCCTCCCTGGAGAGCGCTCCGGGTTGCCCGCCGTGACATATGGTGCAGCCATACAGCTCTACAGGGTGGTCCTCCAGAAAATCTCCCGGATGACTTGCATGGGGCTGGGGCATATGCTGCATCGCCGGATCTTCCAAACCGTGATGGCAGGAGATACAGCGGTCGGACCGGTTAAAACCGGGCAGATCTACCTGGAAAATCCCACGCTCAATTGCATCATAACCCGACTCCCCACGCTCTCCGAGTATTGTTGCATACTCTTTCTGAACCTTTCGCCACTCCTTGTTCATCCCCTCATTGATCCATGCTCCGAACAGCAGCAGAAGCAACACTCCTGCCCCGATCAGCACCATCCATTGTGCCTTGTACCTGTATCTCTGTTCGTCCATCATCACACTTATATGGCTGGCCATTGATTAACTGACCAGAAAAAATCCCAGTTGGGCCCCCTGAACCAGATTCCAATGGCTGTGAAAATGATCAGGGCCACAAAAGTACTGGTAAACAGTGCCAGTGCCGCCATGCGTGTAGATTGTCTCTTTCGCCGTATAATCTCCGCCATCAGAATAAAGAGTCCGCCCGTTAAGGTGGCCGGATTGATCAGCATCACAAACCACTGTGAGATTCCCGGGAACCAATCACGGAGCCAGCCAAACCGGATCATGACAAAAAGCTGCAACACCACCAGCAGAAATGCAAAAACAGCAGCGCCCAGCACCACCTTCAATCCACTCTTCCCGGAAAACCATTCACCCACATACCGGTCCTCCCTGTCGCGGTACGGGATGGAAAAAAGAAAGACCAGATAGAGCACCGGAATAAGCAACCCTCCGGCAAATGCAGAGTATGAGACCAGTTCCTGGATCCCCAGGAAATACCAGGGTGATTTGGCCGGATTTTCAGGGAAGGAGGGGTTGGCCTGCTCAAGCAGCGGAGCATCGGCCAGAATAGCAATAAACAGCACCACAACAACAACCAGCAACAACAATCCAAGTTCGGTCCACATCAGTACCGGCCATGCATACCATTTATTGGTGCTCCCTTTGTCTCCTGCATACCTAACCGGCCTGCTCAGTCCACCATCTTTCCGGATCCTCCAGAAGTGAATTCCCATCAGAATCAGCATTGAGAGCGGCAGGAAAATAACATGCAGGGTAAAAAATCGAGAGAGGGCAGGTTGCCCCACGGTCTCTCCCCCGATCAATAGTTTTTTCAGGAACCCTCCCGGATCAAACAGATTTGTAATACCCAGCAGGTCTGTGAGCTCCCTGGCCGAAGCTGCAATATTGGAACCGATGGTCACCGCCCAGTAGGCAAGCTGGTCCCACGGCAGCAGGTAACCACTGAAATTACTGAGCAGTACAATAATCAGCAGTACCACCCCGATTACCCAGTTCAGGGAGCGGTTACCCAGATATGATCCTGTATAAAAAACCCGTAACAGATGCAAAAAAACCACAATGATCATCCCCTGCGATGCCCACCTGTGCATATTCCTGATAATTCGTCCTCCGGGTACGATATTGACAATATCTTTTACCGACTGATAGGCCGTCTCCACCGATGGCGTATAATAGATCATCAGGATGACCCCGGTAAAAAGCATGATCAGGAAAAGAAAACCCAGAATGATACCCAACCCGAAGGTGTAGGTAGGTTTCATGGAGTGCACATGCACCCTGTTGGAATGTATATGCAGAAAAAAATTGCGGTTGATAATCCCGGATGGGTTCTTAGTGCTTTCCATGGATCCGGTCAGGATGTTAAGAATTTTTCATCGGATGAAACGCTCTTTCCAGGGTTGATCACAACTCTTCCGTCGGCACCCCTGCTGACACTGTACCAGGCCAGATCGCGCGGCGCAGGTCCCGACAGTACCTCCCCTTCATTGTTATAACATGAACCGTGACAGGGGCACTCAAATCCATCAATGCTCTTCTCCAGGATACAGCCCAGGTGGGTGCAGATGGCCGATACTGCCTTGATCCCCTCATGGTCGCGGTACACGTAGAGATTGTGCTCCTCCAAAAAGGTAAAGGTATCCACGGGAAATTTCCGGGGATCACCCAGCACAATACGTCGTTTTTCTCCGGCCAGTCGCGGAAAGAACTGCCTTAAATAACTGATAGCTACCACCACACCTGTAATGGTTACCAGGCCAATGGCAGCCTTACCTACAAAACTCCTTCTTTTCATCGGGCGCGTATAAAATATTAAAAGTAGATATAATTTATCTACATTTGAAATTATATCATTTTGACCTGTTTGGACATGAAGAAGGTATTTGTCCCCCACCTGACCGGAGGTGTTTCTATCCTGTTTATCCCCCTGTTTATGTTTCTCAACTGCAATCGTGCAGGCGAGGCAGAAAACGTTGTGAATCAAACATTGACGACCGGGCAAACCGCCGAATACAGGGGGCGTGAAAGCTGTAAAGAGTGCCATGAAAAAGAGTTCAACCTCTTCCAGGGATCGGATCATGACATGGCCATGGACACTGCCATTGCAGAGACCGTGCTGGGCGATTTCAGTGATATCACTTATACCCATTTCGGCGTCACCTCCAGGTTCTACATGTCTGATGGAAAATATATAGTATATACCGAAGGCCCGGAAGGCAAAATGGAGAATTACGAGATCTCTTATGTGTTTGGTATCAGACCCCTGCAGCAATACCTGATTGAATTTCCGGGGGGCAGCTATCAGTGCCTTCCCATCTGTTGGGACACCCGTCCGGCCAACCAGGGCGGACAACGCTGGTTTCATATCTACCAGCATGAACGTATTCCACCCGATGATATGTTGCACTGGACCCGTGTCACCCAGAACTGGAACTACATGTGTGCCGAGTGCCACTCCACCAACCTGAGGAAGAACTACTCCTATGGTGAGAAGACGTACCATACCACCTGGTCGGAAATCGATGTATCGTGTGAGGCATGCCACGGACCCGGATCGGAACATATTGACTGGGCCGAAAAAGTGGAAGCGGGCAGCAGTCCCGAAATCTACGCAGATATGGGACTTGTAGTGCGACTGAAAGATACCGACAATGCCACCTGGATCTTTGATCCAGACTCCGTCACCGCCCGGAGATCGGTGCCCCGGCAATCGGACGAGCTGGTTCAGATGTGTTCAAGGTGCCATGCCCGACGGGCTGTGGCCACCGAGGATTACTACCATGGTGGATCTCTGCTGAATACCCACTGGCCCTCGCTGCTGGATGAGAACCTCTATTTTCCAGACGGACAGATCGAGGATGAGGTTTACGTTTACGCCTCCTTCCTTCAAAGTAAGATGTACCAGGCCGGTGTGGTGTGTAAGGATTGCCATGAACCCCATAGTGGTAAGGTTTACGTAGATGGAAACGCCCTCTGCTACCGTTGCCACATGGCCTCCGAGTACGGACCACGAAAACACCATTTTCACGATCCGGCCAAAGAGGGTGCCAGCTGTTTTGAGTGCCACATGCACGAACGCACATATATGGTAGTGGATCCGCGCCGTGACCACAGCATCCGGATTCCCCGTCCCGATCTCTCCGACAAACTGGGCACCCCAAATGCCTGCAACCAGTGTCACGAACACGAAGAGAAATCGACCCAATGGGCCACCGACTACCTTCGCAAATGGTACGGTGACGATCTCCTGGAACAGTTCCATTACGGGGAGGCCTTCTGGGCCGGTCGCATGCGTTACCCTGAAGCACAACAGGAGCTGCTCAGACTTGGAGGGGATCAAAATCAACCACCGATGGTCAGGGCCACTGCCATATCGCTTCTGAGCGGATATTCCGATGCCTCCACCTCCAACCTGCTCAGGCAAACGGTGGATGATCCTGATCCGCTGATACGATATGCCACCATGACCGTGGTTGAGTTTGCCGAACCTGAATTTATCAGGGACCTGGCAGTGCCGCGGCTTACCGACAGTGTAAAGCTGGTACGATTGATGGCTGCCAACTCCCTTACGGCGGTCCCCCGAAACCTGATTCCCGAAGGAGCGATCGGACAGTTGAACAAAACCCTGGAGGAGTACAATGCCTCACTGATGATCAATGCCGACCACCCGTCGACCCACCTCAACTTCGGGAACCTCTACCTGAATACGGGCGAATATGAGAAAGCCGAGGCTTCGTACAAAGAGGCCATTGAGATTGAACCGGGACTGGTGGGTCCATATATCAACCTGGCCGATCTCTACAGGAGGCTGGACCGCGATGCAGAAGGGGAGACAACTCTGAAAAGTGCCCTGGATAAATACCCCGATTTGGCCGCCATCCACTATGCGCTGGGACTGCTCAAGGTAAGACAGAGCGAACATGAAGAGGCAATGGTCTACCTGGAAAACGCCGCCAAACATGATCCAAACGATCCGCACTACAGCTATGTATATGCCATCGGGCTCAATTCGCAACAACAGCCTGAAGAGGCCCTGAAGGTATTGAAAGATGCCGTAAAACAACATCCATACGACCGGAACATCCTTTACAGCCTGGCCACCATCTCAATGGAGAACGGAGAGCCTCAGGAGGCCCTGAAGTATGTGGAGAGACTGGTGGAGTACTATCCGGACGATCCCAACTACAGGCAGATCCATGGACTTCTTTCAAACTAGTAAAGGGGAAGAATCGAAGTAATTTTGAGAATCATCTAAAATCCACTATATTTGCACCCGCTTACGGGGTAAGCAACGTTCTAATCAGATACAAAATACCAAAAATATATTGCGGGGTGGAGCAGTTGGTAGCTCGTTGGGCTCATAACCCAAAGGTCGTAGGTTCAAGTCCTACCCCCGCTACTAAAAACCCTCTTAACACATTGATGTTGAGAGGGTTTTCTTTTTCCAGTGTCTTGTTCAGTGTCAATTTCGGGAATCTTTTTTTAAATTTAGAATCCCGTTGATTTCAACAGAGGATTCTCCCAATATTACTCATTAATAGTCTTTTGTGTTTCTCTAAATCTCTGGTCTGGAAACAGTATAAATACCCTTTTTCAAGATAATGGGATTCAAAACAGGAGATCAATACACTATTAGGCAGGGATGTAATCCTTCAATAGAAGACTATATTTGTTGATCGGTCTCATCAAAGTTTGTAATAGGGATGCTGAAGGATCGAGTTGATCGTTGAGTAATAAAAGGGACTGAATAGAAACTTTAGTTTTAAATACGGTTTGCTACACACCCCATAGAATGGTTCAATTTCTATTTACGACTCACACATTCGATATCGATATTTTGAGCTACTTTTATTTGGAAATATCCAACCAATATGAGACAATACACCACCCCATTATTCATCCAAGATGATAAAGTAGAATCACTTGAAAGGATCGATCTGACTTCAAAAGGATATGACGAAGATTGGATTCAGAATCTTTGTTTTTCAAATCAAAATCTTCTTCCAATTGAAGAAATTGAAACCACTTTTGCTGGAGGTATCCCGATATGCAGAGAGCTATCAGTTGCTTCAGGTTCGGTTGATCTAATATACGTCAATGAAAGTGGGTTCATCACCGTGGGTGAGTGTAAGCTATGGCGGAACCCTGAAGCAAGGCGGAAAGTAGTTGGACAGATTCTTGACTATGCAAAAGACATATCAAGATGGTCATATACGAAATTTGAACAAGAATGCTTGAGAGCAAGAGGAGGGAATGAAAAGTCTTTATTCGAAATCATCCAAGAACAGCACCCTGATATTGACGAAATCCAATTCATCGATTCAGTTCAGAAGAACCTGTCCCTTGGAAGATTTATGCTCGCAATAATTGGTGATGGTATCCATCAGAACACTGAGCAGATAATGGAATATCTGGATAGTTATGGTCATCTTAACTTTTCTCTTGGGTTAATTGAATTATCTGTTTATGCTAAACCTGATTCAGATATTAGGATTGTTACTCCAAGAATATTAGCAAGAACTGTTGAAGTTGAAAAACATGTTTACAGGATTATCGATCGATCCCCTGAAGAGGATGTTTCCGAAATAGATGCCAAAGAGACCAAGCAGACTATTTCAGAGCAGGTATTCTATGAAAAGTTGGAGAAGTCGATCGGTAAAGAGAGCAGTGATGATTTCAAGACATTCGTAAAAACACTTTCAAACGAGGTCAATATCACACCAAAACTTGGGAGGGGAAAGATACTATCACTGAATCTGAAATCTGCTGATGGTAGCTTTAATTTTGCTTCCATACAGGATACAGGAGAGGTATGGTTCTATGGAGTTGTGACCAAGGCTGAGGAACTCGGTAATAAACAGGTGGGATTAGATTATTTAAGACAATTGGCTGAAATAGTCGGTGGTGAGTTTTATGATAAATATAAGGAGTGGAGTTGGTGTGTAAAGAGTAATTCTGATAAGTACTTACAGGTAACCGAATATTTAAAGCATACTGAGAGTTGGCTTGAATTGATCACAGCCACAAATGCGCAAATAACTGAACTCTCACAAGGTTAATATGGGTCTATCGAAAGAGTTTAAATGTCCAAATAGTTATTGTAATTGAGATATTAAAAAAAAAGAAGCTACAATTTGCAGCTTCTTCTGTTCTTAGGAACTTGGGTAGATACTTAGAATCAATTGATAAGACTCAAGAGGTAAATACGCAAGTCCCTTTATGTTTTTAAAAGTCTTTCAGTACCTTTTGAACAAATATATGACAATTATTATACCAAATGCAAGTAATTAAACTGAAATTTTCACCATCGACTATCCAAAGATACTTCATTGAGAAGTCAATAGAATTACTTCATAAAAACACAAATGATTCGTATCGGTTAAGAATTAATAATTCAAGATCAATTATTACAGAATTAACCGAGGTGTGTGAAGACCTTAGAGATGGTAGATTGAAAAATCATGATTATGCTAAACTTCTTGCCTATGAGTGCAAGAGAACTATTAGTGCATGTAATATAATTGGATTTGAAACCATTAGTAAGAAATACTTCATTTCGATCATAGAAAGAATTGAAAAAGGGAAGGATGATAACTATAGAACTATTATACATGCTGGAAGAATAGTTCTAAAGGAGAACCAATATCTTACTAAGAAAGTTTTTTCAAAAATTACAAGCTATATATTGAAATATAATTATCAAGCGCACATTGATAGTAAAGAGTTCATTAAGATTAATGATCTGATTCATTATTTTCTAATCGAGTTACTAAATCAAGGTTATACCAAGCACTATCTTGGTCGTTTTTTCTCCGCTATATTTTCGGGAGTTACAGGACTTACCTTTTTGCAGAGACTTCTAATTATTAAAAGTCTAATAGGAAGAGATGAGGAAGAGTTCAATGTGGTATTCGGAATAAATTCCAGATTGCTATCTCTTAGGAGTATAAGGGTCAAAAATCCTGAAATTTCTCATGTCACAAAAAGCATTAAAACGAGACTGATCAAGATATCAAATGAAAAATGTCATCAATACTTTGAAGATAACTCTCACCATTTATTATTTCTAATAACGATAAATAGTGTTGATTACTATAGTGCACTGCTAAAAGCTCGAAACATTTTTATGAGGGGACTTGATATACTTCATATGGGTTACAGTAACGAGAAATTCCTACTTATTGAGGAATGTTTGCTAATTGGTGAACTGCATCCTGAAAAAGCCAGTGTCAATTCAACAAATTATCGTATTGATGGTCATTATCGATCAAAAAGGACACTTTATGATTACGTCTCAAATAGGTTTAGTGAGATCAAACGTGAAAAATTAACAACAGAATCACTAAATAAGATTCTTTCTGGGATCAGGTATTTGAGAACAGGGAGTGAATCAACCGAAATTGAGAATAGGTTTCTTAACTATTGGATCGGGTTGGAGTATATTTTCTCAACTTCGGATGCCTCACAATATACAATTGGTCGGTTGCGAGATTACTTTAAGAACTGCCATGCATTGATTTACATTAAGAGAAACCTAACTGAATTTCATCGAGATATCAAAAAGATGTCATTAGACAGTGATATTCTGACATATAACGATGATCTATCTTACCTAAAAGAAAGGACCAGTTATGAGATTGTGATTGCCAAATCCAAATCTCCACTTATGGCTCAACGTGCGAAATACTTTCTTGATCGCTTGGATGATCCTGATATTCTACGAGGAACCATTGAAAGACATAAACAAAATGTGGAATGGAATTTAACAAGGATTTACAGGATAAGGAATGAAATAGTACATAACGCAGCAGTTAAGAGCAATATAGTTACGATAACTTCACATCTTCGATACTATTTGACATTTATTCTGAATTCAATAACTGATTTTATTATTCAGAATCAAGATGAAATAAGAGAAGATGAGGTATTGGAGATCGAAGATTACTTTATACTTCAGAACCTCAAATTAAGCAGTCTCGAATCAGAAAAGAAGGGAATCACAATTGAGAATCTCATTGATGTTCATAACCCAATGGAGATTTTTTGTTAATCACTCCCCTTCTCAAGATTCTATTCCTGCGTGGAATGAACCTTCCCTTCACCGTCCCTTATTAAATGGACCTTTCTACAATCTCATATCTTCAGAGGTAACCTAATTGGGCACTTATATGGGATCGAAAGAAAGCCATATAGAGGTTAAATCATCCTCTCCGAGTAGTTCATCCATTTTATAATGCGATCCCCTGTAGACCCATTTTTTTGTGTAGGAATTTTCTGGTTCTAAATTTTTGGGACATTGAATAATATGTGGATTGAAATATTATTTCAGGATTTTTCTGGGGATTTAAAGGGGATCGATCGTGGCTATGTAAGACCCACCCCAGTATATTGTACATACGGGGGGACACACCCCAAGTCCCAGTTACCCCCCTATTGTACAGATTTTTTTATCGTTGGGGTAGTATTTATATTAAAAGACCATGAAGAATGTCCAACCAAGTTGCCAGAAGCAATCCTTGATTGTTTACTATGTAGATGGAGATATCCTGATAAACCTTCCTTGTATATTGACACCAGACCGTATAGTAAGAAAAGGTATGATGCTGATTTTGTTTAAAGCCAGAAAAGAATCTATCGTTAAGCTGCTTTCGGTGAACAACACCCAAGAGAAGGTATATCTTAAAGTCAAGGATATGAAAACAAAGAAGGTCGAAGAGATCAGTCAAACTCTTGATCCTGATGAGACTTTGTTTTCTTGGTGGATAACAAGTTATCAGTTTCTCGCTGGTTCCGCCTCCCAAATTGAAGATGGTGTAATCAGGGAACTAAAAGGGACGGTGAATTAGGGACAGTGATTTTTGAGATAATCCCAAAGAGTTCCCTGCAAACCTGAGATTATTCCCTCGGCATTGCATTATGAGCAGTACTTCTGGATAATTCGGAGTATTTATATGAAACACCTTCATATGATACCAGCAGATGCCCAAAAATCGACTTTCTCCACCAGTAATGATATCATGTCCTACCTGCCAAATGGGGCGGTAAAAATCGATCTGGATAACATTCTCACGATTGACAAGATTGTCCATCCAGAAATGCTATTACTAAAGCAAGAAGGCAGCCATTTTGACGTTATTCGTGTTCTGGATATTTGGGATCAAGATGGTTATCTGAAGATTAAGATCGAAGATCGTAAAACTGACAGGGTGAATGTTATCTCACAGATTCTTGATCGAAATAATGGGTATTTCATCTGGACATTGATATCATATCCATATGCAATGAAAATGATCGAGGATCGGGTGATCAGGAAGATCAACGATGGGAAGGAGTTGGAGTTTGATTTCTGAATTTTCAGGGTTGGAAATTTAATTCGATACTGAATCCTTAGTATTTCATTCTTCTGTAAACAAGAAAGATTAAAAAAACGAAGGTTGAAACATACAGATTTATTTTAATGACAGCGGGTTTAAATTCAAGAATTTCGATGCAGAATATGAATACGAAAACACTTATAATTGCGTAAAAAAGAATAATCCACTTAGGTCTTTTGTAGAACTGCTTATCAACTATATAGGACGAAATTGACAATATTCCCCAATAGCAGATATATAAGGTCGATGACGCTATAAAAAGGAAATTAAAAATAGAATCATTAATATTTGCTCCTCCAAATTTCAAAATTAAATACAGCAAGAATACTGATCCGAAGGAGATTAATACAATCCTCTTGATTCTATCAAGATTCGATATGAGTTTTGTGTTCATAATAATATCGGAGTTTCTCTTGGGTATTTAGTGTTGTTCTTGGTTCATTTTCTCCATATAATCCAAGAAGGGTTGGGGACTATTTCCACGATAGTTAAATGATTGGATGAAGGCATCAAACACAGGTTGATATTTGGTGTAGTCATCTTCCGTTGTGGCAGAGAAGGAGAATACAAGAATGGATGAATCGGTTTCTATGTATAGGACTTCTTCTTTAAAGCGATCAGATAAATTTGCGAAGGAATATAAAATCCCACCCTTAACTCCACCAGTGATAGCAACATCTATTT
>Ga0255379_10078_pt1 | contig 15156 bp, 9 predicted proteins | sample ANMaggSeSYBR01I3_FD_182105 | JGI IMG/M metagenome (GOLD analysis project Ga0255379, IMG submission 182105) | Sediment cell enrichment communities from methane seep in Santa Monica Basin, California, United Staets - ANME aggregate JGI... | ecosystem: Environmental > Aquatic > Marine > Cold seeps >... | reverse complement strand
TTATTGCTAAACTCTGGCAACCATTTACCATCAAGGAACTATTATTTCAAAAAAGGTATAAGTTGGTCTACAACTTCGATTAGCTCGGCATCATTTCGTATATCTCCCGTCGGATTTATTTTTGAACATAAAGGGTCAGTCTGTTTTATAAAAAATTCCAATGATTTCGATTATTTAGTTAGTTATTTAAACAGTAAATTAGTTAACCGTTTTTTGAGGGCTATTTCGCCTACAATAGATTATAGGGAGGGTACTTTAGGAAAACTTCCAGTAATCGTCTCAAATTCAGAAGGTGTCAAGCAAAAAATAAACAACTTGACCCAACAATGCATCGACATGTCCCGCGAAGAGTGGGACTCCCGTGAAACCAGCTGGGACTTCACCACAAACGAACTCTTGCGCCATAAAACCACAGACAGAATCGAAGACGCCTACAACAACTACTGCACCTACTGGAAAGACCAGTTCTTCAAGCTCCACACAAATGAAGAAGAACTCAACCGCATCTTCATAGTCATCTATGACCTTGCAGATGAGCTCACACCAGATGTGCCACTGGAAGACATAACTATCTTAAAAGAAGAATCCAACATTAAAGACGGCGAGTTTGTGCTCAAAAAGGAGACGCTGGTCAAGCAATTCATCTCCTATGCAGTGGGCTGCATGTTCGGTCGCTACTCCCCTGACAAAGAAGGACTCATCCTTGCAAACCAGGGGGAGACCATTGAGGATTTCAGGGAGAAGGTGCCGGATGCTTCGTTCATGCCGGATGACGATAACATCATCCCCATACTTGAGGATGAATACTTCACAGACGACATCGTGTCCAGATTCAGGGAATTCCTGAAAGCCACCTTCGGGGCAGAGAGCCTTGCCGAAAACCTTGAATTTATTGCAGGGGCGCTATCGAAGTCGAAGAAGGGCGGTGGGTCGCCTGAGAAAGTGATACGGGACTATTTCCTCAAGTCGTTCTTTAAAGACCATGTCAAGATGTACAAGAAGAGACCCATCTACTGGCTCTTCACATCAGGCAAGGGCAGGGGGTTCAATGCGATGGTGTATATGCACAGGTATAATCGGGAAACACTGGCCAAGATGAGGACTGATTATCTGCTTAAGCTTGAGGATAAGCTTGATGCAAGGATAGGGATGCTAGGGGATGATTCTGCTGCGGAGAAGGGGAAGCTTGGGAAGCAGGTTGAGGAGCTTATGGCTTATGATGCGGTGCTGAATAATAAGTCGCTTCAGATGATTGATATTGATCTGGATGATGGGGTCAAGGTTAATTATGCGAAGTTTGAGGGGTTGGTGGGGAAGATATGATAAACGGAATATTATTCATTTCACTGATTAGGAGGTAAAATATGCCTGGACGCAGACTCAATGACACTGAACGGGAATTAATGAGCTGGTGGGACAATTTGAATACAAATTCTACTCAGCCGATGCTAAAAGGTATATCTATAAAGGGTTCTCCCGGACTCCGTGGAATAACAGACATAGATATAACTTTCAACTATCCTTTAACAGTAATATGTGGTCAAAATGGTAGTGGTAAAACAACATTATTGGCTTTATCTGCATTAGCATTTCATTCTCCAGACAATCATCACAGTTATCAAGCACGTAATTTTAACAAGAAAAAATTAAAGAGTTATTATACTTTTGTGGATTTCTTTTTTAAAGGTAATGCAGATCCAGATATCACTGGAGTTGAAATCACTTGGAATTATGATGGCGGTGGGCTCTCTGAATCCAGAAAAACTAAAACAATTAGGAAACAAACCAATAAATGGATGAAATATGAAACACGACCCAAAAGACCTGTTCATTATTTCGGTGCATCCCGCGTTCTTCCAGCAATTGAAAGAAATGTTCTTCGAGGCCATTTTAGAGTGAATAGATCTCAACATAAAATCGTCAAATTAGATAATGATTTCAGAAGAATCTTCTGTGAAATATTAGGTAGAAAATATTCTGCGGCTACTATTACACAAGCAGAGAAACATTCAATACGAAGTTGTGAATATGGTTCAAGTTATACTAGTTTTAACATGGGAGCGGGTGAAGATATTCTTTTAGAATTACTTTACTATCTACAGGAAACCCCAATTGGTTCATTAATTGTTATTGAAGAGATTGAACTTGGACTACATCCTGAAGCTCAACGCAAATTCGCAAAAGAACTACTTGAAATAACTTTAAATAAAAAATTCCAAGTAATAGTGTCAAGCCACTCATCTATTTTTATAGACAATGTTCCTCAAAGAGCAAGAATACTTATTCAACGTACTGGTGTCGATACGCACAATATCATAGAAGCTCCTACAACAAGATATGCTATGGGTTTTTTGCACGGTGAGACATTATCTGAATTAACAATATACTGTGAAGATTCCTTTGCAGAGAGGATAATCTATAAATCTTTAAATTCAGAACTTAGGAAACGAATTAATTGTATCGGAATAAGTAGCTCATGGGATCAGGTGGTAAAACAATCTGTTGCTCATGTGAGAGCTAAATGGCCTGGTAAATACTTAGGTGTTTTCGATGGTGATGTTACAGAACATGATTTAAACAAACAAATGAAAAATGATATGCCACCAGATGTAACCGAAATAAATTGCTGTCGGCTTTATGATGATTTATTATCACCGGAGGAATGGGTTCTCCAAGAAATATTTAACAATGATGATCCTATTGAAATGTTGAAAGATGATCTAGGTGAAGATAACACTGAAACTGTACGAACTTACGTAGAAAAATTGGGTACATTATCTGAATCTCACGATATTGGTTTTGAGTTTGCGAAAATGACTGGTCTAAAGAAAAAAGAAGCTGAAGATATGCTTATCAAAGCTGCATGCAAAGGAAATGATAAGTTAAATCCATTGTTAGATAAAATAAGACAGATACTTGATGGGAAAACATGATTAAATTAGATGACAAGAATTTAATGGATATGAGGAGGTGCAAAAGTGCATATTAGTAAAGTTGAAATTTCCAATTTTCGTAGTCATAAAAATACAGTAGTAGAGCTTTCAGAATCAAATATTCTTATCGGACAAAATAATTCTGGAAAAACTGCTTTTTTAGAAGCAATAAATTATGCACTTAGTCTAAGCAAAAATGTTCCTTCTGAAGATGATTTTTTTGCGATACAAGATGATTTCAATCCGAAGGTATCAGATCCGATCAAAATTGTTTTGGAATTAAGGGAAACGGTAGATGAACGATTTTCAGACAATGTACAGTATAAATTTGAGAATAAAATTCAGTATGATGAAGAAATATATCCGGATGATCCAATTGCTTATATCAAATTATGCTATGAATTTAGATTTGATGATGAGAAAGGGCGATATGTTGATGAACGGTATTTTCTTGATAAGAACTCACAAAAAATACACAAGTCTCCATTCGTTACACGGGATCATTTATCATTTATTCCCTGTATCTTTTTGGCAACGTTGAGAGACATAAACAAAGAGATAAAGAGTAAATCATCTTTCTGGGGAAAATTAAAAAGGAGCATTGACTATAAGCATAAAGAAGTAGAAATTCAAGATCAAATTGAAATACTCAATGATTTAATCTTAAAAGACAATGAAACTGTAGATACTTTAATTGAAAAACTCAGAGGTTTCAAAACTGATGTGGATATTTCATCAGATTCGCTGGAAATTAAAGCGTTTTCAAATCGAAATTGGGAAATTTTAGATGGATTGAATATCTACCTCAAAAAATCAAATTGTGACTTAGTGTTACCAATTTCAAAGCATGGAATGGGGTCTCAAAGTATTGCTACATTTTATATTTTCAATGCTTATTTAGACCTCATTTTGCCTAAAGTTGTGGAAAATGAGGACGCTACGCCTATAATATGCATCGAAGAACCCGAAGCACATGTGCATCCACATGCACAAAGATCGATTTTCCAGCTGATTTCAAAAATGAGTGGACAAAAATTAATAAGCACACATTCCCCATTCGTTGTTGATCAGGCAGATATTTATGATTATGTATTGCTAAAAAATGAAGATGGCATTACAACAACGAAAAGAATTCCCCAATATCAACAAAGTTTTAAATTTAAATATGGACTTCCAGAAGCAGCTTATAAACCATTTGAATTTTTGGCACGTGATGAAGAACTTCTAATCAAAAGATATGTACAATATAGAAATACAGAATTGTTTTTCTCATCTATCTTTATATTATGTGAAGGTGACACAGAGAAGGTATTGTTAGAAAGATTTTTTCCGTATTATAAGTCAAAAACTCCAGGTCAATTTGGAATTTCGGTAATAAGTTGTGGTGGACAAGTATATTCGCCATTTTTGAAGATCGCAAACAAAGATGCGCTTGGTTTGAAGTGGTATATTCTGTCTGATGCTGAATCTAAAACAAAACACGATCTTGAAAACACTATTAAAAAATGTGGGTATGATTATGATATATTTAAAAATCAAATTGTATACCTTCCTTTCGGCATGGACATGGAATCATATTATATAGATTTCTATGGAAAAAAAATTATCAGCGACTTCATTTCAATTGAATTCGGCTCTCGTACAATTGAAATCTTTAAAAAAGAACTAGAAAAAGAATTATCTGCTAAAAATGAAGAAAATGCTCAGTCAATTGATGACTTTTCAGAAGAACAAATTTTAAATAAATTTATTGATCGCAAAGGAAAAGTCAAATTTGCTGAAAATTTTGCATCTTATGTCATTGAAAATAAACTGGAAATCCCTGATATATTAAAGAATTTAATCGATAAAGCAATTGAGGCTGTGGAAAATGGGTAAAATACTTAATGGCTTAAACGAAAGGCAATTCAAAGCTACTACTTATGATGAGGGCAACTTGTTAGTTTTAGCCGGACCAGGTGCAGGTAAAACAACAGTCTTATCGCGAAGAATCTCTCACATATTAAATAAATCGAAAGGGGAACATTTCAAGTTACTTGCTTTAACTTTTACAAATAAAGCAGCAAATGAGATGAAAGAAAGAATTGAGGAACTCGTTGGTGATGAAGCAAAAAGAGTTTTTGTAGGAACTTATCACAGTTTTTGTCATGATCTCCTTAGGTCATATGGCGATTACATAGGAATTCCATCGAACTTTGTAATCTACGATTCCACAGAAGATTACATTCAGTTATTAAATGGCGGGATTCGAAAACAATTGGAAAAAGAACTCGCAGGAGATATAAGCTCAGCAATTTTATATAATAAATATAAAGACACTATGATCATCGAAGAGTCAGCACCAACGTATTATCATAAAATTCAAACATTGAAGAATAAATTATCTTTTGAAGAGAGGGCACAAACCCATTTGAAAACGATGCCCGATGATTTTAAATTGATGTATGAAATTTACAATGATGAGCTAAAAATATCTTCGGTGTTGGATTTTCCAGATATAATCTTTTATACAAACAAGTTATTGAGTGAAAAACCGTTTATTTTGAGACAAGTGCAACGTATTTACAGGTACATTTTGATTGATGAAGGGCAAGATACGAATAAATCACAGTTTGAACTCATAACTAACCTTTGCGGAGATAATTTTAACAATTTATTCATTGTAGCTGATGAAGACCAATTAATATTTGAATGGAACAATGCTAAATTCGAATATCTTGATTCATTAGTAAAAAAATATGATGCTGAAACAATTCAACTTTACGAGACTTATAGATGCCCTTCACAAATCTTGGATGCTGCTAACAATCTGATAAAACATAATAAACATAGGATAAAATCGAAAGAGGATCTAATTCCAACTAAAGATAGTACACAACAGTCAATTGAAGTTAATTGCTTTAAAAATCAAGATGAAGAAGCAATATTTGTTTGTAACCAAATTAAAGATTTAAATCATTACAAAGAGACATGCGTAATTTCCAGGAATCGATATATTCTTGAGAAAATTCAAGACGAATTGGGACGTCTTTCCGTACCGTTTTATGTGCCGATGGGTCAAGATCGGTACATAACACGTGAGATGAATCTAATTATAAATCTTATGAGGTTAATATTTAATGAAGATGACAAGATTCATCTGTACTATATCTGTGAATATCTGAATCTTGACTATAGTTATGTACTTAACAAAGATGATGAAAAGACATTATTGCAGAATTTTATAGATTCATATGCTGAACTATATGTTGAAAAACCTATTGTGGATGTGCTTAATAAATTCAAATGTGAAAAAAATAAATTTTATAATTACTATGCGATGTTGAAAGACATACTTATTGAAAGGGATAATTTAGATGATGATTTGTCTGAAGACATCGAGTTATTTGAAGAAACTTATACACATTACTGCCGTGATAGAAAAAATGAAGAAAGAGATTTGAGAGATTTTCTTAACTATATCTCATTTTCTCCAAGAAATACAACACAAAATAAAGGGGTGACATTACTAACAGCTCATGCTTCAAAAGGTCTTGAGTTTGACCATGTATTTTTGATATCCATGAATCAAGGGATTTATCCTGATTTTAGAGCGAAAGAGGGAAGCCGGGCTTTGGAAGAAGAACGTAGAAATTGTTACGTATCAATAACCAGGGCCAAGGAAAAACTCTACATTAGTTATACAAATTTCAAACAAACGAAATACGGCTTACGGGCACATGATCCATCTCAGTTTATAGAAGAAATGAAAGTAATATCGAACTCCAATGTTGAGAATGCATCTCCATCATAACAACAAATCAATCACAGAGGACACCCCAACTGAGCAATAAAAAATTATTTATCAGCACCTACCTTGACAAGATCGCTGGAAAATTCAATTATATATGGAAAAAATGCATTTGAGGCATTCTCGAAAAGCCAAATCGACACACGCTCTTAAATCAAAAATATGAACCTACAAGACCTCATCAAAACCGGAGAATCCAACACCGTCGAATTCAAAGAAAAATTCGATGAACGAACCATTGAATCAGCAGTAGCTTTTGCTAACACAAAGGGCGGCATAATATTCATAGGCGTATCTGATAAAAACAATATCAAAGGTATAAAAGTCGGAAAAGAAACACTCAACCAGTGGACAAATCAAATTTCTCAAAGCACAGACCCCCGCATAATCCCTGAACTGGAAAAGATCAAGGTCGATGGAAAAACTGTCATGGCAGTGAAAATTAAAGAAAATCCAATCAAACCCATATCAAAAAAAGGCAGATGCCTTAAAAGAGTAGACAGCAGCAATCGTGCAATGAGTGCGCAGGAAGTGGCACAAATGCACCTGCACTCAACAGGAATAAGTTGGGACAAATATCCCGCAAGGAACGCCAAGCTTGCCAATATTAATCTGGATGACGGGGTTGTGGGAATTATGCGAAGTTTGAGGGGTTGGTGGGGAAGATATGAGTATGGATAAAAAAAGTATCGCACAGTTCTCTGATATCCCCAGGTATAAACTCTTGGATGAAACAAAGGCGAAGACAGCTTATTATAGAATCCTTCCTGACAATATCCAGAATGTGGATGAAGAGCATGGCTAAGAAATTCAATGGACAGTACAGGGATTATCAGCATCGTGTGGATGATGATTATTTGATGATTTATGATGAGCAAAAATTGTGAGATGTTGGACAAGAACCAAATAAATACGGTGAGCAATGATGGCAATACCTATAAGTGTTAAACAGTTAATCGAAGGCAACTTGATTGAATCTGAACGGATTGAATTAAAAAAAGGTTTTAATCCAGAAGCAATTCTTCATTCAATGTGCGCTTTTGCCAATGATTTTAACAACTGGGGTGGAGGATATATTTTATTGGGCGTGTCGGATAATCACGACATAATTGGCCTGAAAGAAAAGCAGGTTGACAGCATTATGAAACAACTTCTAGATTTATCGAACAAAGTACAATACCCATATTTTCCAATCATTGAGCCTGTCAGGTATTCAGGTAAAATGGTTATTGTTTTATATTGTCCCGGAGGGCCTGCACGACCATATAAGGCACCAAAATCACTGGGTAGGAAATCAGAATACATGTATTATATCAGACATTCATCGGCAACAGTTATTGCAAACACAGAAGAGGAAAAAGAATTAATAGGGATGTCAAATCAAATCCCATACGATGACCGGATAAACCCTCATGCATCTATTGAAGACCTTGACTTACAATTGATGAAAGTTTTTTTGCGTGAAATCAATTCGGATTTAAACCCCAATACTTTGAGTTTTGAGGATCTATGCAGAAGCCTGAATATTGTTGATGGTCCAAAAGAATATTTGAAGCCTAAAAATGTCGGGCTTTTGATGTTTTCGCTAAATCCTGAAAAATATATAAAGACTCCATGGATTGAAGTAACTGTTTTTCATGACAGGGTGGGCGATAAATTTGAAGAAAAAAAGTTTGAAGGGCCAATTTCATCTCAAATAAAAATGGCATTGCAGTATATAAGAAATGCTGCTATTCGCGAAAGAGTCCAAAAAGTAAACACACAGGCAGAAGCAATACGATTTTTCACATATCCTTATACTGCAATTGAAGAATCGCTGGTAAATGCAGTATATCATAAGAGCTACGAGATTGATGCACCAGTTGAAGTCAGGATCGAGCTTGACAGAATCGATATAATAAGCTATCCCGGTCCTCTTCCTCCGTTAAATAAAGATAATATTAATGATGAGATCGTAATATCAAAACGATACCGAAATCGACGAATTGGAGATTTTTTAAAAGAGTTAAGATTGACTGAAGGTAAAAATACCGGCTTTAGAAAAATAAGGGCTGCGATGAAATACAATAGCTCGCCAAAACCAGTTTTTATTACTGATGAAGAGCGGGTGCAGTTTATCACGCGGTTATTGATACATCCGGATTTTAAAAATGAGCCGATAACTGAGCCACTAAATGAGCCACTAAAAATTGATCTAATTTTTGATTTCATTAAATTGAATCCAAACTGCAAGAGAAAAGATATAGAAAAAAATACGAAAATCCCTCTTGGTACATTAAAACGACATTTGCAAGAATTAATAGGGGATGGCAAAATCAAAAAGGAAGGCTCTGATAAAACAGGTGGATATGTAATTTTAGGTGAATAGCATGGATTATTTACCGAATAATATAGAAGATGAATATGAGTATGCTGTTAGTATTGTAAGAAAAAATGTCTCGGATGAAAAGGATCGAAGAGACCAAAAGGGGGAAACATATTCACATAGCAATTACTTCAAAAGTGCTCAGTGTAGAATAGATTACAATACAGTAGCAGGGATATCTGAAAACTATGATCTTATTGAGAAACTGATCGACAAAGGAATTTGAGTGTGGTCGAAAATCCAAATAGATACACCATTTCAAATCAAAATCATGAACCTACAAGACCTCATCAAAACCGGAGAATCCGAAACCGTCGAATTCAAAGAAAAATTCGATGAGCAAACCATTGAATCAGCAGTAGCTTTTGCTAACACAAAGGGCGGCATAATTTTCATAGGTGTATCTGATAAAAACAATATCAAAGGCATAAAAGTCGGAAAAGAAACACTCAACCAGTGGACAAATCAAATTTCTCAAAGCACAGACCCCCGCATAATCCCTGAACTGGAAAAGATCAAAGTCGATGGAAAAACTGTCATAGCAGTGAAAATTAAAGAAAATCCAATCAAACCCATATCAAAAAAAGGCAGATGCCTCAAAAGAGTAGACAGCAGCAATCGTGCCATGAGTGCACAAGAAGTGGCACAAATGCACCTGCACTCAACAGGAATGAGCTGGGACAAATATCCTGCAAAAGATGCCAACCTTGAAGATATTGACATAGACAACGTAAATAGATACATCAGGAAAGCCAGGGAAACAGGCAGAAAAAAAGTGGGCGACGATGAAGAACCAATACAGGTTCTTGAGAAAATGAGCCTGATAACTGAAGGACAACCCACCTGGGCAGCAATTCTTCTATTTTCCAGACAGACAAATAAATTCATTTCCCAGGCTGCAATACACTGTGGAAGGTTCAAAGAAAAAAATATTGTCATCGATGACAGGATGATCGTTGGCACCGTTTTTGAGCAGATTGAAGAAGCCATGGACTTCATACGCAAAAACATCAATGTAGAATTTGTGATGACAGGCAGACCACAAAGGGATCAAATATGGGATTACCCATTAGAAGCCCTGCGCGAAGCCCTCATCAATGCTGTTTGCCATCGGGACTATACGATCTTCTCAAACATTGAAGTGCGGATATATGACGACAAACTCATAATCAGGAGTCCGGGATTTTTACCATACGGGATCACACTGGAAGAACTATACAAGCCACATTCATCAACCCTGCGAAACAAAGGACTTGCAGAAGTACTATATGATACTGAACTGATCGAAAGATGGGGCAGTGGCATAGAAAAAATACAACAACACTGTCTCGATGCCGGTCTTCCAGAACCCATATTTAAGGAATATCAGGGGTTCCAGGTTGTGTTTAGAAAAGATGTCTATGATGAAGAATATCTCCGCAGCCTGGACCTGAATGAAAGGCAGATCAAAGCTGTGATGTATGTCAAAGAAAAAGGACAGATCACAAACAAAGAGTACCAGGAAGTTTGCTCCACATCTAACAGAACAGCGTCAAGAGATTTAGTACATCTGGTATCAGCAGGACTTCTTGAGCAAATTGGAATAACTGGAAAAGGAACTGTATACATTCTAAGGCGCCACAAAGACGCCAAAGACGCCACAAAGGCGCCATAAAGACGCCAAGGGCACCATAAACACATCACTAAGGCACTACAAAGGCGCCAAAACATATAAGATCCATACACAGGTCGAAAATATGCAAAACATAGAAAAGACAATCCAGAGCATACTCAAAAAATTCGAAGTCAAGGATGACTACGAGAAAAGAAAGCTTGTATTCTGGTACGATAAGGACGGAACAGTTGAAGATAATGAAGAACTTGAGCAGATCAAATCCTCTCTCTCTGAAAAAGACATACATCTCCACATACTCAACAACAACTACTTTGAAACAAAAAAGCTCCTTGAAAAAGACGACACAGAGTCGCATTATCTCATATATTCACCTGAAGCAGAACGAGATGCTCAATCCAACTGGCTGCTTGATATACAACTTTATTCATCCAGATTCGAGAACAGCAAGATATCAGATATTAAAAGTGAACTCGGTATCGAAGGTTACGACCTCGATAAAATACTGGAAGGATATTCCAGATTCTTTGATAATAAAAAAAGGGTTTCAGCATTCAAAAGATTTGATCAGAAAAACTGGAATGAAGAAAAAATTATATTAGGTATGCTTGCTGCACTTTCAGGCTCTTCCGCTATTGACTATAAAGAGATTGTAAGAAAACTGCTGATGGGTTCACTCAATGAAGAAGAGAACACAATATGGGGCAATATCGAAAAGTTTGGCCTTGAGAATGCTTTATGGGATATGATAAACCGAAGATTTGGCTTTTTAACCGAACATCCCACCCTAAAAAAATTATTCCTGAGCTTCATAATTACTCACATCAACAGGAATGGAAGTGTCGCTCTGGAATCCTATGAACAATATATCAACAGACAGAGCAACGAATGTGAGATATTTATCAGGGGATGGATGGACCATTCAAAAGACTCCCGGGATTTTGATGATTACTGCCAACAATTGCTTGAAGCCGACGGACATAAACTTGAAGAAATCCTGACATCACTACTCAACAAACACGAAGTAGAAGACTATCTTGAAGCCGAATCCATCGACATCATAGATCGGAATATCATTCGTAATATAGTCACGAAACTTGCCAATGGCAATAATGATTTCGAAAAATACCTTGATTGGATTAACAATAGAAAAACAAAACACTGGTATCAAGTATACGGGAACATCTATTGTGCTCTTGAAAATGCTATTAAGCTCCACCAGTTCTCAAAAGAGATTGAACATGAAGGCATCAATGAGCAGAGCCTGAATGAACTCTTTAAGAGTTATATAAACCGGTATTATCTTATCGATTACTACTACCGCAAGTTCTATTACCACTATGATAAGGACAGTGAGAAAGAGATACTCAAAAAAGACATTCGAGAGATGGTCGAAAATCTGTACACCAGAATGCTTGATAAGCTTCTAACTCGATGGAGCGACCTGATAGACTCAGAGCTTGAAAATACATGGAACATAGAGCTCATAGATAACCAGAGCAAGTTTTACAACATCTACGTAAACAACATCATTAAAAGAAATGACAGGGATAAGGTGGCTGTCATCATATCAGATGGATTGCGGTACGAAACAGCAGTTGAACTGAAAAGTGTGCTTAATAAAAGCACAAAAGGCACAATGGAATTAAAAGCCATGGCAGGCTCACTTCCATCCTACACAAAGCTTGGAATGGCAAGCCTTCTTCCGCATAATAAGCTCGAATACAGGAATAATCATATCTTCGTAGATGGAATTGATTCAGAGGGGACCGAAAACAGGGGACGAATTCTGTTAAACGGCTATCCTGATTCAATAGCATTCCAGTTCAAGGAGCTCATGGATCTAAAAACAGATGACGCAAGAAATGAAATAAGAGGTAAAAGAGTAATTTACATTTATCATAACAGGATAGACGATATGGGAGATAAGATATCATCTGAACACAAGGTGTTCGATGCCGTAAAATCCACCCTTGAAGATATTAATAAGATGGTAAACCGCCTGGGTAGATCTCTTAATGTGACTAAAGTTATAGTCACATCAGACCATGGTTTCATCTATAAGAGAGAACATCTCGAAAATAGGGATAAACGTGAGACGCAAGATTTTGATAAAAGCAAGATAATTGAATCCAACAAACGTTTCATTTTAAGCGAACAGGACATATTGCTCAAGAACACACACAAGTTCAGCATGGCTCAAATAATGGATTCAGATAAACAGATGAATCTTTACACACCTCTTGCAGACCTGCGCTTCAAATCCCAGGGTGGAGGAGTGAATTATGTCCACGGTGGTGCTTCATTGCAGGAGATTGTGATCCCAGTTCTTATCTATAACCACAATAAATATGAATCAGACCTTGACAGAAAAGGGATAGAACACGGCAAAGTGGAGGTCACAGTCTTAGATTCCCATAAAAAAATAACCAGCAGCACCTTTAAGGTGAAATTATTACAAACAGGAAAGGTGACTGACAAACGTGAGCCGCTGAGTTTCAAGCTTGCCTTGTATGACACTGATGGACAAAAGGTCAGTGTCGAAAAACTGGTGATTGCAGACAGTACTTCTGATGAACCAGAGGAAAGGGTTCAGGAAGTAATCTTAACCATAAGCAGCGATATCAAGAACAAAACCTACAATCTAATAGGGATTGACGACAATCCAAAAGCATTGCTAAAGGAAATATTTGAGATTCCAGTTGTGGTAGACATTCTAATTACAGATGATTTTTAATGAATTCAACTATTCAATAATTCAGGGCAGATGAAAATGGCAGACATAGATTCAGGCACCGAGATAGATAATAAACTAAACACCTATTTTCCGGGAAAGGTGGTGAGAAAGGACCTCACTAAACTTATGAAAGTAGGTCATAATGTCCCAGTCTATGTATTGGAGTACCTTTTAGGGTCAAACTGTGCCACAGATGATGAAGACCTTATCAAGGAAGGCGTCAAGAAAGTAAAAAATATACTATCAGAGAATTACGTTCGCCCTGATGAAGCTGAATTGATCAAGTCAAAAATACGAGAAACTGGATACTATACTATAATAGACAAAGTTACAGTTAGGCTCAATGAAAGACGGGATGTTTACGAAGCATTGTTCTCCAATCTTGGAATCTCGAAAGTAGAAGTTGACCCATTTTATGTGAAAAAATATGAAAAACTGCTCGGTGGTGGTATCTGGTGCATCATCAAGATGGAATATTTAACTGAATCTTCCCAGTCCCCATTTATGATCTCTGACTTAAAACCCATACAAATCCCGAACGTGAACATAAACGAGTTCATAGAACTGAGGAAGAACTTCACAAAAGATGAATGGATTGACGCTTTATTAAGAACCATCGGAATGGAACCAACACAACTGGAATATCCTGCAAAATGGCATTTGTTGGAACGTCTGGTGCCTCTTGTTGAAAATAACTATAACATGTGTGAGCTCGGGCCGAGAAACACCGGTAAATCCCATGTCTATAAAGAAATATCACCTAACTCCATATTGATCTCCGGTGGGCAAACAACAGTCGCAAACCTATTCTATAATATGAGTACAAGACAGGTAGGACTTGTAGGGATGTGGGATGTTGTCGCCTTTGATGAAGTTGCAGGGATAAAATTCAAAGATAAAGACGGGATACAGATACTCAAAGATTACATGGCATCCGGCTCATTTGCCAGAGGCAAGGATCAGATAAATGCAAATGCATCCATTGTATTTGTAGGCAATATCAATCAAAGCATATCGTCATTACTCAAGACGTTCCATCTTTTCGCACCATTCCCGGACGCTATGAACAATGACAGTGCATTCTTTGATAGAATGCATTACTATTTACCAGGCTGGGAAGTTCCGAAATTCAAACCAGAGCATTTCACTGATAGATATGGTTTCATAGTGGATTATTTCGCTGAATTCTTAAGAGAAATGAGAAAAAGATCATTCAGTGATAATATATTCAATCACTTCAAACTTGGAAACAACCTCAACCAAAGAGATGTGATTGCTGTGAAAAAGACATTTTCCGGTTTGATGAAACTGATATTCCCGGATGAGAACATCTCCAAAGAAGAAGCACAGGAGATACTTGAATACTCCATGGTTGGCAGGAGAAGGGTCAAGGAACAGTTAAAAAAGATAGGTGGAATTGAATTTTTCGATGTGAATTTTTCGTACATTGATAATGACGATATGACCGAACATTTCGTAACTGTCCCGGAAAGCGGTGGAAACAAGATAATTCCTGAAGGACTTGTAAATCCCGGGCATGTATATGCAGTTGCTGGAGCGCCATCGAGTAAGATCGGTGTGTACAAAATAGAGTTACAAGTTGTTTCAGGTTCCGGTAAATATGATAAATCCGGTCTTGGTTCAAATCCAAAAGCCAATATTGCAGTTTGTTCTTGAACTGGCTTCTCTAAAGCACCAGAACATAAACTAAGGAATGCT
>Ga0255379_10077_pt1 | contig 15195 bp, 8 predicted proteins | sample ANMaggSeSYBR01I3_FD_182105 | JGI IMG/M metagenome (GOLD analysis project Ga0255379, IMG submission 182105) | Sediment cell enrichment communities from methane seep in Santa Monica Basin, California, United Staets - ANME aggregate JGI... | ecosystem: Environmental > Aquatic > Marine > Cold seeps >... | reverse complement strand
CTTGAAATCAATGAACAAGAGCGTTGGGTAAGGGTAGAGCCCGGTGTGATAGTGGATGAACTGAACATTGCATTGAAATCCACAGGACTCTTTTTCAGTCCGGAAACATCCACATCCAACAGGAGTATGATCGGAGGAATGATCGGGAACAACAGTTGTGGGCTTCATTCTCTTGTTTATGGGACTACCCGCGAGCATACCATTTCAGTCAGGACAGTTCTGGGGGATGCATCTGTGGCTGAGTTCGGATCATTGAACCACGATGAACTGCAGCAAAAACTGGAAGCAGACGGACTTGAAGGGATCATCTACAGGGAACTCCATGAGATCCTGAGTGATTCTGGCAATCAGCGGGAAATAACGGATCATTTTCCTGATCCAAAAGTGGTCAGAAGAAACACGGGCTATGCCCTGGATGAGCTGTTGAACAGCCCTCAGTTCCTCGGTGAAGCATCAAAATACCCTGACTTTAATCTTTGCAGACTTCTTTCAGGGTCTGAGGGCACGCTGCTGCTTATGACCGAGGCAAAGTTGAACCTGGTTCCTTTACCACCACCACATAAGGCCCTGGTTCCTATACATTTCAATAATGTTATGGATGCCATCAGGGGCAACCTTACAGTACTCAGACACTCTCCTTCTGCCATTGAGCTCATGGATAAAACCATCCTAGATTGTACCCGGGAAAATATCACCCAGCGTAAAAACAGGTTTTTCCTTGAAGGTGATCCCGGAGCTGTATTGATGGTTGAGCTTGTAGATGAAAATGCATCAAAACTGAAAGCAAGGATCGCTTCCATGGAAAGCGATATGAGAGAGGCTGGACTGGGGTATCATTTCCCTGTGGTGACCGGCAGTGATATCTCGAAGGTCTGGGCATTAAGGAAGGCAGGATTGGGAGTGCTTTCAAATATTCCGGGCGATGGAAGGCCTGTTTCGGTCATTGAAGATACCAGTGTGAATGTGGAGGTACTTGAAGACTACATCACAGAGTTTAATAAAATCATGGAAAGGTACAAACTGGAATGCGTATACCATGCCCATATCTCTGTGGGTGAGTTACATCTGAGGCCTATCCTGAACCTGAAGGATCCCGGAGACGTCCGGCTTTTCCATGATATTGCACTGGAGACCGCCAGGCTTGTGAAAAAATACAGGGGTTCCCTCAGCGGGGAGCATGGAGATGGAAGGCTTCGGGGTGAGTTCATTCATTTGATGGTGGGAGAGAAGAATTTCGAGCTGATCCGCAGGGTGAAGCAGGTCTTTGACCCAGGGCATATTTTCAACACCGGAAAGATCATTGACACCCCGCCCATGAATACCTTCCTGCGGTTTGATCCCGGGCATGTATCTCCTGATTTTGAGACCTATTTTGATTACTCGCGTGAGGGGGGATTCATGCATCTTATTGAAAAGTGTAATGGTTCAGGCGATTGCAGAAAGACTGAAATTACCGGAGGTACAATGTGCCCCAGCTACATGGCCACCAGGGATGAATCTGCCACCACCCGGGCCCGTGCCAATGTATTGCGTGAAATGCTGTCAAAACCGGGATTGAAGAAACCCTTTGACCAGCCCGAGATATATAAGATACTGGATCTCTGCCTCTCCTGCAAGGCCTGCAAGTCGGAGTGCCCCTCCAGTGTAGATATGGCCAAACTGAAGGCAGAATTCATGCAGCACTGGTATGAACACCACTCAATTCCGGTGCGCACAAGTCTGATTGCCAATATTTCCAGGATAAACAGGCTGGGGATGCTGGTACCATGGTTATTCAATGCAGTAGTCAGGACCAGGATCACCGCTCGCATCCTCAAGAGAATACTTGGGTTTGCCCTGGACAGAAGCATCCCCACCCTTGGTAAAACAACCCTCCGCAAGTGGGCCAGGCGCCATCTGAAAGCCCTCAATGACACTCTCCCGGCAGATTCTCCTGAGATCTATCTCTATGTAGATGAATTCACCAATTATAATGATACCGGACTGGGAATCGTAGCTATAAGATTACTAAACCGTCTTGGAATCAGGATACTGATCGTAAAACATCCCATAAGCGCCCGGACCTATATCTCCAAAGGGCTGCTCAGGAAAGCTCAGCATATTGCCCGCAGGAATGTCTCTATGCTGAGTGGACTGGTATCGGAATCCAGGCCATTGGTGGGAATTGAACCTTCGGCCATCCTGGGATTCAGGGATGAGTTTCCGGAACTGGTGGGAAAGGATCTTGCCTCTGAGGCGAAAAAACTGTCCAACCATTGCTTTACCATTGAGGAATATCTTGTAAATTCCTATGAAGCGGGGAGGTATGACAGCTCAATTTTCACCAGGGAATCGAGGCATCTGAAGTTACACGGGCATTGTCAGCAAAAGGCCATTGCCAGCACAGCACCAACCCTTAAGCTTCTTTCAATTCCTGAGAATTACAGTGTGGAGGAGATCCCTTCAGGCTGCTGCGGTATGGCCGGTTCTTTCGGTTATGAGAAGGAACACTATGACCTGTCGATGAAGGTGGGAGAACTGGTTCTGTTTCCTGCCATAAGGAAGGCTCAAAAGGGAACGTTGATTGTGGCACCGGGTACCAGTTGCCGGCACCAGATCCATGATGGCACGGGCAGCACGGCACAACATCCTGTGGAGGTGTTGTATAATGCACTTGTGTAGAATTACTAAATTGAAATTTGTTATGTTAAAAAAACTTCCGCTCTGGGCAAAGATCTTTATTGGAATGGGACTTGGTATCTTATGGGGAATGATCTCTGTTTGGACCGGGTGGGAAGCCTTTACAATAGATTGGGTAAAGCCATGGGGCTCTATTTTCCTGAAGCTTCTGAAGATGATTGCAGTCCCCCTGATCTTTGTCTCCCTTGTTAAGGGGATATCAAGTCTGACCGATATTACCAAACTATCAAGGATCGGATACAAAACCATTGTTATATATCTCATAACCACGGTTTTTGCCACTACAGTAGGGTTGGTAATGGTTAATGTGTTCAAACCGGGGAACGTTTTTCCCGAAGAGAAGCAGGAACAATACAGGCAAAAATTCAGCGGACAGATTGAACTTCGCCAGGAGTCGGCACGTGAAATTGAAAAGCGGTCACCGCTGCAATTCTTTGAGGATATGGTTCCTGATAATATCTTTCTGGCTGCTGGCAACAACTCCAAAATGCTGCAGATCATCTTCTTTGCTATCCTCTTCAGTATCTCCCTGGTCCTTATTCCGGGAGAGAAGACTAAGGTTGTTAAGGATTTCTTTGATGGACTGAATGATGTCATACTCAAGATCGTAGACATAATCATGCGGTTTGCCCCCATCGGAGTATTCGCGCTGATGGCTGCACTGGTGGTGGATTATTCAGGCGATGTGGACATTTTCACGGCCCTGGGCATGTATATGATCACGGTAACCATTGGATTGTCGCTGTTGATTGCGGGGTTCTATCCGTTGCTGATAAGAATCTTTGCAGGCATCCGCATTCTCGATTTCCTCAGGGGGATCCTGCCTGCCCAGCTTGTTGCTTTTACCACAAGTTCGAGTGCAGCAACATTGCCTGTGACCTTGAAACAGGTTACCAGCGAACTCAAAGTTTCCAAGCCTATTGCCAACTTCGTTTTGCCGGTAGGGGTGACAATCAATATGGATGGGACCAGTTGCTACCAGGCCATTGCTGCAGTTTTTATCGCCCAGGTCTTTGGGATAGACCTGTCACTTGGCCAGCAGCTTATCATCGTGCTTACCGCCACACTCGCATCTATCGGAACACCCGGGATTCCCAGTGGAAGCATTGTCATGCTGATCATTGTACTGAATTCAGTGGGACTTCCTGTGGAAGGACTTGCCCTGATCCTGGGAGTGGACCGGCCACTTGATATGTTGCGAACAGTGGTCAATATCACCGGCGACTCAGCCGTTTCTTCGATTGTAGCCCGTTCCGAAGGTGAACTGGGTTACAAAGTTGACAAATCTTGATGTTTTTTTCTGATATATTTTACTTCGCAATCGGCTTGTTCTATTTGTAGATAAATCATTGCTAACCAATGGTTATTCGACCTATTCAGGAGATTACAACCTTTTCAGAAGGAGATAATTGATCCAGGAAACTCATAGGTACGGGTATTTTTAACTGTACAGCGTCTCGTTTAACCGGCAGGGCAGGGAAGTTTGGAAAGTACAAAGTTGAAAGTAGAAAGTACAAAGTAGAATGTCTTAGTGAGAACCCCCGCTGGTCTAAGGATGATCTAATCTCGTACAAATTTCCGTGGCACGATTAGAAGAGTCCTGTAATTTACATATGTCACGTCAATATTTGTGATGACAATTGTAAACAAGGTGAAATTGATCTAATAATTTACAATAACGTACAGAATAAGGCAATTTCTTACGTTACAAATGTAACCACATTATAAGTCACTTTCAAATTAATAGTATTGTGAGATAAATGACTGAAAACCAGTCTATAATATCACTTATCTTAATCATAGAGTCTCTCTTTTTCCTTAATATCACTGAGAAACAGGTGTTAAACTGTAAGAAATGAAGTTTAATATGTTAAATTCCAGATATATAAGGATATTATCTAATCTATTTATTCAATATAGCAACAAATGGTTGAAAATCCCTTGTAAAACAGTCTATAGAGACCTGTTTTTCCGTACTACAGGAACCTGGAAGGGTAGGTAGTGTGGTACATACTGACTATTCAGCAATTATAGCTTAAATATATTATAACCAATAAAGATGCACTCTTAACCAACTCATATGTTGTAGTTATGATTCAGTCTGAAATAAGCATTTATTATTATTCTGACAGAGTATTCACAAATGTCAACACGCATAGTTTACATATGGCAACAATATATTAGTTACATTTGTAAATAAAGAAATTTGTTATGAAAGAGCGTCTTGTACAGTTACTGGATATGGAGCAGCTGAGTCCTTCAAAATTTGCCGACATCATCGGTGTTCAAAGAAGCAGTATCTCTCACGTACTTTCAGGCAGGAACAAACCCAGCTTTGACTTTCTGCAAAAGACATTGAAGGCTTTTCCCGGGTTAAATGCGGACTGGCTCATACAGGGTGAAGGAACAATGTATGAACGTATGGGAAGAGAGATGCCTGGAACCCTGTTTGATGTTCCTGAAGTGCCTCATGAAGTAGCGATTCCTGACGATAAACAGGACCTATCTGGAGATATTAGTCAAATAGAGGATTCTGAGCCGCTTGAGAAAGCACCTGGGCCACTTAAGAAAGCTTCTGATCCGGCTGTAAAGGAGTCCGCACGTACTGCTGATCCTGTTGAATCTCTGCAACACAACCATAAGAGGAAAATTGTACAGGTGATGGTGTTTTACGATGATGATACATTCAGATCCTTTGGACCTTCGCAATAGAAATCTGTGTATCTTTGCAGCCAAAAATTGGATGTATCGTTTTCTTATTAAGCCCATCTTATTCCTGCTACCTCCTGAAACCATTCACCGTTTCCTTATAACATTTCTTCGTTTCTTATTCTGGATTCCCGGCGTTAACTGGCTGTTTCATAGTTTTTATCATACAAACAGCAGTTTGCTTGAAACAGAGTTCCTGGGCTTGAACTTCAGCAATCCTGTGGGTCTGGCAGCAGGTTTTGATAAGAATGCTGAGGCATATAGAGAATTTCATGCTTTTGGCTTCTCTTTTATCGAAATAGGAACGGTCACCCCCCTGGGACAACCAGGCAATCAGCGTCCACGCAGTTTTCGTATTCCAAAAGACAGGGGACTGATCAACAGAATGGGTTTCAATAATCACGGTGCGGCGGCAGCAGCACTGAAATTGAGCCGTAAAAGGCCATCAGGGCTTATTTTAGGCGGAAACATCGGGAAGAACACCCAAACCCCCAATGAAGCTGCTGTGAATGACTATGAGGCTGTTTTCAAGGCTATTTATGATGGGGTCGATTATCTTGTGGTGAATGTAAGCTGTCCAAACATCACCGATTTACATAAACTGCAGGACCAGGAATCCCTTGAATCCATTTTAGGCCGGATCCTTGAAATACGAAATGATATGGCCATCAAAAAACCTGTCCTGTTGAAGATATCACCTGATCTTAATAAGGATCAGCTTGATGAAACACTGGAGATTGTCTCAAAAATGCAACTGGACGGGATCGTAGCAGTTAACACTACAATCAGACGGGATGGCCTGAAAACACCTCAGGTAAAGGTAAAGGCTATTGGAGAAGGAGGAATGAGCGGAGGACCAATTACGGCCCGGAGCCTGGAGATAGTCAGGTACATCACTGAGAAAACCGGGGGAGAAATGCCCATTATTGCAGTGGGGGGGATTATGAGTGTGCAGGATGCCTTGAACATGTTTGAAGCAGGTGCATCACTGATACAGTTATACACGGGCTTTATATATGAAGGGCCCGGCCTGGCAAGAAGGATCAACAGGGAACTGCTTAAAAAGAGAAAAGATAAATAATCTGATTATCAGAATAATTCGCGACTACCTGGTTTTTCCGGCCATTCAATGATACGCTCCAGCATGGGTTTTCTTGGAACGGGCAGGGCAGTGAAGTCTGATTCACTTTCAACCAATTTTTTTCTGGCAGGAGCAACTCCGGTGATCTCCTCCATGGCTTTTGCCAGAAGAGGATCATCGAGACTGCCAAATGGTGCTGCATTGTGCAGGTCATCCTCCACGAAAAAGTCAGGATTGATACCGGTGATAAAATCCGTATAACCATCAGCATTTGAGTATTTTAAAACAATAGGCTGCATGGCCCAGCTGTGCCGTTTAGGATCAGCCCAATCATCAACGGTAATGGATCCATAGCATTTCCCGTAAGTAGCTGTACCAATCTGTACAACATCTGTATAGGGATAAAGTCCAGTCATTAATGACTCGCTGGCAGAGGCCGTACTCCCTGTGGTAAGGAAATAGACCTTGGTGAGATTCAGATTCAACTGGCTCTCCGGAAGCCTGATAACCAGTTGCTTGGACTCTTTTCCATCTGGCTTCCCGTCATCATCCAGGTCATATTCCATCCATAAATCATTATAAAAATCGTTCCAGATAAGAGTGACAAAAACCTCACTGTTTTCCATGGCAGAAGCCGGTCCAAGTGTACTGGCAATGTATGCCGAAAGGTCCAGGCTGCCGCCCCTGTTATACCGAAGGTCGATCACAACACTGGAAATACCCTCTGAAATGAAGTCCTCAAAAACACCATTCAGTTTGTCAAGCCACTCATCGGACCGACCGGTAGTGAATTGGGTGTAGACAAGGTAGCCTGTTTTCATGCCCTGGTATGAGATTACTTCGCTGTGAATAATTGGATTTTGATTCAATTGAATGGCGGTCAGCGTAATCTTCACACCATTGGATACCAAATCAGTACCATTCCATTCACCAAATTCGAGTGTTGCGGTTGTCTGATAATAGAGTTGATAGTAGTTGTCAGAAGTCAAAGATTGTCCGTCGATGGCTATAATGATATCACCCCTGTCGATGCCTGAATCGGCAGCCGGTGAATTGGGTGTCACATATTCAACAATACTGATGACCCTGGTATCACTGATCAAACCGGGACGCGCCGATACCCCTGTGGTAAGCTCCACTCCATCGAACATGTCCGCGAGCAACTCATGGTCATCTACAATCCATGAATCCCGATCGTCCGTATATAAAAGCTTGTAAAAGAACGCTTCTGAATCCGGTTCAGTATCAGGATCCAGACCGGGCAGATACTTTTCCCAAAGGTATACATCATGCATTCCCTCCCAGATCCAGTGGTTAAGTAACAGGGTCTCTTCCGGCAGGTCAGGCTTATTTGGCTCCTTCTCGCAGGAGAGAAGAAGGATCGATACACCAGCAAAAAAGAGGAAAAGGAGTTTGTAATTTCTATATGGACTCATGTATTAGTAATTAATTCTCAATGGTTACATGCAACTTAACAGTAAAAATTATCATACTTAGTAGCAAAAACTATGCTAATAATTTTCATGGACAGTTCATCTTTTTTCTCAAAATTTAAATTATCTCCAAAACTCGTTTATAATGAACTCATAAAATGCCTCATTATTATTTAACCACTGAACAATCTATTTGGTTGTCCCGTCTCCTAATAAAGTGATATTTGTTAATATTTAACCCGAACCGCTATGCATAACACGACTGTTTTAATACTCATGATCCTGCTCTTACCTGGGAACTATTGTTTTCCGCAGGAGTATCATACCAGTGATCACCAGCATCCGGCCTTTGATGAGAGACAGTCGGAACGGGACCGTATGGTAAAAAATGATATTGAGAATTACACCTATCAACCTGTTCGGGATACCCGGGTTTTAAAAGCCATGCGGTGTGTGCCCCGCCACGTATTTGTTCCTGAAACCTACAGGCAGGATGCTTACTGGAACCATCCGCTATCGATAGAACACAACCAGACCATATCACAACCTTTCATTGTGGCCCATATGACAGAATTGCTTGAACTCAAACCCGGTCACCAGGTCCTGGAAATTGGAACAGGTTCAGGTTACCAGGCTGCTGTACTGGCGGAGCTGTGCAATGAGGTCTATACCATCGAGATCATACCTCCACTTGGCCGGCAGGCCAAAGCCCTATTAAATGAGCTGGGGTACACCAATATCCATGTGAAAGTAGGGGATGGATTTGAAGGATGGCCGGAGTTTGCTCCTTTCGACAGGATCATCGTAACATGTGCCCCTGAGGATATTCCTCAGCCACTTTTAGATCAACTTGCTATCGGCGGGCGTATTGTGATCCCGGTAGGGGGGGCCAGCCAGGTTCAGTATCTGGTGGTTGTCCGGAAAGATAAAAAAGGGCGCATTACCCGCAAAAAGCAATACCCGGTCCGCTTTGTGCCAATGACCGGTAAGGCTGCCCAATGAGTCAATATTTAAACATTCTAAATATGAAGTTGTCTATTCTCAATAAATTAATAATCACGGAATGGACCACGAGGTTCAGCTTTTTCCATCCTATCTTTCCAATTGGCAAAATGTTGTTTCATTTCAATGAGCTTTTCAGGATATTCATACGAAAGATCTCGCGCCTCACCAATATCCTCATTCAGATTAAATAATCCATTTCCCTTTGCCGACTCAACCCATTTCCAATTTCCAACACGTGCTGCCTTATCATTCCTGCGCTGCCAGAACATCTCATTTCTTGAAGATTTTGCTTCTCCTGTCAACACCGGCATCATATCAAAACCATCATAAACAATTTTTTCAGGAAGAGGAATATTTGCCTGTTTTAATAAGGTGGGAACTATTTCCAACGCTGTGAGAAACTCATCACTAACATCGCCTGCTTTAATTTTTTTAGGATAACGAATTATGCATGGTACACGGATTCCGCCTTCAAACATCCAGGCTTTATAACCTTTTAAAGGCTCATTTACCGAACATCCGGAACCGCCACCATTATCCGAAAAGAAAATTACAATGGTATTGTCTGCAATATTATATTCATCAAGTAATTCCAATATTTCACCAATTGCATCATCCATACACGTTACAGAAGCTAAATATTCAAGTCGTTGTTTGCTCTCAGATGGATAATGATTTTCGACAGGTGAATTCTCATTTTCCCGATATTCGTAGCGAAGATTATCCTTAATAATATAGTCATCTTTCAAATGAGGATACAAATTTTTATACTTATCCGGAGCTTGTGCAGCTCCGCGAATCTTTGGGTCGAGACTGGATGCATTATGCGGTGCATTAAACGGCACATATAAAAAAAATGGGTTTTCGTGATTTACATTTATAAACCGAACTGCCTCTCTTTGAAACAGATAAGTACAATATATCCCCTTATCTTCTTCTGTTGGCTTATTATTCCGAAACATTGAAGGAACGCCATATCGTTCGTGTGTATAATAATCAATTCCCGTATTTATGAATCCATAAAAGTCATCAAATCCTTTTGCAAGGGGTAAAAACCGTTTATGAACTCCCAAATCCCATTTGCCGTAAATCCCTGAAACATAACCTGCTTTCTTCAACAATTCAGGGAGCAGTTTCTCTCTTAAATCCATGCCGCCAACACGTTCAAATGTGGCATCATATTCGCCAGGTTTATATTTGTATCCATAATCAGGAGCTTCATTCCGAATCATATCGTAGATTCCATTTCGCTGAGGATAACGCCCACTTAAAATACTGCCCCTACTTGGAGTGCAAGCAGGCCATGAAACGTAAAAACTTGTAAGTCGAATTCCTTCATTAGCCAAACGATTCAGGTTAGGAGTAATAATCTCATTACTGCCAAAACATCCAATATCATTATATCCCTGATCGTCACTCACAATTAAAATAATATTAGGTGGAGTATTATCTGGCAAATCCACTTTCAACTGTTTGCAAGAAACAAGCAAAATCAGACTAATCAGTAATACGTAAATCGTAGATCTGAGGTACATGTTGCAGAATGTTCTCACAGAAGTGTTGAGGTTGATTGCACTATAAATCTAATGAAAATCATATGGACATCATTGTGGGATTGAGAATAATTGTCATATCAGCCCCCAAACACTTCCGATAACTACAACCCTTGGGTTGCGACCAATACCTTTGAGTATGTCACTGAACAAGCGTATGGTGGTAGAATCAATTAAAAGAACCTCTTTGAAGGTCAGCCCGAAGGTTCGGCTGTCCGACAAATTTTATTTCTGTATTTTTACTCCTGTTATGTAATGTTTCGCAAAAACAAAAACCCTTGTATGATATTGATCTGCAAGGGATTCTGGAGATGCAGGTGATTCAGTTGAGGCTATAACTTCCTGTTGATAACTTACCGGAAATAAATCCTATAGAGGTGAGGGAATTAGCCCACACGTAGGTTTTTTGGTAGGTTTTTGATCAGTTTCGTTTATTTCTTACCGGAAAAGCACCTGCCGGAGTGCCTTGCGAGATTCGCCTTATTAAACTCAAAACACACCCCCTGCTGAAGTAGTAATGATTAATCGGGTTTCTTGTCCATGATCTGGGAAGAAGGACTAGTTATAAGCATATGTCTGGTGGATCCCATTTCTACCCTGAGTGGTACCTGGGTGCTCTGGAGGTGAGATAGTGGACTGGATGGGGCTCAGTGGAGCCTCCTTTGACATGTAATTCGTCTTAAAGGAATAGGTATATTAGGCACATAGTGAAATCTCATACAAGCCATGTCACCACCAGGATTGAGATGTTTGCATTTTACATGCCTCACGCAATTTTAGCCCTTCAGTGGTATGTTATCACTCTGGAGGGGGGATAGGGCTTATCATGTACTTATTTGGTGGTCATCTGGAGGATTTGGAGGGCCGGTTGAGTGAGACGAAAAAACGGTAAAAATGGATATATGGTACCATGAATAGAAAAACGAGAATTGTATTGAGCGCAACTATACTACCTACTCCTAAACGATGGATCTTCCTGTTAGAGATGACAGAATCAGACCATCAAACGAATCAACAACCACCAAACTGCTATAACTCTTGTCTGAATTTGTTTCACAACCTAAGGTGTTGGCTCCAGTCTTTCTTTACTCGCTGTGGCTCGCCTGTTTCCTTCCTCCTGTTTGTTCCCTCCGCCTCTGCTCCGGGGGCACGGGACAGCGGTCCCTCCAGCCAACCTACCCTTATGGAAACTTTTATGTAAAATTCCATCTGTAGGCCTTGTGACTCTATGGAGAGCTGGGATTCAATTGAGAATTATCAGGGAGTTACGAGGAAGGGTGAAACTGCACAAGCATTACTTTATCCCTTATGCGTATGAACGAATACTTCCTTGATATGGTCATGCTGCATTTTCCCACAACCTGCGAATAATTATCTTATTGATTTTCTGAAGAATATATTTTAAATTTGGTGTTATGCCTCTATTAACAGTAGAATAAAACACCAGACCACTTGAGATATCTTTCCAGCGGCATCGTCGAACTTAAAAAAAGGAGGATTGGACATGAATAGAATAGGTTTTCAATTTTTTCTAGCGGTTTTAATTGCTGCTGTCGCGAGTAGTTCGATGCCTACACCCTTGCTGCAGGGGAGTACCATTGTGATCAATAGCACCTCCGACAGCGGTTCCGGCAGCCTGCGTGAGGCCTTAGAAAGTGCATTGCCCGGGGATAGCATCACATTTGATTCATCTGTCTTTCCTCCGTCTAATCCCGACACTATCTTTCTTATCAGTGAGCTGCCACCGCTCCTCCAGGGCAAGCTGGTGATCGACGCGAGCAATGCAGGGGTTGTCATTGACGGAAGCAGGATTACAGCGGAATCAAATGGCCTTTCTGTTTTCTCGGACAATAACATTATCCGAGGACTCCATCTTATGAACTTTTCCAAAGCCGGTATCAGTCTGGATGATGGTCAATATAATACTATTGGCGGTGACCGGGAGATTGGTGAAGGTCCGTTGGGCCAAGGCAACCTGGTCAGTGGTAAGGGTACATTTGGTATTAGTTTGTGGATCACTGGTACATCCTTCAATAACATCCAGGGTAACTTCATCGGTACCGATGTAAGCGGAACGACTGTGAATGGAAGTTTCAGCGGGGGTATTTTTTGTGCTGGGGCCGATTATAATCTGTTCGAGGACAATCTGATTGGCGGTTATGTGGATTGTGGCTTGAAAATAAGTGGTATGAACGGCGGCCATAACACGGTTCGCGGTAATTATATTGGCACCGATACTAGTGGATTGACCGATATAGGTATAGATAACACAGGGGCAAATGGAATAAACATTCAAGGCGCCGGCTTCAACGCTATCGGTCCAGCCAACATCATTGCTTTCAACAATGGTACTGGAATTGAAATTAAACGTGTGCAATCGGTAGGAAACACCATTTCACAGAACATCATACACGATAACGACGGGCTGGGTATTGACCTCATTTATGGAGGTAATACTGAACTGGCTGCTCCTGTTATTACTGACTTTGACAAACAGGCCGGTATTGTGACAGGTTTGGCTTGCGCCAATTGTACAGTAGAGCTCTTTTCTGACGTTACTACAGAGGGAGCGGTCTATGAAGGCCAGACCATAACTGACAATGCTGGTACCTATACCTTCAATAAAGGTGCTTCGTTAGCTGGACCCCGTCTGACGGCCACAGCAACAGATTCGAGTGGAAATACCAGCCAGTTTTCAGTGCCCACACCGGATACACCAACCGGAACAGTGATCCTTCAGGAGGGCAATTTTTTGCCTAAAATCCAATTCCAGCCCAAACGTTCAGGAGAACTTTCGGACAATCGTATTGGAGGAGCCTGGAATATCCCATGGATCTTGGAACTGGGTGTAAAGCACACCAATTTCTCTAATAGTGAGGCTGAGTGGCCCGAGGTAGATTGGGACTTTCCTGAATTGGAAGTCAGGCCAGAGTTGGATAACGATGTGACCACGCTTACAGCCAATGGGGTGGCACTCCGCAATCAGATGTGCTTCTGGGACAAAGCAAATCATCCTGAGGGATGGGAAGTGGTGGAGGGATATTCAAGATTCCAAACCGAGGAAGAAATAGAACGTTACCTTGAATTTGTGCAATTCAATGTGAACCACTTCAAGGATCGCGTCCAGGATTTCGAACTATGGAATGAACCTGATAACGCGGTCTTTCCGGTACAATACATTAAGGTGCCTGACTATATTAACCTCGTTAAGCGACTTGCCCCGGTCGTACGGCAGGAATATCCAGAGGCAAAAATCATAATAGGTAGCGTCTCCAATGTGATACATAATCCGGAGTATCTGTTTGGTATTCTCAAGTCAGCAGAGATAATGCCTCTGGTGGATGTCATTTGCTGGCATGCATTTTTCGGAGAGTCGCCAGCATACGAAGATACCAGAGAATATTACTATCAATACCCGTCTATCGTGCAGGCGATCAAGGACACTGCTACCGCCAAGGGTTTTAGCAAAGGTGGCTATTTGGCCGAGATAGGTTGGCCGTCTTATGAATTTCCGGGTCCCCATCCATGGGTACATAGCGCATTCCAGTGCGCCAAGTACTATGCCCGGGGTATCGTGATGCACCTGGGGTTGGATGTGGAAGTACATCTTGGTGGCTTTCAACCCGATCGGGTAATACCTTTTGCCACAATTCGAAACCTGTGCACTGTTATGGCCGGAACCAGGTCGGATAGTGTTACTGTGGAGATACAGAGTGAGGCCAACAACATCAGAAGTTATGGATTCTCCTTGCCGGACGGAGAAAAAATGATAGCCCTTTGGACAGATAGTGTGGCGTTAGATTATGATCCGGGTGTAACAGCAACCCTGGTTCTCCCGGAGTTTTCAGATCAAAACGTGATGTGCATTGATGTTCTCAACGGCTGTCAGCAGGAGATGATCACTGAGGTTGAAAATGGCAAGGTAGTTATCCGCGACCTGTTGGTGAAAGACTACCCGATCATATTGTCAAACGCATCTTCAAAGGTCTCCACATCCGATAGAAGTTCATCCAATATTGCTCTATACCAGAATTATCCAAACCCGTTCAATGCTCACACGACAATAACCTACGAACTGAAAGAAGATACACAGGTGTCGCTTAAGATTTACAACATCTTTGGGCAATTAGTTGAAACAGTGGTGAATGATTACAAAACCGCTGGGTATCATTCAATTGAATGGGATGCACACAAATTCAGCTCAGGGGTCTATTTTATTAGGATGCAGGCAGGCAAATATTCTGCAGTCCGGGCAGGGATTCTCACAAAGTGATATTCGAATGACCCAAATGAGTCCTTAAGGAAATTTGTAGCTGGATTGGTGGATCTTCGTTTATTGTAAAAGATGTGGGCAACAAATGAATCAGGTTTTACGGCTTTGCCAGGAGGTTTATATTGGGGATCGGGTGATGCAGATTGGCTTTATAAAGGAGAATCAGCAGCATTTTATCAAATTTCAGATGAGGATACTTTAAGGTTGCTAGATTATAACAATCCTTCCTTGAGTGGCGGTAATTGGACAAGAAATGGTGCTTCTGTCCCCTGTATCAAAGACCCTTAATAAATAGTGAGAATTTTCATACATAATTCAAGCCCCCAGTTCACGCTGGGGGTTTTCTTATAAGCTAATGAGATTACCCTGCGGCTGTGACAAATCTAGGGTAAGGTTACCATACGGATTCACCGTATACCCACTTTCTATAGCCGGGAGGGGTAAGGTACTAGTGCGGGTGAG
>Ga0255379_10073_pt1 | contig 15364 bp, 11 predicted proteins | sample ANMaggSeSYBR01I3_FD_182105 | JGI IMG/M metagenome (GOLD analysis project Ga0255379, IMG submission 182105) | Sediment cell enrichment communities from methane seep in Santa Monica Basin, California, United Staets - ANME aggregate JGI... | ecosystem: Environmental > Aquatic > Marine > Cold seeps >... | reverse complement strand
AATAAACTGGGAAACTCTGGGTTTATTCCTTTATCCGGATAAGTATTTACAGCCAGTAGAACCGGAGATTCCTGATAATGTCTGGGAGTTCCTCACCCTGGCGTTCCGAAATTTATACCAATCCCATGAGATTTCCTATTACGAGACCAGCGCAGTGGACCAACACCGCACGATAGAAATCAGTGACTGCGGGATATCATCGACAGATTTTGAGATCGATGTAGGAAGTGAAAAATACCAGCAGCTCTATGAGTCCGGGAAACAGGCAGTCCGCAGCTTTTTTGGGCAGGAAGAGTAAGAAGATTTTACTTTTTCCCCCTATCAATAACCCGAATTTAAATCCCCTAGGAATATTTCCTGAGTTTGTATCCCTGATCGCTTGCCCTAATATTTCCGCTCCCTTGAGGTGTTCATCGCCCTGCTTAGAATCTCCCCCTTGACCTTAACGTTACGGCAAGGTGTGCAATGGAGTACAGAGAGGTAAATTCACCATGTACACCATTAAAGTAATTGCCGATCTGGCAGGAGTGACAATCATGGAAAATTACACAAATTCGCACTTATTATAACAAGGAAGCAGATTTGCTTTTTCATTGTTAAAACCTTATTAATTTAGCCCCGCTCTATATTCAAGCCTGAAAGGGATTGGTATAATGGGCTGTGCTTCTCAGATAAGGAACTAAATTTTGGTATACTGAACAGCATTGTGTGCCTGCTGTTTACCCTAGCGCACACTGGGTTTTCGGGCCCAACGGAGGTTTTCGTGGATTCTGGAACAAATAATCGTCAGTCAATAATCTATATTATGCTGTTTGTGGGCATTATCATCCTGGTTTTTTACAGTTTTCGCCAGCAGACTGTCACTACCGAGGATATAACTATTGGGCAAGTAGCCCAGGAAATCAAATCAGGGAAACTGACCCGGGTGATAGTGAATGAAGATGAGCTGGAATTGATCTACCGGGACGGCACTGAAGGAATCTCTCATAAGGAACCAGATGCTACCTTTGTACAGCAGATACTGGAACTAGGTGTAATCTCTACTGAGCTTAACCCTGTAAATGTCATCGTTGAAGTTAAGCCACCCAGTGCCTGGTTCGGCGTAATTAATGTGTTGGGGTACATTCTACCTTTTATTATGATCGCCGGATTATTCTGGTTTGTCTTTCGTCAGGCACGGGGCGGCGGGTCGGCCGCTATGAATTTTGGTCAATCCAAGGCCAGGAAATTAACTGGAGACAACCCAACAGTGACTTTTGACGATGTGGCTGGTATACCAGAAGCCAAGGAGGAACTGGCTGAAGTAGTTGAATTCCTCCGGGAACCGGAAAAATTTATGTCATTGGGCGCTCGAATACCAAAAGGTGTGCTGCTGATGGGTGCCCCGGGAACTGGAAAGACTCTGCTTGCTAAAGCAGTCTCCGGTGAAGCTGGTGTGCCGTTTTATTCCATTTCAGGTTCTGAATTTGTGGAAATGTTCGTCGGTGTTGGCGCAAGCCGTGTCAGGGATTTATTTGATAAAGCCAAGGGCGACTCTCCCTGTATTGTCTTTGTGGATGAAATTGACGCAGTTGGTCGTCACAGGGGCGCCGGATTGGGCGGCAGTCACGATGAACGGGAGCAAACTCTGAACCAGATTCTGGTGGAAATGGACGGTTTTGATACTGATACCAATGTGATTATCATCGCAGCCACCAATCGGCCCGATATACTGGATCCGGCGCTGCTGCGTCCGGGTCGGTTTGACCGGAGGGTCATACTGGATCAACCTGACATACGGGGACGGGAAGCGATTCTTGAGGTCCATGCCCGCGGTAAACCATTAGCTCCAGATGTGGATTTAAAAACGATTGCTAAAGCAACCCCCGGATTTGTGGGCGCTGACCTGGAAAACATGATCAACGAAGCGGCGATACTAGCTGCCCGAAATGGAAAGAAAGTCATTGAGCAGGATGATTTCCAGGAATCAATTGAACGTGTTATTGCTGGTCCGCAACGAAAGAGCCGCATAATTAGTGACATCGAAAAACAGATTATTGCTTACCATGAAGCCGGTCATGCCATCACCGCCCGCTCTTTACCTGAGGCGGATCATGTACATAAAATTTCCATTATTGCCCGGGGACAGGCTGGAGGATACACTCTGATCCTGCCCGACAGCGACCGCACCCTTGTTTCCCGTAATAAGATTCTGGCAGATATGGTCAGTCTTATGGGTGGAAGGGCTGCAGAGGAAATCGTCTTCAGTGATATAACTTCAGGCGCTTCTAATGACCTGGAACGAGTAACCAAGCTGGCCCGGGAAATGGTAACCCGCCTGGGGATGAGTTCGGAATTAGGCCCCATGGTATATGGGAAAAAAGATGAGATGGTTTTCCTGGGGAAAGAGTTCTCTGAGCAGCGGGATTACTCGGAATCTGTTGCCGAAAAGATCGATATCGAAGTCAAGGAATTGGTCAGCGACGCCTACCAGCGGGCTTTAGATATATTGAAAGAACACCGTGATGTACTGGAAGCCCTGGCTGAAAAACTTCTTGAACAGGAGACCGTTGACAAAAAGGAACTGGATAAAATTTTCCCGGTTCCCACTCCTAAAGACGGCGGTATGCCAGTAAAAAACGCTAAGTAAAATAAGTTTTGGGATGAATTCAAAGGGACGGGAATATTTCCCGTCCCTTTTTGTTTTCCTCTAGTACAATGGTTTTATGGATTTATCCGTCTGGAAAAGCCGTTTAAAAGAATTGCCGCTGGGAGAGCTTTTTCTCTATCAGGAGGTGGGGTCAACCAATTCGGCTGCAGAAAATCATATTAAAACCGGAGCCCCTGCTTTTTCTCTGGTCCTGGCAGATACCCAAACTGCTGGCCGGGGGCGGCATGGCAGGACTTGGGAAACCAGGGTAGGTAAAGCCCTGGCCTTTAGCTGGATTTTGTACCCTGAACCAGGATTATTAACCCCGGAAACTCTGGGCAAACTAAGCGGATTGGGGGCCCTGGCAGTCGCTGAAACCTTGATCGAAAGTTATCAACTGGAGGCGGAGATAAAGTGGCCCAATGATGTGCTGGTAGAGGGGAAAAAGGTTTGTGGTGTACTGGTAGATGTTCATTGGTCTGGAAACCAGTTGAAAGATGTTGTGCTGGGAATTGGAATAAATGTATCCAGGGGATCTGTTCCGGAGGAAAAGGGCTTGCATTTCCCGGCGGCTTGCCTGGAAGACCTTGCCGGAAGAGATATTTCCCGCCTGGAGCTGCTGGTAAAGGTTATGCTATCCCTCTTGAAGTGGTATCCAGAGCTGTCCTCTAAATTGTTTACAACTGCCTGGCAGGAAAGGCTGGCTTATAAAAATGAAGTTGTTGTTCTGAAAACAGAAAAAAAAGTAATTGATCAGGGGAAAGTGTTGGGTATATCCAATGAGGGTTCCCTGATCTTGCACTCCAATTCTGGAGCAGAGCGCAGGTACCAGACCGGAGAGATCCAGCTCCGTTTGGTTGACAGATCCTAAAAATAAGCTACACTAGGAAAAGGATCGAGATTTCCAGGGAGAAGATATTATGTCATTAGACGATATCCGAAACCAGTTCGACGATGATTTTGATTTTTCCGAAGACGAAGTTTGGGGTGACCCTGTAGCCAAGCCCGAATTATTTGGGATGACTCCAGTACAGCGCCTGGTTTTGGCGTTCCTTCTTTTCCTGACCACGGTAATTATCAGCGCTTTTTGTTTGCTGGTCGTCGGAAAAGTAGCTCTGCCGACCTAAGTTAATAAAATAAGTAAGAAAAGAACCGTAATCCTTCAGCGATTACGGTTCTTTTTATTAATTTCATTACTATTTGTTTATGTTGATATTTCTTTCTCGTCCTCTATCGTTTCTAAATCCTTTTCCGCAAACCGTGCGATAGATACCACCACGTCATCTTCCCGCAACTGCATTATGGTCACACCGCGGGCAACCCGGTTGTACCGGGAAATGCTCTCAGCCTTGGTGCGCATTACGGTACCTTCGGCAGAGATGACAGTGATTTGGTCCTGTTCCGGAAGGACGACCCGGGCTGCCGCAATTTCACCAATGACCGGCAGGGCTTTCTTGTCGACAGTTAACACACCCATTGTCGCCCGGCTCCTCCTTGGGTAATTATCCAGTGAGGTCCGTTTCCCAAATCCTTTTTCAGTGATGACCAGTAAATCTCCTCCCTTTTCAACGATGTCCATCCCCACAACTTCGTCCTTCTCCCTGAGACGGATGCCGATTACACCCATTGCCGGCCGGTTCATCTGGCGGACTTCTTTTTCTTGAAAGCGCAGGGCATATCCTTTGCGGGTAATCAGCATCAGGTCATTTTTACCGCTGGAAAGCCGGACCCATCCCAGGCTATCATCCTCTTTAAGGTTAATCGCAATTAACCCGGAAGGTCGGACAGAATCGAATTCAGACAGAAATACCCGTTTGATCAAGCCTTTTTGGGTCACCATAGTGCAATATTTGGCTTCCTTAAAATCTGTCACAGGCACGATGGCGGTGATTTTTTCATTGGGATCGATATTCAGTACGTTAACTATCGGCAGTCCCCGGCTGATTCGGCTGGCGTCAGGGATACGGTAGGCTTTGGAAGAGTAGACCTTACCGCGGTCTGAGAAGAACAACACTGTATCCAGTGTGCGGGCGGGAATTAAGGACATGATTTCATCTTCATCACGCATGGCGTGGCCTTTCACTCCGATGCCGCCCCGTTTCTGGGAGCGGAAGCTGAGGGCCAGCACTCGTTTTATGTATCCCCGTTCTGTGATGCTGATTAAAATCGGCCGGTCGGGAACCAGGTCTTCCTCGTCGATTTCCTGCGCTGCATCAGGGGCGATATCAGTCCGGCGTTCATCACCGTACTTATTAACCAATTCAGCTAAATCATCCTTGATGATTTTTAGCTGTTTTTTCTGGCTTTTCAGCAGCCCTTCGAAATATTTGATTTTTTCAATCAGTTCTTTATGTTCATTCTCGATTTTCTGACGTTCCAGAGCTGCCAGCCGTTTTAGCTGCATATCCAGGATTGCCTGCGCCTGAATCTCTGTCAGTTTAAAACGTTCAATCAAGGAGATCTTTGCTGAATCCGTATCTGCTGATTTCCGGATAGTTTTAATTACTTCATCCAGGTTGGTGAGTGCGATTAACAGGCCATCCAGTATGTGTGCCCGGGCTTCAGCTTTATCCAGTTCATATTGTGTCCGGCGTTGGATGATGTCCAAGCGATGGTCAATATACAGCGTTAGGGACTGTTTTAATGACAGCAGTTGGGGTTCATCATCAATTAAGGCCAGCATCTGGGCGCCAAACGTAGATTGCAGTGCGGTATATTTATAGAGTTGGAAGAGAACTTTACGCGGCTGCGCTGTGCGTTTAAGTTCAATGACAATGCTCATCCCGTCCCGGTCGGATTCATCCCTTAAATCAGAGATGGATTTAATTTTGTTCTCACGAACAAGACTGGCGATGCGCTCTATCAGGGTAGTCTTTTTGAGCTGATAGGGGATTTCTGTAATTACAATCCTGAAGCGGCCGCCCTGATCCATTTCCTCGATATGGGCCCGGCCCCGGAGAATAATCCGGCCCCTGCCTGTTACATATGCCTGGCGGATGCCTTCATCCCCGATAATGATGCCCCCGGTGGGGAAATCGGGTCCCGGGATAAATTTGATTAAATCCTCGATGGTTACCTTGTCAATTTTATTGTAATTATCAATCAGGTGGTTTATGCCCGCAGCTAACTCGTTCAGGTTGTGCGGAGGGATATTGGTTGCCATGCCGACCGCGATGCCGGACGCGCCATTCAGCAGCAGGTTAGGAAGCCGGGCAGGCAGCACATCTGGTTCCTTAAGAGAACCATCAAAGTTATCAGTAAAATCTATTGTGCCTTTATTGATATCAGCCAGCATTTCCTCGGATATGGAATCCATGCGGGCTTCGGTATAACGCATGGCTGCCGGTGCATCACCGTCGATGGATCCAAAGTTGCCCTGTCCGTCAACCAGGGGATAGCGCATGGAGAATGGCTGTGCCATTCTCACCATAGCATCGTAAACCGCGCTGTCTCCATGGGGGTGGTATTTGCCCAGAACTTCACCGACGATTCGGGCTGATTTTTTATAGGAGCTGCCGGAACGGATGCCCATATCGTGCATGGCAAACAGTATCCGGCGGTGGACTGGTTTCAGCCCATCTCTGGCATCTGGAAGCGCTCTGGCAACGATTACACTCATGGCATAATCGAGATAAGAAGAGCGCATTTCCTGATCAATACTGATCGGTTGTACGGCACTAATATCCATAAAACGATCCTTCTTGTTTTAGCTACATATTAATGAAAACGTGTGCTGCTGGAAGGGAGCACACTTGCTTTTATTATACCACTCTGCCCCCTGAAAACAGCCTCGGCGGCCCCTATTTATGGCTCCTGGGAACCAAAAAAACCCCGGTCACCCGGGGTCTTTTATGATGATTTTAATGGACTTTATTTAGTTTTCGGCCAGATACTCATTGATCGCTTTGGCGGCCACTCGTCCAGCGCCCATGGCCTGGATAACAGTTGCAGAACCGGTAACTATATCCCCTCCGGCAAAAACACCTTTTTTAGAGGTTTCCCCGCTTTCTTCATCCACCAGGAAGGTTCCCCAATCACTGGTTTTTATATCTGGAGAGGTCTCAGCAATAAACTTGCGGGGCATTGTACCCAGGGCAACAATTACTGTGTCTGCCTCCACCAGGTGTTCGGACCCTTTGATGGTAATGGGTCTTCTTCTGCCGGAGTCATCGGGCTCCCCCAATTCCATTTTGACACATTCGATTTCTTTAACATGATTATTCTCATCCCCGATGAAACGAATGGGGTTGGTCAATAGGTTAAAGATAATGCCTTCTTCTTCTGCGTGATGGATTTCTTCCTCTCTGGCAGGCATTTGATCTCTTGCTCGTCGGTAGACAATGCTAACCTCGGTGTCGTCACCGCCAACGCGTTTAGCAGACCGGGCAGCATCCATGGCAACATTACCGGCGCCGAAAACAGCCACTTTTTTGCCTACTTTTACTGGTGTAGCATATTCCTCGCGATAGGCTTTCATCAGATTTACCCGGGTCAGGAATTCGTTTGCAGAAGAGATTCCATTCAGGTTTTCACCGGGCAGTTTCAGGAACATTGGAAGCCCTGATCCTGTGCCGATAAAAACCGCATCAAAACCATCATCATTCATAAGCTGATCAATGGTTCGGGTCTTTCCGATCAACATGTTTAATTTGATTTCAGCACCGAGTTTCTTGATGGTATCAATTTCGGCAGCAACAATTTTCTTGGGAAGACGGAACTCCGGGATGCCGTAAATCAGCACACCACCCAATTCATGCAGTGCTTCAAAGATAGTCACTTTGTGGCCAGCCTGCAGCAGCTCATAGGAGACAGTGATACCAGCCGGCCCAGAGCCGATTATTGCTACTTTTTTCCCGCTGGGGGGAGCAACTTCCGGCAGTACAACAGTGCCTTGATCCCGTTCATAATCTGCGACAAAACGCTCCAGCCGTCCGATGGCGACCGGTTTGTCAATTTTTCCGACCACACAAACCTGTTCACACTGCTCTTCCTGGGGGCAAACCCGGCCGCAAACTGCCGGTAGTAAATTGGTTTCCTTGATTTTTCGGGCTGCACCGATGAAATCACCTTCGGTAATCAGGTGGATGAATCCAGGGATATCCACCGAGACCGGACAGCCAGCTATACAGGGCTGTTTTGGGCACTGCAGACAACGCTGAGCTTCTTTTTGAGCAAGTGCTGCGTCAAACCCCAGGGCAACTTCTTCAAAATCCTGAATGCGGTCTTGTGCGCTCCGGACCGGCATCTCCTGCCGCAGAATGCGGTCCGGTTTTTTCCGTGGGGACCGGGTTCTTTTTTCTTCGGCCATTATGCTCTCTCCTGTTCAACGTCAGTGATGATTTTGTCCATTTGGCAGGCCTGTTCTTCATCGTAATAATGGTGTTTGGCAATTTGCTCTTCAAAATCCACTAAATGAGCATCAAATTCGGGTCCGTCTACACAGGCAAATTTCACTTCATCTCCCACCGTTACCCGGCACCCGCCGCACATCCCTGTTCCATCAATCATAATGGCATTCAGGCTGACAATGGTTTCGATACCGTAGGGACGGGTAACTTCTGCGACTGCTTTCATCATCATTGTGGGACCGATAGCAACCACAAAATCAATTTTCTTTTTATCATCGATCATGCCTTGCAGAATTGTGGATCCAAATCCCTTAACTCCATAACTGCCGTCATCAGTTGCGATAATCAACTCGTCGCTGACTTTTGCGAGTTCTTCTTCAAGAATGATCAATTCTTTGTTTCGGGCACCGTTGATGGTGATAACGGTATTCCCGGCTTCCTTTAATCCTTTGGCAATCGGGTAGAGAACTGCTGTGCCCACACCGCCGCCAACACAAACCACTGTGCCGTATTTATGCATGTCAGTTGGTCGTCCCAGGGGGCCAAGTACATCCAGAAATCCATCTCCTTCCTCGTAGCAGGTCAGGCAATGAGTGCTGAATCCGGCATCCTGGATGATTAGATCGATTGTTCCCTTCTTGGGGTCAGAATCGACAATCGTCAGCGGAACCCGTTCACTTGTTTCATCCGCCCGGATGACAACAAATTGACCTGGTTTTCTCGATTTGGCAACTTCGGGAGCTTCAACGGAAAAACGGGTTATTTTGGGAGCGAGAACCTTTTTTGAAACAATCTTATACATAATTTCTACTCCTGAAAATCAGCTCAAAGGGCAGTTTTTTTACACCGTTCAAATTATATCTTTAATGTGCTTCTTGAAGTCATGAATTTTTATGTTACAAGTCATATGTTCTCTCAGCTCTTTAACGGCTGAGAACAGTACCGGGTTCCTCCACGAGTATATCACAGGGTTATCAGGGATTTCCTTAAGCGGTAAGCACAACGTGATTGGAATGGCAGGGTGCTTTTTTCCTTCTCCTTCCTGTTATTATATAGGGGTAATAACCAGCCAGTCCTATTATTTGTTCAAGTTTTATCAAGGACATTACAGAGCATGATTGACGGCATTAATAAAGAGACCCGGCAAAATACTCCAACATCTACCAGGAAGATTAATAAATTCCGTAAGCGGTATTACTCCAGCTGGGGGGCTTTCTGGCAGGATTTATTGTATCTGCTATCCCATCGGAACCAAATTAAAGGTGCGCTCAGGGAAGGCAGCATTTCACCAGCGTTCCGGGAGCGGTTGATGATGGCGGTTACGGAAGTCAATGACTGCAGGTACTGCAGAACATTTCATGTTCAGCAAGCTTATCAAGTTGGTCTATCAGAACAAGAAGTCCAAACCTATTTGTCCGGCATTATTCCTGAAGATATTCCGCCGGAGGAAAAGCTTGCTGTGGGTTATGCAAAATACTGGGCGGAAAATGACGCTCAACCTGACCTGGAATCCCAAAACCAGATTCGGGAAGCATACGGGGAGGAAGGGTTTGACGCAATTCAAATCATCTTACGAATGATCCGGATGGGGAATTTATTGGGGAATACCGGGGATTATTTCCTCTTTCGGTTATCCTTTGGAAGAGTGGGGGGAAAAAGAACTGATCAATGACCCAAAAGTTGGGCCCTTATCTGGTATTGGAAATCATTGCTTTACCGATCGACAGGGTGCGAAACCTTATCTGAAATGGATCGCTTCTGAAATATTAAGGAAAGAAAATCATCACCTGGAAGATTGATTAAAGCCAACTGGTAAGCTATTTGTGTAATAAACAAATAGCTTAGATGATCCTGAGTATCCCTGGAAAACTCGTGGTATGATTGATTGTTGAGAAACACCCTTGATCACTCGATCAATCTGGCTTCAATCCCTCTCAAATAAGTTATGAAAGGGCTTTTTGGTGTGAAGTGGTTCTTTGGATTAATCCACCTTTCAGAAGTTCTCCTGATTCCCGGAATGCGAAAGTAGATAAGGAAATAAAGAGGAAAATATGCAAGAAAAATTAGATAAATTAAAATCAATTCTGGCGGAAGTATACGATATAGCCAGCGCCACAGCCGTTCTGGGCTGGGATCAACAAACCTATATGCCTTCTGGAGGCGTTATTGGCCGTGGTAATCAGATAGGTACTCTGAGCAGTCTCGCTCATTCAAAATTTGTTTCTCCGGAAGTTGGAGGTTTACTCGAGGACCTGAAACCATTTGCTGAATCCCTTGATCCTGATTCAGATGATTATTGTTTGGTTGAAGTTGCCTCAAGGGATTATGACAAACAAACTAAAGTTCCCAGTGATCATGTAGCTGAATTTTCCCGCCTCACAGTTATCGCGAACGGCGCCTGGAAGGAAGCTAGAAAAAATGATGATTTCTCTCATTTTGAACCGCATCTAGAAAAAATTGTGGAAATGAGGCGGCAATACGCCGAATTTTTTGCGCCTTATGAGCATGTATACGATCCGCTGTTGGATGATTTTGAACCTGGTATGAAAACGGCTGAAGTAAAGGAAATCTTCTCTAAACTGCGTCCCAAACAGGTTGAATTAATTAAAGCAATTAGTGAAAAACCAGAAGTGGATGACAGTTTTCTCCACCAATTCTTTGAAGATCAAAAGCAATGGGATTTTGGTGAACAGGTAATTACAAAATATGGTTATGACTGGGACCGCGGCAGACAGGATAAAGCTGCCCACCCATTTACTACCAAGTTTGGGTTTGGTGATGTCCGGATTACAACCCGGGTTGATCCTGATTTCCTGAATTCTGCCTTATTTAGCACTTTACATGAAGGGGGACACGCGATTTATGAACAGGGTGTCTCCCAGGATTTGGACAGGACTCCACTGGGTAACGGTGCTTCCCTGGCCATCCACGAATCTCAATCCCGCATGTATGAAAATCTATTGGGCAGATCATATGATTTCTGGGTTTTCTTTTACCCCAAGCTCCAGGAAATCTTTTCTACCCAATTGGGAAACGTTGACCTGGACACCTTTTATAAAGGAATCAACAAAGTTGAACCTTCCCTGATCAGAGTCGAAGCAGATGAAGCCACCTATAACCTTCACATTATGCTCCGCCTGGAATTGGAAATCGCTTTGATGGAGGGCAAGCTCATGGTTGCCGATTTACCCGCTGCCTGGAATGAGCGTATGGAAGATTATCTGGGAGTGGTTCCCCCCAATGACGCCGATGGTGTTTTGCAGGATGTGCATTGGTCATACGGAATTTTGGGATATTTCCCCACCTACGCCTTAGGCAACCTGGTGTCAAACCAGCTTTGGGAAAAGATCAACCTGGATATTCCGGGTTTATCTTCCCAGGTCCGGGGAGGAGAGTTCAGTGAACTGTTGGCCTGGCTGCATGAGAATGTCCACAGGCACGGCTCGAAATATAAACCGCAAGAATTAGTTACCAAGATAGTTGGATCAAAAATTGCATCGGAACCTTACTTAAAGTATCTCAACGAGAAATTTGGTTCAGTTTACCAGCTTTAGTCAATAATGGCCTGGTTCTGATCTGAAGGGATTGAGTAAGCGAATTAATTGGTATTGGATAAGGAGTATCAGTGGGACGGATTTTATTTATTGATGATGACACAGACGCGCTTGAAACCTATGTAAAGGCAGTTTCGCTTGCGAATCATAAAGCTGATGTAGCTTCCAGCGTGCATGATGGCTGGGAGATGATTCAAGAAACTGAGTATGACCTGATTTTTGTGGATTTAAATATACCAGAAGTCTCTGGATTTGAACTGATAGAAAAATTAACCCAGGATGAGGATACTAAATCCATTCCTGTAGTCGTGATTTCTGCTTTGCCGGAAGATGGTCTTGTTGATGAAGTATTAAATGCCGGGGCGCAGCTTTTCCTGGAAAAGCCTGTCGCCCTTGTTGATCTCTTTTCTGTGATTGAAAAATTTGAAACAAAGTCATCTAAATAATTATGGAAGGTGCTGCACAAATTGACAGATGAAGTCATCAATTCGTTTTTCTTTTTCTGCTCTGATCATCACTTTTTTAGCTGCCGGATGCGGTTTTCTTCCGGAGACTAACTCCCCAACCTTCATACCAGAGGAACACTTACCTACAGTCATTGAGATGACTGCTCAAGCCATGATTGATGAGGGAATAATCCTGATCACGCCTGTTCCGCCTCCCACTTCTGTCCCAGTAATCATTACCGAGACACCCATTCCCACAGATACCCAAATCCCGCCAACCCCGGAACCGGAGTTCACCCCTACTGAAACCATTGATTTGGCACTGATCGAACAAGAACCCCTCACTCTCCCGAACCCTCTTCCTTATGGGGAAATTCAACTCATAAGCCCGGGGCGGCTTTCCAGGGTCACATCTCCATTCAGCATACATGCTTACCTGGCCCCTCCGCGAAATGATAGAGAAGAAGAGTCAAGCTACCAGGTTTCCCTTTATGGCAGTGATGGGAGATTGCTGGTACGGCATTTTTTTACCCGGGAAGCCGGGCAAAGCGGGAATACGCATCTGATGATGGAGATAATTTTTGAAGTATCAGGAGATGCTGAAGCAGCTCGCCTCGAAATTAGCTCTCTGGATGAGTATGGCAGAATATCCGCGTTGGCGACCACGGATCTGATATTGCTGTCAGAAGGCGACCCGGAGATTAAAGCTGTTCAGGACCTTTATGAAAATTTAATTATCCAGCAGCCTATATCCAGTACTCTTATTCAAGGTGATGTACTGATCATTCAGGGAGTTACCCGTTTTGCACCGCGAGACCAACTTCTGATTGAATTAATAAACAGGGAAGGCGGTTTGGTGGGATCAATATTACTTCTGGTTTCACAAGAAGACCTTGGCAGCGGATATCGACCGTTTGAAGGGGAGGTCCCTTACCAGGTGGGTGTATCCTCCTGGATCAGGGTCCAGGTGACAGCCAGGGATGGCAAATTCTCTGGAGTCCAGCATTTGTCTAGTGTAGAAGTGCTGGTGAGTCCTTAAGCGCTTACCTGGCAAAGAGAGGGGGATTTTATTTCTAACTGAAGCGGGACCGGGCCATTTGATAGACCTGTTTTAATTCACTGGTTTTTAATATCCACAAAGCCCCAAGATAAACTACTGAACCAACCAGGATTCCTCCAGCTCCGAGAATCCAGATGGAGCTGTTTCTGGTTAGGCTGACCCATCCCCAGATCGCGAATGACATCAACCCTCCCGAAAGCCCGGCTTTGAGGACTCCCGACCAGATCCGTTTTCCTTCCAAACCCCCCAGACGTTTCCTCATGATCCATAGCAGACCGACCATCTCCAGGCTGGTTGCCAGTGTATTTGCCAGTGCCAGCCCGCCGTGCGGCATCCAGCCCAGCCGGCTGAAAGCGGCTGAAAACAGGAAGCTGAACAGCACGTTTAGAGACATGGCTGCGATGCCGATAAACACTGGTGTTTTGGTATCGTGCAGGGCAAAAAACGCCCTGGCAAGGATTTCTACCATGGCGTGCCCTACCAGGCCCGCTGCATACCAGAGCAGCGCCCAGGCAACCAGTTCTGTGGAACGAGCGGTAAATTCACCCCGCTGGAGGAGCAGAGTGATAATGGGTTTTCGGAGCAGGATCAATCCCAGGCTGGCAGGAATGGATAGCAGTAAAATACCTCTCAAGGTCGCAGAAAGGGAGCCGCGCATATCCTGCAATTTATTTTGGGCAACCTGGATTGAAAAAGTAGGCAGGGCAGCAGTGGCAATTGATTGGGCAATTGCTGCCAGGGGCATCAGCATCAGCCCAAAAGCAATTTGAATGGCTGTTACACTTCCTTCGGGCTGCAGAGAGGCCAGCCGGACATTGATCCAGAAATTCAGCTGAACCACGGCGACACCCAACAGACGGGGACCCATCAACCGGGCAACCTCCCGCACGTTGGGAGATTTCAAACCTAGCGAAAAATTATACTTACCGCCCTGCTTAAATAGCAGGGGGAGCTGCAGGATTAAATGCAGCGTGGCACCGATGATCACCCCCCAGGCCAGGCCGTGAATGCCCATTCTTGGAGTAAGAACGATTACTCCGAAGATCATACCGACCTGGTACATTGAGGGAGTTAAGGCAGGAATAAAAAATTTCTGGTGGGAATTTAAGATTCCCATAACCAATCCGCTGATTCCAAATAAGACAGCTGAGGGAAGCATCAGACGGACGAGTGAAATGGCGAGCGCTTCTTTGGCGGGATCTGCCGCAAAGCCCGGTGCCAGGATATACCGCACTAACTGCGGGGCAAAAATTGCTGCCAATGCCGCTGTCAGGGTGAGTACGATGAGGACCAGGTTGGTGATTGAGGAGGCTAAGCGCCAGGCTTGCTCGCGTTTTTCCTTTGCCAGCAGGCTGGTGAAGGTGGGGATAAATGCGGATCCTAGTGCTCCCCCGGCAACCAGATTAAACAGGGTTTCTGAAATCCTGTTGGCGGCAGTAAATGCTTCCATAACGGAAGAGGTGCCAAAGGCATCTGCGACCAGGATTTGACGGACCAGGCCGGAAAGGTTGCTGATTACAAAAGCCAATGTAATCACTCCGGCAGCGCGTGCTATTTGTCGGTTTGCTGAAAGGGAATCCGGGGAAGAGGGTTCTGTTCTCACAAAACAAAATTATAACATCACTCGTAATACCCGGTTCAGAATGCTGTTTGGAAGGGTAATTCAACCAGTGCTGTTCTTAGATGAAATTTATACCCGTATGCTATAATCGCTCCAGTAAAAGTAGAATTATTAACATCAAACATAGCTGATGTTTTAGAAAAAATTTAGGTGAATCCATGCTTGAAAAAATAGTCCGTTTAGTAGGGGGTGACCCCCATAAAAAGATAATTGATGGTTTTTCAGAAGAAATTGTAGCCATTAATGATCTAGAAAACCTCTATGAGGGGTTAAGTGAGGGAGAATTACAATCGAAAACGGATAATTTCCGTTTAAGGTTGGCGAAAGGTGAATCCCTTGAGGATATTCTTCCCGAGGTGTTTGCTACTGTTCGGGAAGCCAGTAAAAGGACCATTGGACAACGCCATTATGATGTCCAGATGATCGGTGGAATTGCCATGCACCGCTGTTTTGTAGCGGAAATGAGGACCGGTGAAGGAAAGACCCTTGGCGCAACCCTGCCGCTTTACCTGAATGGACTCGAACTTTCGCCGGCCTGGATCAAAAAAGCTCGGGCAACCTGGGGAGAAGACCCCGAAAATTGGAAATTTATCCCTATTGATGGGCTGCCTGTGGGGAGGGGAGTCCACCTGATCACGGTGAATGACTATCTGGCGCGGCGAGATGCCCGCTGGATGGCTCCCATTTTCAACTACCTGGGATTGAA
>Ga0255379_10071_pt1 | contig 15424 bp, 15 predicted proteins | sample ANMaggSeSYBR01I3_FD_182105 | JGI IMG/M metagenome (GOLD analysis project Ga0255379, IMG submission 182105) | Sediment cell enrichment communities from methane seep in Santa Monica Basin, California, United Staets - ANME aggregate JGI... | ecosystem: Environmental > Aquatic > Marine > Cold seeps >... | reverse complement strand
GGATGATGACCATGTTCCTGCTGTCTCTGTGCATAATTCTTTTAATTCGTATCCTTATTCCGATCAGCCATTTTGATTTCTCTTTAATATTGATTGTAAGTGCCCTACATTTTGTTCATGTATTATAAACATGTTTAAAGGACATATTACAGTACTTAACATGTAACACATATATAAAATTATACCATAATATATATAATACCTGATTTTAAACCGATATTCGAAATCCTTAAGCATTGTAACAACCTCAAAGAAGGAGAGATATACTTAAAAATATTATTAAAAGCAAAAGATATTGAACATTTCCTGCAACGTTCAATACCGCTCATAAAATTATCAGATGGTAGTACATATGACCAAGACCACAAAAATATGCTTACTCGTGTGCATCACACTAAGCCTTTTCCTATTGATCCCTTCCGCAGTTGCTTTCGAGATAACGCCCATGAACCCTACAGTTGGCGAAGAGATCATAGTGACAGGAGACTCAACAACAAGCTCGGTACCTGCAAAGATAGTTTTCACTAAGACCGTCCCTGTAGAAGACGGGGAATATCTTTATTATGTTGGCAAGGTTGCCATCCCTGACGGACCGAACAAATTCATTGTAGAAGCAAGCAATGTAGAGGACCTGAAGGTCAAAGCAAAGCTTATGTTCTGGCTTACAGCAGGCCACCCCTCTGCGACCAATGGAAAAGCATCCTATTCAATGTCGAACGTTCCCGAAGGGTCATACTCGATAAAACTGACAGGCATAGCCCAACCTGACGAAACGACCGTTGATATGAAGATCACCGCAACAAGCGAGATCCCGGTAAAGGAAGGCCGTTACGAATTCAAGTACTCGACCAGTTCCATGCCAGAAGGGGATTTCACACTGACCATCGATGGTGAGACAAAGACCATACAATTGAACCCCACATCCACTGAAGCAGAACCCTCAGGCGACAGTTCCAGCTCGGGCGGAAGCAGTGCCGGAACAAGTCCTGACAAAGACGCAAAGAATGTACTGACAACCGATTTTGTGAACCTGAAGGTATTTAGCGGCACACCTGTAGAACATCATTTTGAACGAACTGCAAATCCTGTTACATACATAAAGTTCACATCCGGCGTGACAGCAAATAGTGTCCCCGTCACCATAGAGGTCCTTAAGCAAACATCAGAGCTTGTAAAAGAAACACCAGAAGGAATGACTTACAAGAACCTGAACATATGGGTAGGCTACAAAGGATTCGCAGTCCCAAAGAACATAAAGGACGCAATACTGGAGTTCAATGTAAATACTGCATGGCTTGAAGAGAACAACATCGACCCTCAAAAGGTCTTCATGAAACATTACAACTCTGAAACAGATAAATGGGAAACCGTCCCGACAACATATATTGAGACAGTTGAAGGTATTGCTTACTATCAAGCAGAACCGGACTCTTTCTCACCCTTTGCCATTGTAGGGATGGAAAACAAGGAAACCCAGAAGAGCATTTATGACCTCGACACAGATACAGAACGATCGTATCAGGAGAGTTCAAGCCCGACCAAACAAACAATGGTCACCTCCAATTTGATCACCCTCATCGCAGGAGTGATAATTCTGGCAGTAACATTAGTGTTCTACAGAAAGAGCCATAAAAAAGAGTGAATACCACTCTTTTTCTTTTTTCTCATTAGTAACGCCCGGATGATCATGGGATCCTGAAAAAGTATCGATTACATCCCCTCTTCCCATAACAGGAACATGATAACAAGTTTTGCCATAATGGGCAATGCAATTGGAACTCAGAAAGATCTCCAATAGTGACCATGAACAGAACTTAACTAAAAGAAAGGTATAAAAACAAAATGTCATACAGGCAGAAATGGAAAAATGATATGAGCCTATTAAAGCTCAGTAATTCTCACATACCTCAAAGAAGTTCATGAACAACTCTTCCCCTTTCTGGGTATGAGCAACCTCAGGATGCCACTGCACCCCATAGATGGGCCTCTCTTCATGACGCATTGCCTCGATCTCACAGACATCTGAACGGGCGAGATGAATGAACTCATCAGGAAGCACTGTGACCTCATCCGCATGGGAAGCCCAAACAGAGGTCCTTGGCCCAAGTCCTTTCAGAATATCATCCTCTTCGATCACCTCAATGTCGATAGCCGCATATCCACCAAGCTCACCTGCACCGGTCTGTCCACCAAAGGTCCTGGCTATAAGCTGGTGTCCGAGGCATATACCAAGAATAGGAATGTCAATGCTCTCCACATATTCCTGACAGAGGCCAACACGCTCCATGGAAGGACCACCACTAAGAATGATGCCATCCGGCTCTTCATCAAGGATATCCTCTACTGGAGTGGTGTTAGCCACGATCTTCGTATCCATATCAAGGTCACGCACCGTACGATGAATAAGGTGACAGAACTGGCCATAGTTGTTGATAACAAGGATCTTTAACTCTTTCATGATGATCACACCGGTAAGGTCGATACTCGAAATATTGATGAATCTATATATAAGGCTATTCCACATTTCAAAAGGAAGCAAATAACAAAGTTTAAATATTAATCCGTGCTACTATGTCACATAGTAACACGGCGAATGCACATAACGATATTAACCAAATAACAGAGAGTGATATATATGGCAGAGATAGGAAAAAGGATACGAATTGAAAGAATTATGCACAGAGACAGCAGGAACATGGTCATCATCCCAATGGACCACGGTATGTCCGATGGACCTATCAGAGGAGTGATAGACATCGCAGATTCCATCAATAAAGTAGCCGAAGGCGGAGCTAATGCCATCCTCATGCAAAAAGGAATGGTCTACCATGGCCACAGGGGATACGGCCACGATGTAGGTCTCATAGTCCACATGAGTGCATCCACATCCCTTGGACCAGACCCCAATGACAAGGTCCTCGTCTGCAAGGTAGAGGAAGCAATGAAAATGGGCGCAGATGCGGTTTCCATCCATGTGAACATCGGCTCGGAAACAGAATCAGAGCAGCTCAAGAAGCTTGGTTCCGTTGCAGAACAATGTGACGTATGGGGCATACCTCTGCTCTCAATGATGTACCCCAGAGGAAAGAACATAACAGACCCTCATGACCCACAGATGGTAGCTCATGCAGCAAGAGTAGGTGCAGAGCTGGGTTCCGATGTCATCAAGACGGTCTACACCGGAGATGTGGACAGTTTCAGAGAAGTCGTCGATGGTTGTCCCGTACCGGTTGTCATTGCAGGCGGACCAAAAACAGAGACCGACCAGGAATTCCTGGAAATGATCAGCGGAGCCATGGAAGCAGGTGCAAGAGGAGTTGCAATCGGCAGGAATGTATTCCAGCACCCTGACCCCATAAAGATGACAAAAGCTATCACGCAGATCGTCCACCACAAGATAAGTGTCGAAGAGGCACTACAAACACTTAAATGATAAACTCCAAATGGCGTATAATATGAAGGACAAGACAATTTGGATAAAGGCCGATAAAGGCCACTGGGAAGCTCACAAGGACAGAATAACAACAGGACTTGAGTCCGGTGCCAATTGTGTGCTTGTAAACTCCGACGAAGTGGAAAAAGTAAGGGAACTTGGCGACATACAGGTCGCTGCATTTGCCTATGACGACAAGTCCGGTGCCGATATCGTTGTCGTGGGAAAGGGCGGAGAAGGAGACGGAACAAAACCATTATCTCCTGACCCCATTGGCTCCCTGGACATGGTCACTGCGATCCGATTGAAAGAAAAAGGATTGACCGTCGGAGCCTACGTAGTGATAAAGAACAAGAAATACGAAGAATTTGCTGCGGAGATAGGCAAAGAATGCGATTTCCTTATCATAGTCGGTACTGACTGGAAGGTCATCCCCCTTGAGAACCTCATTGCCGGACTTCAGGAAAGCAATGTGAAGATCATTGCCGGTGTTCGTGACGAAAATGAAGCAAAACTTGCCCTTGAGACCATGGAGCATGGTTCAGAAGGTGTCCTGCTTGACTCCGATGACCCCAGTGCCATCAAGGCCACCGTTGCAGTAGCAGAAAGTTCAGGCATAGAGGACCTTAAACTTGTTCCCGGAAAGGTCACAAAGGTCGAAGCTGTTGGAATGGGCGACCGCGTCTGTGTAGATACCTGTAACATGATGACCAAAGGTGAAGGAATGCTTGTGGGTTCACAGGCAAGCGGAATGTTCCTGGTACATTCAGAATCCGAAGAAAGCCCGTACGTTGCATCCCGTCCGTTCCGCGTCAATGCCGGAGCAGTTCATGCTTACATAAAAGTGGGAGACAGGACCAGATATCTTTCCGAGCTCAGCTCCGGTGATGAGGTTACCATTATCAATGCACAAGGAAAACAGCGAACCGGCATTGTAGGCAGGGTCAAGATCGAAAGACGGCCACTCATGCTCGTAGAAGCCGAAGTGAATGGAGAGATCATAAAGAACATCCTCCAGAACGCCGAGACCATCAAACTGGTGGACATAAAAGGAGAACCCATCTCTGTGGCCGACCTGAAACCCGGAGATGAAGTAATGGTCTACTATGAAGGCGGAGCAAGGCATTTCGGAATGAAGGTCGAAGAAACGATAATCGAGAAATGAGCGATGCTGAAAATAGGGAAGTTCGATCTGGAAGAAAGGGCAGCTATCGTCGCTGCCATCAGCAACGAACCTTTACAACAGTCCAAGACCGCAGCCGAACATGGTGCAGACATCCTTGAGATAAGGTTTGACCTGCTTGGGATAACTACCCCCAAAGAGGCTGCAGACATGTTGAGAATGGTCAAAGATAAGACCAGTCTCCCGTGTATTGCAACCAATAGGTTACAAACCCAGGGCGGAAATTGGGAAGGTACAGAAGAGAGCAGAATTGCCCTATTGGAAGATATCATGCATCTTACAGATGCCGTGGATATCGAGCTTGAAACAGATGAACATCTCAGGGACAGGATAGTCAAAAAAGCAAAAGAGGAAAGGAAGAGCGTAATAATATCCTCGCATGATTTTGAAAGAACGCCTGACAAAGCCACACTGAAGAGCATCCTTGACCACTCCCACAACGCAGGTGCCGATATTGCAAAACTTGCAGTGATGCCTGAGAATATGCAGGATGTACTGGACCTGCTGGAAGTGACACTGGAAGTTAACGCTGTCTGCACGATATCCATGGGACAGATGGGAAAACACACTCGCATCATTGCCCCCCTATATGGCTCAAAGCTTACCTATGCAAGCGTATCCGATGCAGTGGCACCAGGGCAATTGAAAGTGGAAGACCTGAAAAAAGCAATGGAGATGGTGGAATGAAGAAGGTGTTCGCGGTCCTTGGGAACCCCATAGAACATTCACTATCACCCATCATGCACAATTCAGCATTCGAGGCCCTGGACATGGACTGCACCTACCATGCATTCAGAGTTGAGAAGAACGACCTTGAAAACGCACTGCAGGGTGCAAAGGCCATGGGATTCGGAGGATTGAACCTCACAGTGCCCCTCAAAGAGACCGCCCTCAAATTCGTTGATGCAGATCCCCTTGCCGCAAAGATAGGTGCCATAAACACCATTGACCTCAAGGACGGTATCAAAGGTTACAACACTGACGGCATTGGTGCAAAACGAACTATCGAGGATGAAGGTGTCGAGATCAAGGAAAAGAATGTCATGATCCTCGGAGCGGGCGGTGCTGCAAGAGCCATCGCATTCACATTTGCAGAAGCAGGAGCAAGAGTTAACATTGCCAACCGAACCCCTGAACGTGCCATACAGCTCGCTGCAGAGATAGAGGATGCAAAAGGATACAGCCTTGACATAGTTGACAAGGGCCTTGATGAGATCGATATTCTTATCAATACCACCACTGTGGGCCTGGGACATTCCAATGGAACCCTTGTGAGCGCGGAGCAGATGCATTCAGACCTTGCAGTTTTTGATATAGTTTACAATCCGCTTATGACGAAACTGTTGCAGGAAGCGGAAACCGCAGACGCAAGACCGATCACAGGCATTATGATGCTCGTATACCAGGGAGCTGAAGCTTTCCGTATCTGGACTGGAAGAGAACCCCCCATCGAGATCATGAAGAGGACTGTCATGGAGGCATTGGATATATGAAAATGCTGATCATCGGCGGCACAGGAGAGATGGGGAAGTGGTTCACGAAGTTCTTTACCGATCACGGTTATGAAGTTGTGGTATGGGGTAGCAGCGGAAAGACCGAGATAGCAAAACAAATGGGAGTTGAATTTGCATCAGACCTTGACGATGCAATAAGAACCTCAGATGTGGTGGTCATCACAGTACCAATAGACATTACTGCAAATGTGATCAGGGAGACAGCTCCGAAGATGAAAGCCGGAAGCTTGCTGATGGACCTGACCTCCATAAAGGCCGAACCTGTCAGAGCAATGAGAGAAACAGCACCGGAAGGCGTTGAGATCCTCGGCACACACCCCATGTTCGGGCCATCCATTCCGACATTGCAGGGACAGATAGTGATAATGAGTCCCACCAAAGGACGATCTGAGAAGTGGTTCCCCATAATGCGAAACCTCTTCGAGGAAAATGGTGCACACATAGAGATCATCAAGCCCGAGGAACACGATAAGTTCGTCTCTGTTGTTCAGGGTCTGACACATTTTGCATACATAACAATAGGGAACACGTTCAAAAGCCTTGATTTTGATGTTAGTATGTCACGGCGTTTCATGAGCCCTGTCTATGAGATAATGGTCGATTTCGTTGGCAGGATACTTGGGCAGAATCCATACCTGTACGCGCACATACAGATGCAGAACGAACAGGTGTTAAAGGTCCATGAGACATTCATAAGTGAATGTAACATCCTCTCTGAGATAGTCAGGGAACAGGACATTGAAGCATTCTGCAACAAGATGACAGAGGCTGCTGCTCATTTTAAGGATACGCCATCCGCACTTCACCGTTCGGACAAGCTTATCAATGCGAAAATATCCGAATTCGAGGAGATGATCGCATCTGTGGGAGTCGAAAGAGGCCTTTACCATAACTACTCAGGCGTCACACATGTGGGAACGATAAAGAAAGTGACACCAAGAGCAGTGATAATCTCCAGGGGCGGAAAGGATGTCTACCTGAAGACAGAGAATGTCAGGTTGTACACCGAGAAGGAACTTAAGGATTGGAAAGTGGAAAATCTCCCCCATCCAAAAAGGGATATTTCGGTATTGATACCTGCAGAGGCCGATGCATCGGTATTTGAGAAGGTCATCGATAATGATGAAAGGATAGTTTCGACCGAGATAATTGATACCTATTCAGGCCTTTCTAATAACAGACTAAGTGTTACGTTCCGTATTACCATACTTGAAGAGAGCAACGCAACAAAGATGCAGGCCGATGTTGAAAAACTCCTCTGTGGACTTGGTTGTGAGATACGCGGATGAACCTCTCTTATATATGCTATGAGGACAGAACAAATAGCCACATAAATAGAACACTACCTACGGTGATTATTTGAAAACTAATAACAAAGGGCTTAAAGCTGCCAATGTGCTCCCCGGAGGCATCGAAAAGTATCTCCGATTCTACAAGATGGGATTGTTCTTCATTTCCGTCTTTGGAATATACCTGGGAATACAGGGACTTTATCTTATCATTGTAGAAAATAACTACATTCCAGGATTTTGCCTGTTCGGTGCAGCACTGCTGATATCACCACCGCCTATAGGGATATCCAATATGGTTGCCCGCAATCTCCATATGGAACTCACAATGGGAATAAAAGTAGGATTCTCCACACTATTGTTGGCGATCGCAGTCTATTTCCTTTAAAAAAAAGGGAATAAGATAAAAATAGTATATTGATGCCTTCCGGCATCACAAATTCTTTTTTAAATAAGACTGACAAGATCTTCAAGCGCAGCTTTTGGATCTTTGGCCTTTACGATGCCTGATGCGAGAAGCACACCAACTGAACCAAGTTCTATTGCAGCTTTAAGGTCCTCCCCTTTGGAGATACCTGCACCACAAAGCACCTTCACTGCTGTATCGATCTTCTCAACTGCTGCCACAGAGCCTGTTACAACCTCTGGGTCTGCCTTTGATACAGGAATTCCAGAGCCTATAAGTTCCGGAGGCTCAACTGCAACATAGTCAGGGCCTAATGCCGCTGCTGCGGCTGTTGTTGCAATATTGTTAGTACAGATTATAGTGCGAAGACCTTCGCCTTTTGCTGCTGTCACAGAAGCTTCGATGTCAGCAAGTTTCAGTCTGCACTCCGAGTGATTGATAAGCGTACCCACAGCTCCGGCATCCTTTATGCACTTTGCAAAAGCATGTCCGGTAAAACTGCCTGCTCCGACACCATCGAGATGCTGGGAATATACAGGAACATCGACCTGAGATGCAACCCTGTAAATATCACAAAGCTGAGGTGCGATAGCGATCTCGATACCGCTTGCTTCACCAACCTCTTTACAGGCACGAGCTATCCTTACGGCACCTTCTCCGGTACCTTCGAGATATGTCTTTAGGTTCAATACGATCAAAGGTTTCAAACTACCACCCCTAAAAAAAAAGAACGTGCGAAAGATCGCACGCTTAGAAATCGGTCATTATTCTGAACTGGTCGATCTCAGGCTTGTTCAAGCCTTCAATGAACTGGTCAGCTGCCTGCCTAACATCCTTTGAGTTAGTGATAGCCCTGCCAACGACAAGGATATCAGCACCTGCTCCAAGTGCATCAGAGATAGTGTCAACACGTACACCACCAGCGACTGCCACAAGGACCTTGGAAGAACGTTTCACTGCAAGTGCCTTGATACCTTCGATACTGCCCCATGCGTGAGCAGTGCCCTCGATGTCAATTGCACGGTGTAGTTCAACTATGTCAGGAAGTACTTCCAATTGTTCAAGGACAGCTACTGGATCAGGAGTGTTCAATGTATCCATAACAGCATAGATACCTGTCTTGTGTGCCTCTTCAATCACCTTGTTGAGTGTTGCGATAGGTGCAAGAGCGGATACTACAATAGCATCAGCAGTTGCATCAGCCACCATACGTGCCTCAAGGTTACCTGTGTCGAGGGTCTTAAGATCTGCAACGATGAACGCGTCAGGTCTGACCTCACGTATCTTGGAAATGACATCCACACCATAGCGTTTGATAAGAGGTGTGCCTGCTTCCAGTATCAAGTGGTCGCTCTTAGGGAGCTGCTTGATGATATTAAGGATAACAGGAAGGTTTGGATTGTCAAGTGCGACCTGCAAGTATGGAGCATCCCAAAGTTTTGAGATCTTGAATCCCATGACAGCGTGTGCAGCCCTGTCCTTCTCATGAAGAACTGTGTCAATGTCAGGGAAACCGTCAAGTGCGCGTTTAAGTGCCAATTTTGTAGCTCCGTAATTGTACCTGTAGATACGGTTATAGTCCACTGCCTGCGGGTGAATGAAAACGCTTGCAATAATTACAAGGTCTTCTGCCTTTTCCTTAGGGATCAATCCTTCTTCCACTGCATCAGCAACTGCTTTTGAAACAGCAGCCTGTGCAGGACCGAATATCTGTGAAGCCTGGTCCATTCCCTTAACGGTCACTTTTGGAACGATAAGTGTGGATGGCTTTGTAGGTAAGTTCGGGCGGATGACGGAAAGAACAGGAGTGTGGCCTGCAGAAAGCTGGGTCATTCCTGTTGCGAATGCCTGTCCTACCGGTCCCTCCTTATCCCCGATCATAAGATCAACGTGTGCGAGCTCTGGTGCCTCGCCAATTAGTGCTTCTCCGATCAACATCATAGTTATCAATGCGCTAAATTGCTATGACTATATATATTAGTTCTGATGCACTTGGAGCAAGGCATAAAATATAAAAAAGGCATTCCTAATTCATTATATATATTTGTAGGACAAATGGAATAATGTGATAATAGATATATATAACCGCCTTATTAAAAAAAGGAACCTTACATTGATGTACCTATTATCCGCAATAGTGGCCACATATTTTGCAAGTTGGCTACCTGATTTTGAGAACCTCATCGGTATAGAAGGTGCCAGAATCAGTTCAGTGGTATCATTTGGTGCACTGAACGGATTTCTCCTGGGTCCTTTCTGGGGTGCTATCGCATCTTTTGCCGGCATAATAGGACATGTGATCATAAGAGATCAAAGCCCTGATATGTTCCATCTCCTCACACCGTTCTTCGTAGCAATGGCTTCCGTTGTGACAGGACTGTGCATTTCAAAAAGGGAGAAAGCTGCAATGGTATTGTTCAGCATACTTATCCTTGGGTGGTACATTACCCCAATAGGAAGGGAATTATTCTACTGGCCATGGTTCCACATTTTAGTTCTTGGCGGTTTTATCCTATTTCATCATAAATATCGTAACAGGACAGGAAATGCATACACATTCGCATTTCTCCTATTTACGACCCTAATTGCCATCCTTGCAGACCACCTTGCAGGTAGCATAACAGCGGCAATTCTCTTTGATATTCCCCCGCAGATGTTCGCATCCGTAGTGACCATCTATCCAATCGAGAGGATAACACTTGCATTTGCTGCTGCTGCGATCGTATATCTTTTAATTATTGCACTCCAGAGCACACTAATGGAATCAGAGACATTTCAGGACAAGGTCGAAGATAAAAAAAGGGATGAGCTGTTCAGTTACGTTGATGATGTAAAAGATATCATCGATAAAGAGAGCAGCAAGTGATCTCATTTAAAATAGAGAGATCATATTTGGGATTTGTTGATGATCAGGAAGTTATCTTGTCAAGAGATTCCATGATATCGTAAATTTTCTTTGAGAAAATATGGTACGGTTCCGTAAGTACCAGGACCTCATTATCACCCCGGACAGCAACATCACACATACAGGGGATAGATGCCAGAACCGGAAGATCGAACTTTTTACCTGAAAGATCAGTAGGATTGTCACTATGACACATATTCTCAATAATATAACAATCCTTATCCAGAGGCATATAAACACCCCCAATGATCTGCTCCATCAACCTCTGCCTGGAAACCCCCGGCCTGCCCACCGAGATAACATGGTCTGCAACCGCAATTGCATTGACGGAAGTAAAATCCACACCAGCACCAGTATCCAGAATAACAACATCGATACCTGCATTTGAAAGGTCCTTCTTAGCAGCCATCAAGAGTTTCAATGCTTTTGACTGCCATTTTCGATCCTTGCTTGAAACCTCACGTACAGCAAGAATATCAGGATTAGAATAGCCAATATAGAACGCACCTTTGGTACCCATTTCCTTGCTGACATCCTTGACCACATCCATGACACCGTATCGCCCTTCAAAGATATCATTGACCCAGTGCTTACTTTCAGGAAGCAGATAATTGAATGAACTGGGCGCCTTTAGATCAACATCCAGAAGGCATACGCTCTTTCCAACAGATGCATATGCAGATGCAAGATTAATTGCAAACGAGGTTTTACCGGAACCACCTTTATAAGAATGTATCGCAATTGTCAATGCCATATCTCTATCCCTTCAATATTGTAGAGTTCAATTAGATAAATGATTAAACTTGTATATAAAATAATTCAAAGTTACAATTGATTAGTAATAAAGTTTACTTTACTTAAAATGATATAAATGGCATTATATTTCAACTCAATAATCAGATTGCTGAGCTCGTTTCACTTACCCAGCCCTTCCCCAATACTAAAATATACTTTCCTACCATTCCTGTTCTTTGCAACATGACCCATTCGTACCAATTGGTTCAAATAATTGCTTTCAACAGCTCTCTCTTTATTGGTTTTCTCCGCAAGCTCGTCCGCCGTAGCCGAACCCAGCTCAAAAAGGGCTGTTGCAGTCGTACGTAAATGGTCTGGTAAAGTGAGCAATGTCATAACATCCAGAACATCTAAAATACCATCATCCGATTCTTTATCAGCTGACCCCTGGATAAGGATACGGTCCAGTTTGCCACTGATCTCACGAAGGAGCCTGATCATTTCTTCAGTTGATGAATTATCGGTCATATGATCCCGCCAACATTATTATTAGATACTGCATATATAAACTAGGAACAATTATACCAATTACGACATCCTTTAATATAAATGTATTGAAGGCTTACAGTAATACAACAGATTGAAAAAAAAACAAAATGAATGAAAGGTATTAGCAACCCTTCATATCATTTTAGACATATATACACCATCGCGATAATAACCAAACTTGCGATAATACTGCCTTACACCAATGCCACTGATAATAGAGATCTTTGAGTAACCTGCATCCTTTGCCAGAAGTTCTGCATTCTCCAAAAGTTCAGCACCATAGCCCTTATGCTGCCAGTCCATACCCTCAGCACCTTTGCCCACCGGGACCATAGAACCATACACATGAAGCTCCCGCACCAGTGCAGCATCCTGCAATTCTTCCCTGTGAGGTGTATTCGGGAACCGAAGACGTAAGAAACCTATCAGAATATCAGTACTGACATCCTCGAACGAAAGGAAATGTTCCTTTCCGCCACAGGAATCATAGGTATCAATGGTAAGCTCTATACTATCCACATCAGGTTCATTCCCTTTGAGGACATTATGACCGACTTCCCTGCAACGTATACACTTACACTTAACACCCCTTGAATCAAGACGTTCCTTCGCAAGCTGTCTTATATTACTTTTCTTCACACCTGCGAATATCTGCGGGGAGGGGATATCCCTCTGTATACGCTGCATACGGACCCACTTAGGCAGAATTGCCTTGATGTCCGCCAGAAGTTCGATAGCCTCCTCGTCACCGAGAGCCTCATATTCCCCTCTTGACCACATATCGTAAAGCTCAGTACCTTCCGTCACCAGTGTAGGATATATTTTAAGATAATCCGGCATGAAATTACTATCAGAGAACAGCTTCTTGAATCCCCGAAGGTCCCTTGCAGAGTCCATCCCCGGAAGATGAGGCATCATATGGAAACCTACCTTCAGTGCACTATCCCGTAACACCCGGTTCGAATCCACCGAGTCCTGAACACTATGCCCCCTCCGCATCCTCTCAAGCACGAAATCATATAAACTTTGCACACCGATCTCGACCTTGGTAGCACCCAGCTTAAGCATCCGGTCCACATGATCAGTATTTGTCCAATCCGGTCTTGTCTCAAAGGTTATACCGGTATTACGGACCATGGCGGTCTCGTTCGCCTTCTGGACATCTTCGACCGTCACATAAGGAATGGAATCCCCAATAACTTGTACATCTTCACGCCACTGTGTACCGGAAAAATCGTTCATGGCCTCAAGGCATCTCTTAGTGTACCATTCCTGGTAATCGATAGCACGTGAAGAGAACGTACCACCCATGACAATAAGCTCTGCCTTGTCCACATCATGACCTATATGCTTTAACTGGGAAAGACGGCCAGAAACAATGCGATAAGGATCGTACTCATATTGCATCGCCCTCATTGTGGCAGGTTCCCTGCCCATATAGCTTTGAGGGGAATTGAAAGAGGATTTCGGGCCTCCAGGACAAGGTATACAGATCCCATGAGGGCATTCACAGGGAGATGTCATTGCCGCTATGACCGCCACTCCCGAGATCGTCCGAACAGGCTTTCGGCGGAGAAGATCACGAACGAGCTTCTGCTCTTCATCCGTCCCCACCCTGATAATATCAGGATGTTTCGGAAGGGTGGACAGCCTATACTCTTTGCTGACAACCTTCTTCGCTTTGGTCAATTGTTTCTCATCAGAGATCTCACCGTCAAGCACCATGTCCAGCAACTTTCGGCATGCGACCCTGAAATTATCATTAACTTCCGATGTCATATTCAAAACCAGATTCAATAAAGTTCCAAGACCAACTTCTCCAAATGGATCCGTGGATTCGCACTGTCAATGACCATGGCATCCGTGTCCGCAATCCTGCAGATAGCCCTTGCGACCCCAGCCTCGCCCCTACCGGAGCCCACTACCACAGAATGTAACTGCTGCAATACCTCGCCCCCCGTAAAACCTTCTTCGATAAGAAGCGTATCTATCAGTTTTCGTGCATTCAGTATATCATGCTCAATAGCAGCATTATGAAGCTCGGTCACATTTTTGGACACATCGACTAACGCTTCCTCATAAAGAATATCCCCTGTGATGGTTTTCCCAGGATGGTTCATGACCGCGAACTGAAGTGTAAGAAGGGCTTTGGAAACATCACCCCCTGCATAATAAAGCAGAGCATCGTACCCATCATCCGATATAGAGATGCCTTCCTTCTCTGCCACCGAGATAACAAATGCCCGGAGTGCATCGTCCGGCACATAAGTAAAGAACAGTTCCAGCCCCCTTGAACGCAAAGGAGCTATCAGTTTTGAAGGTTGCGTGGTAGATAATATGAACCTGCAGGTCCTGGTATATTTTTCCATCATGCGCCTTAAAGCGTGTTGGGCACTGGTTTCCAGAGATTCAACATTGTCGATGAAGATTATCTTATAATCTGCATCTAATGAGCCCATGCCTGCAAATTCATTTATGACTTCCTTGAATATGGAAATAACACTGGAATATATCTTTTTGGGGTCATCGGTACCTATAATGTGAACAAAACGCTTATCCCTCACAAGATAGCGTTTCCCCTGATCAAAGAAATCAGAACCATTGAAGTAAGTGAAATTGTTCTCATAGTATTCCCCATAGAGCTCGTATGCCAAAGCGAACGCTGTGGAAGACTTGCCGGAATTCACCGGCCCATGAAAAACAAGATGCGGGAGGTTGCCCGAATTCACAAGATGGACGAGAGAATTCACAGACTCCCCGTTCCCCACAATATCCTCAAGCTTCTGAGGCCGGTATTTTACAGTCCATAGATCCTTCATTGAACAACCTCCAAACAACCATCACTCTGCTTTGTCAAGGACCACTTTGATCACTTTGCCATATACAGGCCTTGCAATAAGCACACCGATAAGCACACCAATTATTGTAGTGATGGCAAATCCCCTGAGAGCACCGAATCCCATGACCACCAGAGGGGACATGGCAATTGTCGTTGTCGCTGCAGCTGCAAATATAATAGCAAATGCCTTGGAGCTCCTTTCCATATAGACCTTGGTGGATGGAAGCTTGCCTTCATACAGAACTTCATCCGTGATTATCACAAGATGGTCGATACCTGTACCGATAGCCGCAATAATACCAGCTATTGCCGGAAGGTCAAGCTGCCAGTTAACAGCGCCAGCAAAACCAAGTATGATTATGACCTCACAGAGAGAGGTACCCACCATAGGCAACAGGATCTCCTTCTTACGATATCTCCTGAACACCACTACAGCCACTGCCAACAATGCGAAAAGCCCTGCTATAGCCACCTGTCTCTTGAACTGATCGCCCAATGCTGCATCCACCTGACCGGTGCTATAGCTGATCCGAATTCTCATCTGCTCTATATGTATCTGGATGACAGGGAG
>Ga0255379_10070_pt1 | contig 15562 bp, 9 predicted proteins | sample ANMaggSeSYBR01I3_FD_182105 | JGI IMG/M metagenome (GOLD analysis project Ga0255379, IMG submission 182105) | Sediment cell enrichment communities from methane seep in Santa Monica Basin, California, United Staets - ANME aggregate JGI... | ecosystem: Environmental > Aquatic > Marine > Cold seeps >... | reverse complement strand
CCACCTGATTAAACAATATGACCTGTTGTTCGAAGAAGCAGTCAACCACGTTTCATGAGTTGAAATCGGGCCCATTCGAAAATCAAAACAGGTTTAACTGTCGATCCTCTTTCTTCTCTGGTTTCTTCTTCCCTTCAGCTTTCAATTCTTCGATCAGGCGGGCTTCTATAGAATCCAGGAAAGGGCTCCTGGTCTGTTCAGTTCTTCTGCCGAACATAAATCTCGTACCCGCATGGGTCAGGAAAAGATACTGTCTGGCCCTGGTCATTGCAACGTAGAACAGCCTCCGCTCTTCTTCAATATCGATATCTTCCTTGTTATAAAAGGTACAGGGTAAAATTCCATCCTCACAACCAGGGACAAATACACACTCGAACTCCAGGCCCTTGGAAGCATGAATGGTCATGAGCGCGACACTCTCCGAATTACTCCTGTAGATATCCACATTAGAACCAAGGTCGATAAAGCGGTAGAAATCCTTAAAACCACTGCCATAGTCACCCGCAAAATCCAGTAACTGCAGAACCTCCGGATCCTCCAGGTGTTCGGGGAGAGCCTGCTTCAGCAAACCCTTCAGAAAATCCTTCACACTTCCTTCAAAACTGACAGCCGCAGCCAAATTATCTCTTACTGAATGATTTATATCCTTTAACCTCAGCCTGATATAAGGATTATCCGGATTTTTCATGAACCTGAGGAGATCCAGTAATATCCGCACTGCCGGCGCGTCCAGGTAACTTCCTTCCCCGACTCTCTGGTAGGGAACCGCATGATTATTGAAGGCTTCTTCAAAAAAATCCATCTGCCGACCGGTACGGCAGAGAACCGCAAAATCTGAGAGGCTTCTGATTGACTCGGCTCCCTCTCCTCCTGATATCCTGCTGTACATCGAAAATGACCGCAGTCCTCCTATCATTTCCTCGATGGTTCGGGCTATGAACTCGGCCTCGCTCCTTTCAGAAGACTGCCTCGAAATCTTCAGCCGGCTTCCCTTTATCAATCCCTGGAGAGGATCCTGCCCGGAGCCTTTGGTACTGAGCACACCGGAAGAAGCCTGAAGAATTATGTCCGTACATCTGTAGCTCTGCTTAAGTGAATAAATACGGGCCGACGGATAATCTAGCTGAAAAGCCTGCATGTAAGCGGCATCAGAACCCCTGAATCCATAAATGGCCTGATCCGGATCGCCAATCACGCAGATAGGATTGTCCGGCTCAGGGCAAAGAAGATGCAGCAATTTGTACTGCGCGCAGTTGATATCCTGAAATTCATCTACCAGGACCCGGTCGAACCTGGCCTGCCAGTAACTGCGGATTTCAGGATATCCTTCTAAAAGACGTACAGCTTCAGAAATGAGATCATCCAGGTCAAAAAGGTTATTTCCCTTAAGCCACGTTTCATATTTCCCGGCTGCTGCCCTGATTTCAGGATCACTGATTTCCCCGAAATCAGTTACAGCCTGCTTAAGGCCTGATATTGATTCCCTGAAATGTTTTGCCTGGCTGCTTTTACAGCTCATAATTTCCGGGAATATTGCTTTCTGGTCTTCCCCATTAATCAGGAGTGCTCCGTCCGTCCGCCCTGTTTCAGGCAGGTTACGGTAAATAATCTTATATCCCAGGGCATGAAACGTAGCTACCTCGGGTAATCCGGATTCTTCTCCCAGTGCCTTGTTAATCCGGCGTGACATCTCTTCGGCTGCTTTATTGGTGAATGTAACAGCCAGAATGAATCGGGGATCTACCCCGTCCTCCCGGACCAGGTGGAGGATTCTGCGGGTCAGGACTTGTGTTTTTCCGGTTCCAGGCCCGGCAATAACCATGGAAGGTCCGCTGCCGTGGTTCACAGCCTGCTTTTGCTCAGGGTTCAAGGTAAAACTGTGCTGTGATTCACCCTTCGCAGGCACTGTCCCGACCTCCGGGAAAGCTTCCCCTGGATTTCTCTCCCTGGCTGATTCCGGTGTAAACAGATCTCCGGAAGTTATAAACTGCGCTTCAGGTTCGGCAACTGCGGGGATCTCCGAACGCAGAGAAGCTTCAAGATCCTGGTAATCCTTCAGACTGAAACGCAGAAGTTGAGGTTCCGGCCGGCTGCGAGCCCCTGCACGTTCACTTACAAAAAGTGAACTGCCGCCTCCCAGCCTCTGGATCTCACCTTCATCAAAAAGTTTAATGATCCCGAATTCTCCGTCATAACCCTCCTGTATATATACCTCTCCTGTCCTCATTCTCCGGATTGCTTCAGCAAGGAGAGGTCCACAAAAATCCTCTATAACTTCGATTTCTGTATCGAGGAGCAGTCCGAATTCCGCGCCAGCTTTCTGGATGGTTTTTCGGTAGATGGAGTCGACCTTTTTTGATTTAGGCCCCACCCCCATAATTTCTGAAAAAATCTCCTTCAGCGGAACTATTGATTTAAAAGGAGGCCTTACCTTTCGCTCCTGGATATCTCTTCGATCGGACAACTGAGCAATACGGCTCATTACGCCCATGGTTACCGGTTTCCCGCACTTACTGCAGATACCCCCATTCCTCAGGTTTTCCAGAGGGTCCCAGCAAATTTCACACTTGCGGTGGCCATCGTAATGATACTTTCCTTCCTGGGGGAAAAACTCGATAGTACCCTTGAATTCATCTGTCTCGCCTGACGCTACAGCAGCGGTGATAGAAGTGTAGGACAAATCTGTATCCAGGATATTTGCTTCCCTTCCCAGTTTTTCAGGGGAATGGGCGTCAGAATTGGAAACCAGGGTATATTTATCCAGAAAGCCACACATCCAGTTCATCGCCGGGTCAGTGGAAAGGCCGGTTTCAACCGCATGGATGTACGGAGACATATCCTCATAACACTCTTCTATCGAATCAAATCCCGATTTTGCTCCAAGCGCCGAAAACCATGGGGTCCAGATATGGGCGGGGATAAAAAAAGTTCTGTCGGAAATCTCAAGGATCAATTCCAGCAGGTCACGGCTGTCCATTCCGAGAATAGGGCGGCCGTCTGAGGTGATATTGAATTTTCTCCTGGCCAGCCCCGCCTGGATTTTTCTCACTATCTCAAAATCAGGAGCCAGTACTACATTGTGTACCTTGCGGACCTTCCCCCGCTTCTTGTAAATGCTGCTGATTTCCGCAGTTAAAAGGAACCTGACAGGATCTCCGAATCCCTCGGGAAGGCCCCATTCTTTGCTGATCCTGTACTCATCACGAAGTTTGTACAGGCCTTCCTCCGCCGGCTCCAGTTTTTCCTCCAGCTCATCGATCCAGGAAGGATGGGTAAAATCCCCGGTGCCCACAATATTTATTCCTTTTATCCTGGCCCAGAGATCAAGAAACTCAGGGATCAGCTGTTTGCTGGTTGCAATTGAAAAATGAGAATGTATATGCAGATCTGCTATCAGTTTCATGTTCCTCTAATTGTACTTTGTAGGGCTATAAGAAGTAAGCCCTACACCTTTCCTATCCAGTCTCATTCATATTCCGGTCTAAAAAATTCAAGATGTTTAGCTGAAATTAATCCCATACCGCGGCACTGGTTTGCGCCTTTTCTGGAAACGCTGAGAATGCTCCCGGACAGTGCCTTAAATCCAGCAGTGAACGATAATTCTCATAACATTAGGGCTGCCCTCAATCCTCTTTAAATCCTGCGTTCTCTAAGGCATCGGAACAAAAAAATAAAAACCCATACGATCAATACTGACATATAATCAAAAACGTCAGTGATTGCCAGTCCCGTGTTTTTGAAATTGGAAGCAAATATCTGAAGGAGTTAGTTGAGATGAAAATTTTACGTACAGGCGGTTTATTTTTTCTACTTTTTTTAATCCTGGTTCCTAATGTGTGGGCTCAAATTGATAAAAGTTTCAACGTCATACAATTTCCTGAAGGGCGGACTGTAAAAGTGGGATTTATATCTTCCGGACAGATTCCTTCAGCTCAAATGAGGGCTGAGGTTAAATTCCAGGAGGGGCAATTCCAAGTAGAGTTAAAATTCGAAAAGATGAAGTCGGCTATCCTGTTCGGCGGAGATGTCACCTGTTATGTTTTGTGGGCAATTAATCGTGACGGAGCACCTGAGAACCTAGGGGAACTTTGGGTTCGCCCGGACTCTGACAAAGACACGGTCAAATATTCCACTGGTTTACGCAATTTCGCACTTGCCGTTACCGGGGAAAAATACTACCAGGTCCCTAAACCATCGGAGATGGTGCTCTTCTGGAACGACAGCCGTCCGAATCCAGCTGTGAGGACTGACCCTCTTGTCTATAAACAGTTCTCTCCTGCTCCCGCAAATGGTGTTTCCAGCCTTGAGAGTGTGCGTTACGACGGGAAAAAACCTCTTGACCTGCTTCAGGCTGAAAAAGTATTCAAGTTGGCCCAGGATCTCGGTGCCGGAGAACTTGCTTCCGATCTTTATGCCCAGGCTTCAGTGGCCCTTAACCAGGCCACACAGGTTTACCAGAGGTCGCGGAATAATAAAGGCGCTCAGAGGTTTGCCCGCGACTCAGTAGCCGCGAGCAATGAGGCAATTCGCTTGACCAACCGAAAACTGGAGTTGGCGGCACTGGAGAAAGAATACGCCGAGCGGCAGGCACAAATGGCTGAACTGGAAGGACGAGCCAACCAGGCAGAAGAACAGGTACGTGCAGCAGAAAAGCAGGTACAGGCTTCGGAAGTCCAGATGCGGGCGGCGGAATCCCAGGTGAAGACAGCAGAAGCCACTATTCTCAAAGTACAACAGCAGCGGGCTGAAGCAGAACGCAAAGTGGCATCCGCTCAGAGTTCTCTGGAGAAGCTGAATGCGGAGAGCGCACGGTTGACGCTTGAGAAAGGTAATCTGGAAACCTCTCTGGCCTCATTAAATGCGGAACGCACCCAACTCGAGATAGAGAAAGCTTCCCTCCTGGCTGAGAAACAGACCCTGCAGCAGGATAAAGATGATCTGCAGGGAAGACTGCAGCAGGCTCTATCCCAGGTAGCAGAGACCCACTCTTCAGCCCGGGGGCTGATCCTCAACCTGCCGGACATCCTTTTCAGCGTGGGCGAGGCGGATCTTAAACCTGAAACCCGAATTGTAATGGCTAAACTCTCAGGTATCCTGCTGATGATGCAGGACTTGAATCTGCGTATCGAAGGGCATACCGATTCAACCGGAGCACCCTCGTTCAACCTTCGTCTTTCGGAACGACGGGCCGACGCGGTATTTGACTTCATGGCCATCCAGGGAATCGGAAGTGAGAGGATGAAGACAGCCGGATACGGCATGGAACGTCCCCTGGCCGACAATGCGACAGCTTCTGGAAGAAGCCAGAACCGCCGGGTCGAAATCATCATTGCGGAAGGTGAAATCGCGGCCCAATAAGGGTAAGTCCCCGTACCCTTCCCCAATGGAAGTTCAGTAATAATCCAGGCGGCCGGAACCTGCCCGGCCGCCAAAAAAACCATTGGATTGAATCAAGCAATATTCATGTGGACAATTCTGTCGAAACATCGTAAAAGTATTCCTGGACTCAATTAAACATTTAAAGAAAACCAATATGATTCCATCCGCTTTGGACGATCAGCTTGGTAATGGAACTTGAAAGAGCTAACTGAAGGGAGGGGCAATATGAAAAAAGGATTAACAAAAGTATTCGGTATTCTTTTCCTGGTCATCCTGGTAGGGCTTCTGGTAACACACCTGGTTTTAATTCGAAATGTCCGGGCCGAGTTTGCTGAGAAAGAAACAGCATTGCATGGCCAGATATCAGACCTGAACCAGAAGGTGGAAGACATGTCTATAAAAAACCGCGTTCTCAACGTAAAACTGGGGATAGCAGGTATCAGGGATGATGTCATCAGCAATAATTTCGGCACTGCCAGGGAATCAGTGGACCTCTTCCAGGTTATGCTGGTGGATGGCGGGTGCAAGAAGATGGATCAGCTGCATCCGGTTTTTGGAAATCTCCAAACCAGCCTGGTAAAAAAGAACGATGAGGCAGCGCTTGCCAGCCTGGAACAGATTTACAACATCATTTTTGAGGAACAACCGGCAGCTGCGGAAACAAAAACTGAAGAAGTGGAATAGTAAGCTATGGGGCCTGAATCCAGGGGCAAATCCAGTGGAGCTTTGTTTTAAAACAGCCGGAACCACTCCATCAAGAGCGATTCCGGCGATCCACAATTGATTAATTGAACAAATTCCTGTTTTCAGCCCTGGACCTTACTCAGGATGTGATCCATAACCTGCCCATGTTCATGCTCGGGACTGAAAAGGATGACCTCGGACTTCTGATCGGACCTTATGGTATGTCCGGGCGGCCAATAAAACAGGTCCCCGGCAACGACTGTGTCAGCCGAACCATCCGCATAAGTTACGATAATTGTTCCTTCCAGCATGTAACCCCAGTGTGGGGACTGGCACATGTCTCCTTCCAGCCCCTGGAGCAACGACGTAAAATCGACTCCTTCGCCAAGCGAGAAGTATTCACCTCCGAACTTGCCGTATCCGGTTACATCTCCAAAATTTGTTTTCTGGCGGGCGACAGCGCCCGGAGCGTTGATTTTTACTGGTACATCTTCTTTGGCTATTCGCATAGAATGATCCTCCATAATCTACAGTTTGGTAACTCTCACATAACAGTACATATGGCGGTAATTCCTGATGGATACAAAAAGATAAAAAAACCTTCAGGTTCGGACCCGGTTATCTTTGATCCCGGCTTGTTTCCCGGACAAAAAGTAATCAGCCTGGCTTATAAATAATATTTTTTGTGAACTCCTGTTAAAATAAACCGTTCCTTTTTTTCAGATGATCATTGATAAAAACATGAAACATCAGATAACTAGAATCCTGCTTATTGTTTTAATGTGCGGTTTCTCCGGACAGATCCTTGGGAAAAATGAACCTCCCCGGAAGCGCCAGACCATTGGCCTGGTTTTGAGTGGAGGCGGAGCGCGTGGGTTTGCCCATATCGGTGTCCTGAAGGTATTGGAGGAAAATAGAATACCGATTGATTACATTGGGGGAGCGAGTATGGGCGCCTTGGTAGGCGGGATGTATACCATGGGAAAAACGCCCGCGGAGATGGAGAAGCTCGTCGCTTCGCTTGATTGGGAAAAATTGTTTCAACCTTCGACTTCCCGCAGCAACCTTTCATTCCGCCGCAAACAGGATCGTCTTTTTATTCCGGCGCCTGTATCTCTCCATGGAAAATACAACGACCTCAAGCTGCCGAATGCTCTTACATCGGGACAGGAAATCGGATTGCTTCTTGACCGAATAACTCTTCTGTATGCATCTGTCATCAATTTTGATGATTTGCCGATCCCTTTCAGAGCGGTCGGCACTGATATGGTTAATGGAGAATCCGTCACTTTAAAAAGCGGTTCACTATCCAGATCATTGCACGCCACGATGTCCATTCCAGGAGTCTTTTCTCCAGTTGAAGTTGACGGGAGAATCCTTGCTGACGGGGGTCTTGTCAACAATATCCCAACCGACGTAGTCAAAAAAATGGGCGCAGATATTCTGATAGTCGTCAATATCGAAACCCAGTTGGAAGGCCAGGAAGCTCTGGGGAGCCTGCCCGGTGTATTAACCCAGACAATAAATATTGTCACATTTGACAATTCCCGCAGAAGCCTCAGACAGGCTGACCTGATAATTGCTCCTGAACTGGAAAAATACACCATGGCTGATTTTCCCGAGAGTCAAAGGATTATCGAACTGGGTTATGAGGGAGCACTGAAAAAGGCCGCACTTTTAAAAGGACTTTCACTTGATGAAACAGAGTGGCAGAAACATCTTGCTCTTCGCCGGCAGCGGGAAATAAAAGAACATACACAGATCCCGCAATTCGTAACGGTTACAGGGACCGATTCAGAGAATATCCGAACCGTCAGGGATAAACTCGGAGATAAGTATGTTAATCAACCTTTCGAACCGGCCAAACAGGATCAGCTTACTGAGGATCTTCTGGATTTAAAAGGAACCGGTCGTTTCGAATCGCTGAATTACAGCCTGGTCCAGGCGGATGGCAAAACCGGCTTACTTATCAACAGCAATCAAATAACCGAAAAATCAGTAAAATTAACCCAGCTCGATCTCGGAATGGAGATCAACAGCGTCAAATCAGACAAGGTTAATTTCGATTTCCTGGCTCGTCTTACATTTTTTGATGTAGGGAGTTACGGTGTTGAATGGCGCAACGATCTCAGGCTGGGATCAAACCCCATGCTGGCAACCGAATACTTCCATCCTCTGGGAAATACAAATTTTTTTATTGCCCCCCAGGCTTCATTCGAGCGCAGGAGATTTAACCTTTTCAGCAATGGAGTAAATCTGGCAGAGTATATAGGTAAAACTGCCCAGGTCGGAATTGATCTGGGCTACAGCATAAATTCGCGAAGCGAATTCCGCGCTGGTTATGCCCTCGGGCACCAGCGCTTTTCACGGCAGATAGGTGATCCTCTTTTGGGCAATAGAAAAGGCCTGTTCAGCAGAACCGGAATGAGCTGGGTGTACGATGGACTCGACAAATCCCAAATGCCGACGCGAGGGATTTTAACAAGAAACACCCTTAATCATTTTTTCGCCAGTCCTGAAGCGGACAAAAATTTCTCTCAAGCCGAAACCAGGAATAACATTTTCCATTCAATAAGCGAAGGAAATATAATTTTCGGATTCAGTGGGGCCGGTGCAACCTTTGGAAATTCTGCGTCTCCAGTACAAAAATTTACCCTCGGCGGCCCAATGCGGATGGGGGGATACAATTATGAAGAGTTACGGGCAGACAATTATGTGCTGGGAGGTCTCGGTTTTTTTCATAATCCGGACTTTTTCCCTCTCTTTCTGGGAGGAAAGACTTACCTGGGTGCCTGGTACGAGGGAGGCAGCGCATTTGAGGAACTCAACCAGGCACAATACCTGCAGAGTTTTTCGGGCGGAGTCGTTGTCGAAACTCCGTTCGGGCCCGTTTTTATCGGGGGCAGTTTTAATGAAAACGGAAACAGTAAGTTCTATTTCTCCTTCGGCGGGTTTTATTGATGATTTAATCCGCGTTTCCGCCTGATTCTTTTGTGGATTTCTGATGGCGTTACTGAGTTGTCTTAACAATCGGATTAACCTGCCGGAATCTCTGTTCATCCCGCATTGGAAATAATCACCACAACAGGCTGCTATGTGACTAATTTAATGTAGGAATATGTTACAACAACACCTGTTATATCATAGGTATTTGTATTATTTTTAATTACTGACACCCTTCCATCCTGATTTTTTAACTATTTTTCCCATTCCTGTCATCAGGAAATATCTATATTGGCTACAAACCTGAATTGGTGTCATATCTTTCTGATAAATATTACAGATTTCCTAATTCCGGGTAACAATTTATAAACCTGAATAAAAATATGGCCTATGAAACCTTTGATGATTGATTATTTGGCACCTCGCATTTTTATTGTGACAGTTCTCTTCATATTTATTGGGACAATGGCTGCTGCAGCTGCGGCAGATGAAATTGAGGAGGATAAGATAGGTATAGAAGTCGAGGGTGGTTACGTTACAAAATATCTCTGGAAAGGTTACGACCTTCTCGACAACAACGGAGCGTGGCAGACCGGTATCACAATCGATTACAAGGGATTCTATGCCGGAGTGTGGGGATCGTGGGCAGATAAAAGAGGATTTGTGGCCCAAGACGAATTCGACTATTACGCAGGATATGAACGGAGCATTCTCGAAGAGGATCGCTACGCCCTGGATACCTACATACAATACACTTATTTTGATTTTCCGAAATCCGATAGTGTTCCCGGCGATGATGGGGTGACCGACGGACAAGAGCTTGCCCTTGGATTTTCCATGCCCAATCTATTCCCTTTGGGCCCCTCATTTCTTATCCCCAGCTATGAGGGGGACTTCGAGTGGGTCGGGATACAGCCAGCCGAAGATGCCGATAATGGCTGGATTCATACGTTTGGGTTATCCTACGATATCCCGGTTCCAGTCCTGATCCCCGAACAGGAGGACCAGTCTCTCAGCTTGAGCTGGAGTCTCAGCTACAATGACGGAGTGTTCGGATCCAATTCAGACTGGAGTCATTCAACAGCAGCCCTTTCAACAGTCTCCGAATGGAAAGGTATCTCATTCACGCCAATCATTTATTACCAATGGTCCTTTGAAGAAACCGTGAATGAGGATAATGAATTCTATACTTCTTTCAGTTTTGATTATTACTTCTGAGAAAAACGATCTGAATAGAAACCTGGGGACAGGATATAGGCTTTTGGAGGAAATCATCCAATGTCTTTGAGAACCAAGATATTAATAATCCTGATGGCTGTCGTCGCTCTGTACGCCGGGCTTGATTACAGCATTCAACGATTCGTCATCTTTCCGAGCTTTGCCGATCTTGAAAGGGATGAAGCAATCAAGGACATGGAACGGTGCGCAGGCGCTCTCCTGAGAGAAATCCACCATCTCGACGCATTAACACACGACTGGAGTGCATGGGATGACACCTACGAATATATTAGGAACAGAAACAATTCCTATATAGCCTCCAATATGGTCATATCATCATTCGTAGATAACCATCTGAACTTAATCTATCTCCTCAACTCCGACGGCCGGGTGCTGTGGGGCAAGATCTATGATCTGGAAACCGAACAACAGATCCAGATCAAAGAGTTCCCACCCGACTCAATACCAGTATCCAATCCGCTTCTCGACCACGTGAGGCCTTACAGCTCGATTGCAGGTGTCTATATGACAGAATCCGGCCCCATGATTGTTGCATACAGGCCCGTTGTCACGAGCAACAAAAAAGGCCCGCTCAGGGGCACTTTGATAATGGCAAGATTCCTTAGCGATACTGTTGTCGAGACGATTGCCGAACAGACCCGTGTTGCCCTGCAACTAATACCTATTGTGGAAAAAACAATGCCAGCGAAAGAAAAAGTATTCCTGCAGCATATCACTGAGGATCGACCATTCCTTTTATCAAAGATTGATGAAAACGTCCTGCAGCTCAGAAGTATTGTTCCCGATATCCAGGGAAAACCAGCCCTTCTTATGAGAGTCGATTTTCCAAGAGATATCATGGCCAGGGGAAGAATGGCGATGCGGTATGCTTTTTTTTCAATATTGGCTACGGGGATGGTGATCCTTTCCGTTTTGATCTTATTGCTGAAACTTACAATTGTAAATCCGCTTTCAAAACTGACTGGAGAAGTGAAAACCATTGTGGAAAGTGACAATTTATCGGCCCGAATTGATGTAGATACTGAGGACGAAATCGGGATTCTTGCCCAGGAATTCAATAAGGTGATAGAACGTCTGGCCAAAGCGCGGCAACAACGGCAGGACCGATAGGATTATTGCGGCATGCCCGACCTTGCGATCAGATATGAGGGGAGCTCTGCACAATATCAGAAAATCGCTGACATCCACAATTGGATTTCTTGATGACCTCTCAAGCAACATAAGGAAAAGTCCTCTTGAAAAAATCGTCACGGCCCAGAAAAAACTGGTCGAAGATGAGCCTGTGACCGAGATTCAATGAAACAACCAAAGGCAGACTTGACGAAGGATTGCAGACAGGCGGCTTTCTAATGAAACCGGTAGATAGACTAAAGATGGCAAGAATGATCAGAAAAGTTCTGGATAAAGACAAAAGCTGATATTGATAATGATCAACCTGGTCTGTGAATGCAGATATTTGAACATTCAACAATACTCTTTCCGCGTTTCAATAAACCAAATCCGGGCCCCCAGGGGAGTCAGCCTCCCATGGAACCAATAAAAATTACTAACCCCGGTTACATCCTTTATCCCTGAATTCCCATAAACTAGTATAATGCTTCGTTTAGAGGGTCAAAAATCCTATGAGGGTTTCAGTTTAAGGGCAGAACACACCCTTGAGACTCGCGGTAAAAGCACATAGCATAATAATTCTATGTAAATATGCTGATATTCTTTTTTGTAATTCCCGCCCTCACAAATCATCTTATAGGTAGAAACAAAAAAATATTAAGACTGCTGACAGGACAAAGATTAAGCATCACCATCCAGGTTCAGCGTAATATAATCACCCAACCGGAATTGGATTTAAAGAAACAATCGCTTTATCGGTATTGCTATACACACGGGCAAATATTCTTTGCTATAGAATTGAGGAATCATGAAGTTTGACCAGTATCATATTTCCGCCGAAATGAAAAAGAACCTGGCAAAGCTTGGTTTCAAACGTCCTACTGATATCCAGTACAAAGCCATCCCCTCCATTATGAAGGGGGAGGACGTGCTGGCCATTGCCCAGACCGGTACCGGAAAAACAGCGGCTTTTGCTATTCCAATCATTAATCGAATCCACAGCGAGAAAAGCAGCAAACGGTCAATAGGCATTAAATGCCTGGTCATGGTTCCAACACGTGAACTCGCCATGCAGATCGGCGGGGTATTCGCTTCCATTGCAAAACATACAAAAACTAATGTATTCGCGCTCTATGGCGGGGTTGAACAGGACCCGCAGATCAAACAACTACAGGCTGGACTGGATATCCTGATCACCACACCGGGGCGCATGTTTGATCTGATCAGCCAGGGTTACGTCAACCTGGACAGAATTGATACGCTCGTACTTGACGAAGCCGATCATATGCTTGACCTGGGGTTTATCGAAGACATCAAATCAGTCAAACGAAAAATCACCCGGCAACACCAGACGCTTTTTTTCTCCGCGACGATAGACAAAAAAATCAAAAAGCTGGCTTTCTCCCAGGTCAACAGCTCTGCTATTAGAATTCAGATATCTCCGGATGACCCGGTATCAAAAAATGTCTCCCATTTTGTGATGTTCGTTGAGATGGACGACAAACGGTTTTTCCTCGAACAGTTCATAAATGAAAATTCAGCCTGTAAAATTTTAGTATTTGTCAGGACCCGGGTTCGGGCGGAGAGGGTCGCCAAAGCAATGGAGCGGGTTGGTATAAAAGCTTTCACAATTCATGGTGAAAAAGAACAATCCGAGAGGGCTAAGGTGATGGGTTCGTTCAAGGCGGGAGAGTTTAATATTCTCATTGCCACGGATGTAAGCGCGCGCGGTATTGACGTCCCGCATATCGAGTATGTAATAAACTATGATTTGCCCGAGGAAGCCGAAAATTATGTCCACCGGGTAGGCCGAACCGGCAGGGGAACCAGCAAAGGCATAGCCATCTCTTTTTGCAGTACGGAGGAAAAGGAACGGCTGGAGGAAATTCATACGCTGCTAAAAAAAGAGATTGGCGTAATTAAAGTCAGCAAAAAGGAATACAAAGAAATCTCTATTCCGCTAAAAGAGGAAAACGATGTGCAGGCGCTGCTGAAGGATCACCAGGAGTGGGAAGAGAAAAAAAGAATACGTAAAATCCACAGGGTTATAAACAAGAAAAAAGGTAAACCAAAAAAACCTTCCTTAAAGCGGCCTTAAATATATATTTATAGGGCTCCGCGGTTCGGGCAGGATTAAACCTGCCTCCCCTATCCCTTTGTCAGCCCGAAAATTACAGGCCCTTCCCGAGACCGGTCAATCCCGTTTAACTATTTAATTTGCAGCCTGTCCTTCACAGGCAACGGTAAGCCGTCTTTGTGCATCATGATAAAAAGGGCTTTGCCGCGAATAAAATTTTCGGATAAATATTGCAAACCTTCCCGCGGCCCTTCGTCTGAACTCCAGGAATCTTTAACCATATAATACTTCTTGCCGTTTTGGTCCCTGGCAATACCTATACAGTGCACCATATGAACATCTGTGGTACTCCAGTCTTCAAGCATATTGTCGCGGCCATGTGGTCGGGCTGTAACCTGTCGCCGATCGACTTGATGTTCACTTCAACTATCTCAGGATAGGACATATTGACCTTCATGTATTGAGATTTGTTCCGGTCGTTGAAAAGAAAAAGCGGGGTCGATCCTCCTCCGGGAGGCCTGCCTCCCGGAGGAGTCAGGGTGAGACTAAAAATGTGATTCCAGATAGACAACTAACCCAGAAAGTGTTACCTATGTCTTGAGCCTGAAGTGTTACCTATGTCCTGACCACACCCCAAACTACTTCACACTTCTAGTCTCTCAGTTCGAACTTCCGTCGTTATATATTCGGCATTCGGCGTTTTTCAAATCTGGGTCCGAGTCGGGATTGCCTCAAATTCAGGAAGGGCTTAACATCACAACAGATATCCTCTGGTGGGGGGAAGCATTATCAGGAAACTCGTTGTCGCTATCGTTGTCGTAATCGTAATCACGTTTTCGATGGGGTGCGAGGGGCGTTAAAAAAAATGTTTCAGCCTATTACCCCCGATCGCCGGGAAAGCAGTCCTGCTTCGGCATATGAAAGTGTCATTGAGCCGGAGCATCCATTATTCCGAATTCCGATAACGACTGCGATTACGACAACGAAAACCGCTTTGCTGACAACGACGACAAGTCAGCAAAAATATCGATTTATGATCAGGTTTTAATCATCACCACAGATACCTGATGGGGTCGCATTTTAAGAAAGGAGCTGTCCGAAGAACGTATCTCCCCGGATTCCGTGTCTAAAACTGATTGTTTCCCATTTACAGAAAAACTAACATCAGCTTCAATTGTTTCCTCCCCTTCATTAAAAAGGATATAAAAATGGGCTCCCTGCTTATAAACATGCCTGTATCTTAAGTTTTTATCCGACGGTTTTGCTGTTACATCTTTCTGGATAACCCTGGACAGTTCCTTTAATAACAGTCCACCCCCCATATTTTCCTTCCAGCGAATCAATCGTCCCGCTTCGGCCAGTTTTGCTATCACCGGCCCGGCTTCTGCCGGGGCATCCATTTCAGCAATTAAAACCTTGTAGTGCATCCCTGCGATATGGATTCCGTTTTCGTCAATCCTGGCATCTTCCAGCATATGCCGGGCTTCCAGGTAATTAAAATCAATCTGGTTCTGAAAACATACCCTGGCTGAATGCCAGGGCAGATAATCGTTTAAGCCAAGAATCACGACTTCGCATATATGCTGACTGTCAGTATTCAACCAGCACAAGCGGCTGGTGCCGTCAGCAAACGGTTTAAACTGGTTCCACCACACGTTATTTGGCCCCACATCAGGCGGACGCTCATCAACCCGGGGTCCCCGGACGGAATAATAAAAAGCGTGGGGATAAAGCAGGTTACAACCGCGGACCAGCAGCCAGTTTGCCAGCCACTTCATTTCCCGAAAGGTGAAATCATGACCATAGGCTCCGCAGTATTCGTTGGAGTTCCTGCGGCGATTTAAATGAATCATTGCTGATGAAGCGCATTTAGCCTGGGTGGATTGCGGCCCCTCCAGGGCGCTTGCCTTCCCCGGCTCGATATACCTCCAGACAATGTCCTGGCCCGGTATCTGGAAATGCCGCAGATGTCCGATATCATCAGGGTCGGCTGGATGGCCCGTCAAGGCAATACTGTGTTCCGTAAACCATTTTGGAAATGTTATCAAGGCCGTTTTTACTGACGAGCCGTCATTTTTGGGGCGAAACAGCGAGCCGGGAGCCCAGCCTGGCAATGCTGATGTTTTAGAG
>Ga0255379_10069_pt1 | contig 15580 bp, 9 predicted proteins | sample ANMaggSeSYBR01I3_FD_182105 | JGI IMG/M metagenome (GOLD analysis project Ga0255379, IMG submission 182105) | Sediment cell enrichment communities from methane seep in Santa Monica Basin, California, United Staets - ANME aggregate JGI... | ecosystem: Environmental > Aquatic > Marine > Cold seeps >... | reverse complement strand
CCCGCAGGCTATTTCCCGGTTTCGTCCATTCCTTCGAGATATCCGTTGAAATCAATGGACTCAGTGTCGCCAACCTGGTAGGTGAAAGGTTTCGGATCCAGCCATTCGACCACGCTGGGTTTGATGGAATAGGCGAAGAAGTGGTTGCCGCGTGCATTGTAGTGTCCGACAAAGTAGCGCTTGTAATAATCCTTAATGCTGAGGTTGAAGTACTTGTAATCTTCCACATGAACGAGGTTCATATCAAAGTAGTTGAAATCACCCTTTTCCAGGAAGTCAGTAATCTCCTGATCAATTCGAGGCTCATCCTTTAGCAATTGCTGCATGGCTCCATAGGGATCGAACAGTACTACCATCAGTTTTTTGTCATTCTCATCGGAAAATTCCCTGGTTTTCTGCAGGATATACCGGGTGGCTGCATAAGCATAACTATTGAGCAGATTCCCGATTTCCGTGGACAGGTTTTCTGCATTCGGATTGAACTCTGCCTCCAGATATCCGGCCAATTTCTTCATTTTCCGGATATCAATATCAGATATCTTTCCTTGCTTGTAGAGGTACATCTGAAGGGCCAGGTCATCTTTCAGGTTTTCCCACATCCAGTCAGGGTCCGTCATCTGGTAAAGCTTTTTCGGTGTCCTGATCCGGCTTTCATGCTCCTCAAGTATACCGGTTTTCATATTCATTTCGATATTGGGCCAGAAGTTTCCGTGGAACATGGTCCCGACACCTTCTTTTTTATCCTGGGTGATCCGCCATTGTTTTGTTAATGCGTACCTGCAGCGCAAAAGGGTCCTGATGTGGTCGTCTCCCCAGATGTACAATAAAATGTGTGTGGCGGCATTTTCAGTGCCTTCTTCACGGAGCATCCTCCGGTAGGCCTGATGTACACCAAAGCCACCCATCCCGAAATTCCGGATGGGTTCTCCCAGGTGTCCTGCCAGGTATTCCTGCCAGGTCTCGGCATCATTGACCTGGTGGCACTGTGTAAAACTATTGCCATAGGTATTTATCCTGCACTGCCTCTCTGCATAAATGAATGAGGTGCGGGCGCCGTCCTTCCTGACCGTGGAGATGGTTTTGCTGTTGTCCCAGCCGTCATGCGGAGCAAAGTTACCCAGGATATAGCCTACATCCGGATCAAACTGCGCCCATGAGTTTTCATTCAGAAAAACATCGATCTCTTCTTTTGCCGCTGCGGCGTTTCGGATATAATCTTTATAGCTCATAATTTGGTCTTGTCCGTATGTTGGTTTGGTGATCACTGTACAAAAAAGAAAGATGATTGCAGGAAGTAGTGAATTTGCATTTTTCATAGAATCACTGTTTAGTTATTGTAGAGTTGATCTGTACCGCCTGGATTATAAAGCTAATCAGTCCGCTCAGATTTCATTAAGCGAATCTCAGATATTAAGCCCATGGGATCAGGCTCCTGCAGGTTAATCCAGCGTTTGGCCACAGAATTGTCAGACAGGGAATTGGTATAGTTGGCCAGGGTTGTTGTATAAGTGATCTCAAGGGAGTTTTCACCCTCTTTCAGAATACCCCTGTCAATCCGGAATAAATGCCTGCCCGACCATCTCACCCCAAGCTTCTGTCCGTTCAGTTTCGCTTCTGTAACATGCTTTTCAATTCCCAGATCCAGAAAATCCCAATCTGTCCCGGTCAGATCAAAGTTGGTTTTATAGGATACCTGACCTGCAAATGCAGAAATACGCTTATCCGCATGGGTCCCAAATTCAAACAGCGTTTCCGGTTGCATTTCAAATGGTTCTTCATGAACCGGGATGAAATCCAGTGTCCACTCTGCACCTATGCTCTTAAAGCTGTTCTCATCCGGATAAACCAGATCCAACCATTCACCTTGATTATCATCTTCGAGCACAATTAATAAAGATTCAAGTGCCTGCAAACGAATATTCAATTCCCCCCTGTTTCCGGCTGGATAGATAGACCGTTCACCGGTATGAGGATCCCAGCACCAGGCAGTTTTCTTCTGATCGCTGAATGTTACCGCAATATCCAGGCTGTTTTGATCATCCTGATTGGAGAAGAAAAAGATCTCTTTATCTCCGCTCTTATACTTTGACAGGTACAGTTTGTCATTCACGGGACTAACAGATACACCTGTCTCTAAGCCCATATCCCTGGCCACATCCCCTGTCCATGATGTTACTGTGGCAGCATCCTTCGGAGCATCTATGATGCTGACATTTTCAAATCTAAGGGACGCTTGCATGTTTTCTCTTACCAGCTGGTCATTTTTTTCCTTCTCAAAGTATGAAGGAGCTTCAGATGGCAGGTGGTCAACAAACAGGAATTTGACACCCTTTTCGGCAAGATCTTTAATTGCCCCTGCCGTTTCCGGTTCCATGGATCTGGCTCCGGATACAATGACCAATTGATACCTGGCTTTTTCACTTTTCATTTTACCATTCTCAGCAGATGCTCTTTGGATTACTCCTTCATTGATATAGTCGGCTGTTACTCCCACACGGCTGAAACCCTCCCAGAGGTCATGGTTGTACCAGGGATTCCAATAAAATGGGATTCGTACAAGACCCCATTGTTTCCATATATCTGCCTCAGGTGTTAGTATGGCAACATCTACAACAGGTTTTGAATGTTGGAATACGGCAGATAGCCGGGCATTGTATTCGGCCCAGTTGTGGAAATAGGGCCACCACGAATTCTGATCAGAAAAATATGCTCCGTACCGCACCCAGCCCGGGAATCCGGCCTCCTTAGGAGAATAATTGTATCCATGCAAAACGGAATGATTGATACCTGAAATAAAATTAAAATCGTCGTTTTTCTTTATCATGTTCAGTGTTGTGCGGAACACGCCGGTGGTATTTGTCATTGCCTCGCTGCTGACGATTTTTGCTCCCGACAGGTGAGCTGCAGATGAAGCATACTTATTCCATATCCAGTACCCATGAAATTTAGCATTTTCCGAGAAAAGCCAGTTGTTGCTTTCGGGGATATCGACCAATCTGTACCCATCAAGGATACCCATCAGCCATGGCATACCATAAGCCTGGTACCGACTCTGCAACCCATGTTCATTGGCCCACTGGTCGAAGGTTTGCGGAAATCGCTCCAGAAAAAGTTCCACCAGCGTTTTATTAAAATCATATCGGATCCTGCGAATATCTTCATTAAAGCCCGGTTCATAGTGGAGTGTATCGGTATATCCCTCGTAGGGATGATAATAGACCAAAGCAAGGAACGGACCCAGGTCATACCCCCGCCGTTTTAAAAATTCTTCAAAAAAGTCATCGGTAATGTTTGCCCCGGACAATTCGATGCTATCACAGAACAGCGCACGGATATGATCTCCCAGCTTGCCGCCCAGAACCGTTTCCAGGGCATTTGCCAGTCTGTCCATATAAGCCCTGACATCCTTTGCACTATAATGATTCACAACCGGACCCTTCGATCCCGGTGCCCCGTGCATAACCGTACGATAGGCTTTCTGAAAGGTCCCGATATAAAGATCGTGCTTGCCTTCCGGTACCGAAATCTCAATCTTTCCATTCCCATCCACATCATTCATCAGGTCAGCCAGTCCGGTTTCGCCGCTTGCACCATGGGGGATCATCTGAAGGAAGAACAACTCCGGATCGGGAGCCCACTTATTTTCATAGATGCCAAAATTCCGGCCAGGTAATTGCCAGACCTCCTCTAATTGGAAAACATATTTGCGGGGTCCTTCCAACTCTAATTTCCTGATCCCGACTCCCTGTAAGAACTGGTCCTCCTTCAGGAATTCACCTCCAAACGGCCATCCTGAACCCATGATGAGATCAACGATCATATCACGCTCATTTGCCATATTGATGGTGGCCTTTACACGCTCATTCCATTCCGGACTGAGCCATTCGTAACAGTTGTAGTCAAAATCATCACCACCTTCAGGTTTGGCGATGGGATTGATCTCCACACCACCGATCCCGGCTGCTTTCATTACATCCAGCTCTCGCTGCAGCTCATCCACTTCAACACAATCACCATTCCACCACCATCGTACAAAGGGACGAGCATCGGGTGGAGGGTTCTTAAACAGGGCGTACAGATCATCTGAAGTTTCAGAATTACAGCTCGTTGATAGAAATGCAACGGTCAGTAGTATTCCAATGGATTTCATCATTGTCTCTTATTCTAGATGGTATTTAGATCAGCAGGACGTGCGTCCTTGTATTGGTTGATGACTTTCTGCAGCATTGCCTTTATTCGCCTGGTCTCGTCATTTAGGTCACCATCTTGCAAAGGTGTCTTCTCCAATACATCTTTACCAATATCGTAGAAGTTACCGCTGCGATAGAGCTTGAAGCATTGATTACGTGCAAACACTTTTGCATCGGTATCATTCCCGGCCCGCGAATACCAGATGTAGATCCAGTCCCGGGGATTTCCTGTCTGGCCTATTAGTTGCGGAAAGAAACTTCTGCCGTCTGGTTTCAGTTCTGCGGGGAGAGTAATGCCTGCTGTTTCGCAGAGCGTTGGTAAAAAATCGGTGAAATCAACAAGGTCGCTGCAGACCTCTCCTTCCGGGATAACACCTTTCCAGTTTACGATTAATGGAACCCGGGTTCCTGCATCTGTCATCTGCCCTTTTCCTCCTGCAACCTTCCGCCCGTCCATAACAGAAACGACCGGTTCATCAGTTCCGTTGTCACCGGTAAACATGATCAGGGTGTTCTCTGCAAGGCCCAGTTCACCGAGTTTAGCTGTGAGTTTATTTACAATTTTATCTGTGTATGACACCATCCCTCCGAAATAAGTCGTATCACCTTTGTAGGATGTAGATCCTTTGTCTGAAGAGTCCCAATCAGGCGAGTCTGGTGTGGGAACAAAGGGGCAGTGAGTGAGGATCATAGGGTAATATGCAAAGAAAGGTTTGTCTCTGTGACGTTCAATAAAATCGCAGATAAAGTCGCTTGTAACATCTGGAGCATACTCCCCCTTAGTGTAGTTCACGGGCTCGCCATTGATCTCCAATCTTGGGTTGGAATAGCGGGTGTCATGCTCCTGTCCATCGGTCCGGCCACGGGTATGTTGCCAGAGGCAAGACTCATCAAACCCAAAATGTCGGTAGGAGTCAGACTGAGAACCCAACTGCCATTTTCCGGCAACACATGTAGCATATCCGGCATTTTTCAGCAGGTGTGCAAATGTTGTCTGATTCCTGTCCATGACTCCGAACTGCACATAATTACGCACATTATAGATGCCCGTCATAAGCTTCACCCGTGAAGGTGTGCAGAGCGGTTGTGAATAGCAGTGCTCAAATCTTATCCCTGTTTTGGCAAGTCTATCGAGTTCAGGTGTATTGTAGGAAGTTCCACCGTTGGCACCAATGCACTCATAACCCAGGTCATCGGCCATGATCAGGATGATATTTGGCTTGTCCGGCACCTTCGGGTCTGCTGCTATTTTGCAGCCAGTCATTGATGCTATCAGTCCAAACAAAGCGATTGTCCTCGAAATTTTCTTCATAACAGTAAATATACACTCTGTTTAGCAGAAAAAGAATCATTTGTAGTGTGATATGAAATAGAACCGCAGATTGATATAATTGGTTATTTTTACTTGTTAACACTATTATTTAGCTTGAAGTGTAATCAAATAAAAATTAACCATGCAAACGAAAAACTTGACAAAATTTGTAACCATGTCTGTTATTACATTTTTTTTAGGTGTAATTCAATCGTGCTCTCCAGATCAGTCTGATTCAGGTGGGCAACTGTACGATCTTGGTACCGGATTGGAATCCAGATCGATCTCATTTGAAAATCCTGCCGGTGAACCGGGTCAGGGCGGACAAACAGCCAGTTACCTTGGAGTTGGCCGCAAAGGTTTCCCGGCTAAGGGTATAGCAGCCGGGGAGACTGTGGTCCTGTGTGATATTGCAGGTACTGGAACCATCAGGCATATATGGATGACTGGTGGGTTTAAAGATAAAACTGAAGCACTTCGAAGCATGGTGGTGCGTGCCTATTGGGAGAATCAGGAGCATCCTTCTGTGGAATGTCCGCTTGGAGATTTTATGGGGTCTGCCCATGCAAAAGTGAACTCTTATCAATCGGCTGTTCATTCAACCGGAATAAATGCCGCCTTGAATATCTGGCTCCCCATGCCCTTCAATGAGCATGCTAAGATGACACTTACCAATGAAGGGGATGAAAATGTCACCCTCTTCTACCAGATAGATTATACCATTGGTGACAGGCATCCGGAGAAGCTTGGAAGGTTGCATGTCTGCTTTGTCAGGGAGAATCCCACAACTTTGACAGAGGATTTTGAGATCCTTCCAAAAAGGGTTGGAGAAGGCCGGTTTATCGGAACTGTACTGGGAATTAGAACACTTGAAGGCAACTGGTGGGGTGAAGGAGAAGTGAAGATATTTATGGATGGCGACACAGAGTTCCCGACTATCTGCGGGACAGGCAGTGAAGATTATGTTTGTCTTTCCTATGGGATGCAACAGACTCCGTTCCTCTATCACGGATGCAGCTGGAATAATGATGGCTTCATATCCATGTATCGCTGGCACTTGCCAGATCCAATCTATTGGAAGAAGGAGTGCCGCATCACCATTCAACAGATAGGATGGAGCAGTGAACACCGTGAAAAAACCGGGAGCGCGTTGTATGAAAGAGAGGATGACTGGAGCAGTGCTACTTTCTGGTATGAACCTCTACCCAGTGCCCGCCTGCCTGAGTTTCCCGACCTGGGAAGCCGGGTCGCGAACCTCTGGGTAGAGAAATCAGAATAATTTCATATCAAAATACTAAACATGAAAAACTTCAAAAAAGGTACGTTTTCCAGGTATCTGTCAATAGTGGTCTTCATGATAATTCCTTTATCATGTGATGTTAATCGGGATAAGCCGGGAAACAGTGAGAGAGCTTTTAATGGCCCCTATGAAAATGAATACCTGAACCGGGTTGCATTTCCCATGGGAGGCATCGGTGCTGGCATGATCTGCCTGGAAGGAACAGGAGGAATTTCACATGTCTCTGTCCGAAATAAACCTGATATCTTTAACGAACCTGTTATCTTTTCAGCTATATCAATTAAAGGACTGGAAAAGGGTGCGAAAGTGCTTGAAGGGCCGATTGCAGACTGGAAGGTGTTTGGTAATGCGCGTACGGGTAACGGTAATGGGAGAGGCGCAAGCGGTTATCCGCATTTTGAAAAGGCCACGTTTTCTGCCCGTTTCCCTTTTGCTACAGTTTACCTTGAGGATGAAGATATCCCTCTTGAAGTCAGCATTACCGGATGGAGCCCATTTATTCCGGGTGATGCAGATAATTCAAGCTTGCCTGTAGCTTCTCTCGAGTACAAATTCAAAAACAGATCCAATGAAACTATAGAAGCCCTGTTTTCCTGTCATGCTGAGAATTTTATGCAAATAGAAGAGCCAAGTGTGTGGGGTGGAGCTTTTAATAAAGGCGGTTCTATTTCCGGGATACGAAACGGCTTACTATTCAGCCAGTCATGCACACCTGAAACAGCTCATTATAAGGGCGATTTTGCGGTATATACCGACAACAAGAATACGGTAACCGACCTGTGCTGGTTCAGGGGTGGATGGTTTGATTCCAGGACCATGATCTGGAAGGAACTGAGTGAGTTCACCTATGAAGAGGATACTACAACAGTGGGTTCAAAAGGGGCTTCTCTCTATGTTCCGGTTGATCTGGAACCGGGAGAGGAGAAAACTGTTCGTTTACAAATGGCCTGGTACGTGCCTCATTCAGATTTGCGTACAGGCCCCAAGCCAACTGTTGAAGAGCAAAAGAAAGCTGAGGAAACTTCATGTGATCCTGAAACAGGTTGCTGTCCAACTTCTGAGGCCAGTCTCTATTATGAACCCTGGTATTCCGGACAATTTAAGGATATTAGCGAATTGATTGGTTACTGGACCAAGCGTTACAGTGATCTCAGATCTGAATCCCAATTATTTTCAGATGCATTTTATAATTCAAGCCTGCCGGGTGAGGTGTTGGAAGCTGTTGCTGCCAACCTGACCATATTGAAATCACCTACGGTTCTTAGGCAGAAAGATGGCAGTTTGTGGGCCTGGGAAGGATGTCATGATAATTCCGGATGTTGCGCTGGTTCCTGTACGCATGTCTGGAATTATGCCCAGGCCATATCTCACCTCTTTCCGGGTCTTGAGAGAACGCTCAGGGAGACAGAATTTGAGGTGAGTCAGGATCTCTCCGGTCACCAGAATTTCAGGTCAGCGCTTCCCATACGCCTGACTGATCATAACTTCCATGCTGCTGCAGATGGCCAGCTTGGCGGAATGATGAAGATGCACCGGGAGTGGAGAATTTCCGGGGATACAAAATGGATGAAGGAGCGTTTGCCTGCTGTGAAAAGAAGCCTTGATTATTGTATCAGCCAATGGGATCCGGAAGGGAAAGGAATTCTGGAGGAACCTCACCACAACACCTACGATATTGAGTTCTGGGGTCCCGACGGAATGTGCACAAGTTTCTACCTGGGCGCCCTGGAGGCATTTATTGCAATGGGCAATGCGGCTGGTATCGATATTTCTGATTACAGGGAACTTGCCAATAAGGGTAAAGCATATATAGAAAACGAGTTGTACAACGGAGCATATTTTATACAGAAAACCCAGTGGGAAGGATTAAGAGCAGCAGACCCTATAGAAGCATCGAAAAGGAGTATGGGTGGTTTTTATTCTCCTGAAGCATTGGAACTTCTCGAAAAGGAGGGGCCAAAATACCAGTATGGAAACGGCTGCCTCTCTGATGGTATTTTAGGCAACTGGATAGGAGAGATGTGTTACCTCGACAACTTCCTGGATGCTGAGAAAGTAAAGAGCCATCTGGTATCCATCCATAAATATAATTACAAACCAGATCTCTCAGACCATGTGAATCCCCAGCGTCCCGGATATGCCATCAATAAGGATGGAGGATTGCTTCTTTGTTCATGGCCCGCGGGAGATGAACCCTCATTGCCTTTTGTCTATAGCAACGAGGTGTGGACGGGTATTGAGTACCAGGTGGCGTCTCACCTGATGATAGCGGGTGAAGTTGATAAGGGGCTGGATATCGTGAAGGCTGCCAGAAAAAGGTATGATGGCAGGGTGAGAAATCCATTCAATGAATATGAATGCGGACACTGGTATGCAAGGGCAATGAGCAGTTATGGCCTGTTGCAGGGTCTGACAGGGATTCAATATGATGCCGTAGATAAATCAATGGATGTCGATTCAAGAGTGGGTGACAATTTCATAAGTTTTTTCTCCACCCAGAGCGGTTGGGGAAATCTTGAAATTGATGATAACGAAATCATCCTGAAGGTAACTTATGGATACCTTGATCTGAGGGAATTGAACTTCACCCATGAAGAGAGTCTCTCAGCAATCAACAAGATCAGTGTGGGTTCGGAGGAGATCAAGGCAGGATTTGAGCAGGAAGATGTATTAAACAAAGTCCTTTTTGATAAGGAGCTAAAGCTGGATCAGGGGGATGAATTGATTGTAAGTTTTAAATAAATAAAAATTAGATTATGAAAAATTCACTTTTTGCCGTATTTGCCCTTGTGCTAATTTTTTCGGGCTGTAAAGAAGAACCAAAAAAATTCAATGGGCTTGATCTGAACATGAGTAATCTCTATCGCACCTCTGATGCGAAATCCCGATCTATCAGTCCTGAAAATTTTACCGGAGAGAAAGGTAAAGGGGGAATGGCTACCCTGGAAGAAGGAAATGCTGCAAATGCTGCGCGTGATCTCGGACAGGGATGGAAGGTTAATCCCTATATTTTTATTGAGCCGGGCGAAGAATTTACCCTTGCTGAAATTGAAGGAGAAGGAGCCATTCAGCATATCTGGATGACACCTGTCTGTGACTACCGCTTAACGATCATCAAATTTTATTGGGACGATGAAACAGAACCATCGGTTGAGGTCCCTGTTGGCGATTTCTTTGCATCGGGATGGGGAATGTCATTTGAACCAAAAATCCAGTCATTGGCCGTTTGTGTAAACCCGCGAAGTGGCTTAAACTGCTACTGGCAGATGCCTTTTCGTAAGAAGTGCAAAATAACGATGGAAAATATTGATGATAAACAGGCAAGGTTATACTACCAGGTTGATTATACATTAACGGATGTACCTGATGATGCTGCCTATTTTCATGCCCAGTTTAACAGGTTGCATCCTTTCCCCAAAGGAGAGGTATACACTATTGTTGAAAATATCAAAGGAAAGGGACAATATGTAGGTACATATATTGCTCGCGGAGCTTATGATGCCGGCTGGTGGGGTGAAGGAGAGATAAAGTTCTACATGGATGGTGATACAGAATTTCCCACTATTTGCGGGACCGGTGAAGAGGATTACTTCTGCGGCTCATATGGTTACCATAGCCAACAGGATGAAGAGGGAATTGTGCAGTATGATGAATTTGACAGTCCATATACCGGTTTCCACTACTTCAAGGACAATCCGGAAATATCCTACGAAACAAAGATTGGACAGTATCGCTGGCATATTCTCGATCCTGTACGTTTCGAAACCGACCTGAAAGTAACCATTCAGAGTTTAGGATGGCAGGACGGAGGAAGATATCTTCCTCTGCAGGATGATATGGCTTCAGTGGCATATTGGTACCAGCAGGAACCTCATAACCCATTCCCTGATCTGCCTTCAAAAGAGAAACTCATCATTAAGAAAGAGAACACTAAAAGTCTCGGCGGAGCCAATCCCAACCCGATGTCGGATTAACAGAATTGCGATAGTCTCCTTGCAAATCACTTTTGCGGGAGATGTATTAATTAAAGTAGGTCTGAAATGAAAGATATCGTCTTATAATGAAACAGAAACTTTTTCTATTTTTCCTCCCCATTATTGTTGTTGCAGGTTTATTGCATTCATGCAACAATGCGAAAGAACCTGAAAGACTGAATATTGTTGTAATTCTGGCAGATGATTTCGGGGTCGGAGATATCCATGCTCACTATCCAGACAACAAGATTCTCACACCTCATCTTGATGAGTTTGTTGCGCAAGGAATGAGTTTTACGGATGCTCACAGTGGTTCTGCTGTCTGCACGCCCACACGTTATGGCCTTCTTACCGGCAGATATAGCTGGCGAACCCCTTTGCAGGAGTGGGTTCTTGGTTGTTATGAACCACCTCTTATTAAAGCGGACCGTTTAACACTTCCAATGTACTTGAAGAAATTAGGATATCAGACAGCATGCATAGGCAAATGGCACCTGGGCTGGGACTGGCCAGGTGAGCAGTCAAATCGAAAAGTAGAAGCTCGTAACTCTCTTAAAAATGAGGAATGGAATTTTTCAAATCCAATTCTGGAAGGTCCCACAGAACGTGGATTTGATTATTACTTTGGTACAGATGTGCCCAATTTTCCTCCATTCACATTTATCGAAAACGACCGTGTTGTGGAGCAGCCATCTGCACAATATATATATGATCCCGATGAAGGTGTGGTAATGCCCAAAGGATTTTCCGGATCACCTATGGCTCCGGGATGGCGTTTCGATCAGATACTTCCGGAAATAACCAGCCGTGCAGTTGATTACATTTATGAGCAATCTAAATCGGATTCTCCCTTCTTTCTATTCTTTTCAATGACATCGCCACATGAACCGGTTGTTCCTTCGGAAGAGTTCGCCGGCAAAAGTGGTATCGCCCCGATCGCAGATTTTGTGATGGAGACGGACTGGTCAGCTGGGCAGATTATTAAGGCTATCGATGATGCCGGCATCTCTGACAATACGATTGTAATCTTTACAGCAGATAACGGCCATTCTCATTATACAGGTTGGGAAAGTCTGATTGAGGCCGGACATCTGCCAAGCGGACCTTTCCGGGGCCACAAAGCTGATATTTGGGAAGGGGGTCATCGTGTCCCGTTTGTTGTGCGATGGCCGGGGAAAGTAGCAGCGGGAAAATCCAGTAACCAGTTAGTTTGTCTTAACGATATTTTTGCAACGTGTGCCGAAATTGTCAGTGGAGACCTGCTTCCTGACAATGCTGCCGAAGACAGTTTCAGTTTTCTGAATACGCTTCTTGAAGGAGAGAGTCCGGATTCCCGGGTAAACCTGGTCAGTCATTCGGTCCATGGTGAATTTGCTTACCGAAGTGGCCCATGGAAAATCGTCTTCAAACTCCCCGGTAGCAATCGCAACACATCCAGGGGTAAAGCGGCGGTCGTAGAACTGTACAACCTCGACGAAGACATTGCGGAAGAGAACAATCTGAAGGAGGAGCGTCCTGAGATCGTCAGCCAACTCACCGATGAGATGAGGTCACTTGTAGAGCGAGGTACGAGCAAACCCGGGCCAGATCAGCTGAATGATGTCCATGTATGTTTTGATACCATTCAGACAGAACGTTGGGCACCGATTATAAGGAAGTAAAACATGGAACATTTATCAAGACGAGAATTTCTCAAACTTACAGGTGCCGTTGTGATTTTATATCCGCTAGAAAATCAGCTATTTGCAAATAGTTGCGGGATTTCGGTCAAAACATATACCTATAAAGAAGTTGGAGATTTAGAAATTAAAGTAGTTGTGCACCGGCATAACGATAATGTCATTCGGCCTGTGGTTGTCAGGATTCATGGCGGTGCCCTGATTATGGGGCATAGGGACTGGGAGAAGGACAAGGTTTGTCTGAAGCTTCTGGAAGAAGGCTATGCCATAGTTTCTGTGGATTATCGTTTGGCTCCTGAGACAAAACTACCGGCTATTATCGAAGACCTTGAAGATGTATTTGACTGGATTCATGAGGAAGGACCTGAGCTATTCCATATTGACACGAGTAGGATTGCTGTTACAGGTAACTCGGCAGGTGGTTATCTTACCTTAACATCGGGATTCAGGGTTAAACCCAGACCAACAGTACTGGTTGCTTTGTATGGCTATGGCGATCTTATAGGTGATTGGTACAGCACGCCAAGCAAGCATCATCCCAGTGAAATATCTGAACAGGAAGCCTGGGAACAGGTCAGTGGTCCTCAAATTTCAGACTCGCGCGATCGAAAGGGTAATGGCGGGGCATTTTATATGTACTGCCGCAAGCATGGATTCTGGCCAAAAGCTGTATCCGGTTGGGATCCTTTTTCTGAAGCGAGAAAGTTTTTTCCATATATGCCGGTAAAAAATGTAAACCGCAAATATCCCCCAACCATGCTTATCCATGGTACAAAGGATACCGATGTACCATACAAGCAGTCACTGATGATGGCTGAAGAGTTTAAAAAACACAAAGTCGAACATGAATTAGTAACCATCCTCGGTGCCGAACATGGTTTAAGAGATGGTGATCCAAAGCTTGTCGATGCTGCATATAATTCGGCCGTCGAATTTATAAATCGTTTCATGAATTAAAAGTATTCCAAATAGATACTTCAATTCCAGATCATTTAAACAAAGGTGATCAAAAAGTCATCAGAGTACATTCGGCAGCTGAACAATACAAAAATAGCCGAATACAAGGAATGCGATGATCAAACCCACTCCGATCAGCCAGCCGGGCCGTAACATTTTTCCTATCTCCGGTTTATAAAGCCGTGGCAGAACTATGTACAGACCGATGCCGATCCATAAAGCCTGAAGGGGTGTTAGCAATAATCCATCCAGCAGGGCACCAAGTTTTACCAGGACCACAGGGCGCAGGTTGAAGCTGTATACAATGATCATATTTGACAGAAAGAAAAACACCAGGAACAACCTGAACTGCTTGATCCATGTGAGTTTTCTTGCGAAAACGGGAATGCAGATCCTGAAGGTATCAGCCAACAGCCGCGGCCATCCTGCGAGCTGTCCGACTTGCGTCGCCATAAGTGCTGCAGAGCCCCCGAGAAGGAACAGGAAACCACCCATGTTTCCCCATTTGGATGAGAATACGCCGGAAAGCTGAAGTGCAACATGCTCACCACTTGGAGCGAGTTCTGCCGGGCCCAGAACCCCGGCACCGGCGATCAGGAATCCTAAGGTGATGGATAAACCCAGGACGACTGCAAGTGTGGAATCATAATAGACGATCCGGCTCCATCCCAATAAGCGTTTTGCATCCTCCCTACCAAAATCCTTCAGTTTTACGAGATCGGCTGGTTTGCCGAACAGATCTTTCTTTGCCGCTCCATAGCCGGCACCAATGACCCAGTAACTGTACCAAACCTGGCTTGCAAATCCACCGGCACCCCAACCCAGCAGGGGAAGTATCTCTTTCCAGGGATTGGTGCCGACACCCTGGTCAACAGCCCAATCCGGTACCCTGGGAATGCGGGGAATAAAGCCTTTGAAGAAATCATCCCAACCGGGGAATACAACAGCTGCAACCCAGATTACTCCTATGATCATCACAAAGACCAGGATACTCATGACTACTTTGATCCAGTTGAATCTCCCAACCCAGGCAACAAGAAAGGCAACTATAGTTACGATCCATCCACCGATTGAATGGCTGATAGGAAGCATGCTGCTCAGAAAGACACCGGCGGCAGTAGCTATTGAACCGATTGCAATGGTTGCCGAAATGAACTGAGCCACAAGTACGATCCAGACAGCCCAGTTCTTCGGACCAGGCATCCGGGAGAACATGTCGATCATCCCCTCCCCGGTGCAGACGGTATAGCGTGCACCGCTCATACCGATCCAGAATTTTAAAAAAATCCCGCTGACCACCACCCAGGTAATACCGGTCCCGAATATAGCCCCGTTCCTGGTGGCAAGGATAACCTCTCCGGATCCGATGTATTCAGAAGCCCATACGATAGAGGGACCCAGGACAGTCAGTACGGCAAGACCGGTGAGAGGGATTTTGATGGAGGGCTGGGATTGCACCTGATCAAGATAGTAAAAAGCGGAACCACCTCTTTAGATAATCGCGTTTTTAATTACAGGCATGTAGTTTTTATTTCATTATCTGCGGCATTAATAATCCAATAGCATATCCCATATCGTGATACGAAATATATTTTGATAAATAGGTCTAAATCAGAATTATTAATGGTATTATAGCATATCAGAACACGAGAGTAACGCAGTATTTGGCGTTTTAGCTTCACTGAGCTCGTAAAAACTCGGTTCTTGCAAAGACTAACTAAGATGAAAACCAAATCAATACTCCTGATTATTTGCGTTGCTTCCATTTTATTCGCATGTAGCAAGAAAGCAATTATAGAAGAAACCGTTGTCTCAGGAGTGGAAAACCCTGAGATCAGTTTAAACGGAACATGGAAATTCTGCATGAATCCTCCGGATCTGTTTTGGGAAACCGGAGTTAGCGCTGAAGATTGGGCTGATATAAAAGTCCCCGGTGAATGCGCCATGCAGGGATTTGCTATTAAGCACAATCAACCCTGTGCTTATAAACACGACTTTTTTATCCCTGAGGATTTCAAAAACAAGCAGATCTTATTGAATTTTTATGGTGTATACAGTTCTGCAAGGGTATGGCTGAACGGACAATTTGTACGAGAACATGATGGTGGTTTTACTAAATGGGTGTCCGACATAACGGATCTTGTAAAAGCCGGGGAGAAAGCTCAGTT
>Ga0255379_10068_pt1 | contig 15583 bp, 9 predicted proteins | sample ANMaggSeSYBR01I3_FD_182105 | JGI IMG/M metagenome (GOLD analysis project Ga0255379, IMG submission 182105) | Sediment cell enrichment communities from methane seep in Santa Monica Basin, California, United Staets - ANME aggregate JGI... | ecosystem: Environmental > Aquatic > Marine > Cold seeps >... | reverse complement strand
GGGGATAACAATTGATGGACCTCATCTGCAGCAAATCCTGGGAGTGCCTGTTTTGCCGCTTATTGCCAGTAAGGGAAGGGGAATTAAACAGCTGTTTACTACAGTTCTGGATGCAGGCAGTAACGGCAAAGTTGTAAAAAGAATTCCCTACAAGAACCAACAGGTGGAGGGGATTATTCTGGAATTGAGTAAAAATCTCCAGGATTTGAACCTGGATTGGAATCGGGAAGCATTGGCTATCCGCCTCCTGGAAGATGGGAGTGAATTGCTCAATGATTCCGAATCTACCCACCTGGAATTGAAAAAAGCTGTAGAAACTTATGTCCGGCAGGTCACTGAACAGCAAGGGAATACTCCCGACTGGATATTTTCTGAGGAGCGCCATCTCCTGGCGCAAGAGTTGACCAAACAGGTGATGACCAGGGGAGAAGAGAGAGTGACCTGGCAAACACGGGCCGATGATATCTTGCTTCATCCTTTTTGGGGTTATGTGATTTTACTGGGTATTTTATGGGCTTTCTTCCAAGCTGTTTATCTGACCGGTTCAGCGATTGAAGGTCCCTTAATCTCACTATTTGATGGGTTGATTGCCCAGGTTAGCGGGTTCACCGGCCTGGGATCGTTCTTAACAGATATCCTTGTCGGAATTTTGCAGGGAATCGCCGGGGGAGTAGCCATTGTACTGCCGTATTTAATGCCTTTTTTGTTAGGAATGGGATTTTTGGAGGATGTTGGATACCTGCCGCGATTGGCATTCTTAATGGATTCATTAATGCAGAAGATGGGGCTGCATGGTAAAGCTATTGTCCCCTTTATCCTTGGTTACGGATGCAATGTGCCCGCTGTCATGGCTACCAGGACTCTGGAAGACAGGAGGGATCGTTTTCTTGCTGCAACCTTATCTGTCATGGTCCCCTGCGCAGCAAGAATTGCTGTGATATTCGGATTGATCGCTTTTTACCTGGGGTCAAAAATTGCCTTGTTAATCTATATCTTTAACATAATCGTAATCGCATTAACTGGGAGAATTTTGTCCTGGCGAATACTTAAAAAATCCCCGGGTTTAATTCTGGAAGTCCCTCCCTATCGGATGCCGACATTGAGGACAATGCTGAACAAAACCTGGTTCAGAGCTAAGGAATTTGTGATTGAAGCCTGGCCGATACTGATCGCGGGCAGTATCTTTCTTGAGCTGGCGAACCGGTATAATTTTGCGGGCTTCCTGAACTTGCTTGCCCGTCCTTTTACCTGGGTTTTGGGCTTGCCTTCGGCAGTGGGTGTACCGTTGATATTTGGAGTGCTGAGAAAAGAGTTGTCGATGATTATGCTCCGGCAGGCATTAAATGTCACTGATATCTCTCAAGCTTTAACTCCGGAACAAATGATCACGTTTACGATATTTGTTGTATTTTACATACCTTGTTTAGCAACGCTGGCTGCCCTCAGAAAGGAATTGAATACCAGGGATATGCTGATAATTGCTGCCTTGACTGTTGTGATTGCCATGGCTACTGCATTGGTAGGCAGAGGTTTGGTGATTATTTTAACCCCCCTTGGTATACTATTCTAAAAAACTAGGACTCCTATGAATATACAAACCATAATTTCCTCAGGTTGGTTTTTTCCTCTGCTGGCTTACCTTGCGGGCTCCCTGCCATTTTCGTTATGGGTATCACACCTGGTAGCTGGTATAGATATCAGGGATGGCGGATCTGGACACGCTTCAACAACAAATACCATCCGGCAGGTAGGGTGGTTTCCAGGAGTGATTGTTTTACTTCTCGATATTGGTAAAGGATTTTTACCAGCATATTTTGCTGCTCTCCAGGGCCATTCTCTGCCTGTAATTGTTTTATCTGCGACTTTTTCGGTAGTTGGCCATTGCTGGCCCATTTTCGCTCAATTTCGGGGCGGGATGGGGCTGGCAACTGCATTTGGGGGGTTTCTGGCCATTGACATCACGGGGGGATTGATCACTTTGGCAGTTTTGATCTTCATGATTTTTCTCTATGGGCATAGAGCACGGGGGAGTGCCGCGGCGGGTATAAGCATCGCGCCGATACTCTGGCTTTTTGGTTACAGGGGGGTTTTATTCTGGGTAGCATTGATTGTGGGATGGATTGTAGCTGTCCGTTTCTACCAACAGGATTGGCACCGTGAATATAAGGAAGTATGGTTGGACAAGAAAGAATAAGGGTCAATTACGAATTATTAGCATATTGATGTTGGATAAAAAAATCCGGTTCCTTTACCTGGAACCGGATTTATATTACTTGGGTAGTGAATTACAGCCGTTCATCAGGGCCGACAGGAAGCATCGCAAAGCCAGTGACAATTTTTGGGTAAAAATCAGTCGATTTCTGAGGCATCTTCTCACCGACTTCGGTGCAGGCCGTGACTTGTTCAATCCGGGTGGCATTAAGGATAAACATATAAGATGTCCCTGATTCTTTCACCTCTTCATACCCCATATCCGGCTCTCTGAGATACTTGATGTTTTCCAGGTTGTCAATTTTCTTCTCGTTGATTTCCATAATATGGCTGAGAAATAGTTTATGTAAAACACTAACATCCAGGTCTCGCCAGGCCAGGACATGGTCCGGAGTAAGGGATTCCATGATATCCGGGTTGTTTAAAGTCAGCAAATAAAACCCTTCCTGGCAAGCAAAACCAATTTTTCCTAATTGATCCACTGCCTGGGCCATTTTTTCTTCCAATTCAGCACGGTTTGATAGTTTCTCTACATTAAAGTATGCCCCGGTTTTTTCTATAATTTCCTCATTGCCCATTTTATGATAATCAAAAATCAATCTGTGAGTGGGAAGAATGGTCAGTCCAGGATTACTCATACTTACCATGGCGACCATCCTGTGATTAAATCCGGCAACCGGAGGAGCATCCGGGAATTTTCCCTTCATTTCTTCCTGATAATTCAAGGCGGTTTCATATCGATGATGGCCATCAGCTATGATAAGGTTGTTTTTTGGCGCCATTTCACTGTTTACCTGGTCAATTATCACAGGGTCAGTGACGACCCAGACCTGATGAAGCACGTCTTTCTCATGTAGTTCTTCGGCTTCAATGTCGGCTGGACGATTGATTGCCTGGTCAAAAATGGCATCAATTTTGTTTTCCGAATCCGGGTAAAGCATAAAAATATTCCCAAAATAAGTTTCTGTTGCCCGGGTCAGATTCAGGCGATCGATTTTGGGTCCTGCGTGAGTTTTTTCATGAGGCAAGACAATGCCTTCCTCGAATCCTGCCAACTCAAAAGCGCAAATGAAAGCTTTCCTGGTAATTTTTCTACCTGAGGGCAGGGGGAAGGTTTGGTGGTAAACATAATAGGCGGGTTTGTCTTCTCTGAGAAGGATTCCGTCTTTTAACCATTGATTGAGGAATCCTTTCGCCCGGGTATATACGTTGTCGTTTTCGGAATCAGCATCGAATTCTTTCCCCTTGATGATGCGGGTGACATTGTAGTTGCTCAAGGCGTAATATTCATCCTGGAGGCCGTACCTGACCCGATCATAAGGCTGGCTGATTACATGGTTGATGTCCTCAATTATTTCCTGGTTGTATCGAATTGCTCGAAATGGTTTGATGTTTGCCATAATTTTTCTTTTAACCCTTTAAGGTGTCAATAACTTTTTGGGCAGCGACCTGTCCTACCCGCTCTTTTGCTTCTCCAGTGCCTGCTCCAATATGCGGTGAACCGATCACCTGGTCCAGGGAAAACAGGCTGGGATTGGTGAGGGGTTCTTCTGCGAAGACATCCAGGGCAGCGCCAGCGACTTTTCCGTTTTGAATTGCCTGGTAAAGTGCGTCTTCGTCGATCGTTCCACCTCGACCGCAATTGATAATACGCACGCCATCCTTCATTTTTGCGAACGCAGCAGCATCAAGGATATTATGGGTTTCATCTGTATGAGGAATGTGCAAGCTAATATAATCTGCTTCCTTCAATAAATCATCCAATTCCACCAGAAGAATATTGGGAAGTTCGGTAACGTATGGATCGTAAGCCAAAACGGTCATGCCCAGGGCAACAACCCGATCGGCAACTGACTGGCCAATTCTTCCCGATCCAATTAACCCCAATTTTTTCCCTGATACCTCACTTCCCTGGAATGATTTCTTTTCCCATTTTCCAGCTTTCATGGAAGCGGTCATCAGGGGAATGTTGCGAGCAAGCGCCATCAGGTAAGCGATGGTTAATTCGGCTACTGATTGGGTCGAGGCACTGGGAGTATTGAGGACTAAAACCCCTTTTTCCTTCGCATAGCCAACATCAATATTGTCTAATCCTACCCCCGCCCGGACAATGGATTTGAGAGAGGTGCCGGTGTCGATAACTTCCTTGGTGACTTTTGTTCTGCTTCGGACAACCATACAAGGAAAATCCACTATAACCTCGAGAAGTTCTTCGGGGGTAATGTCGGGTTGGTTTACCACTTCAATACCCGCTTCCTCAATAATTTGCAAAGCTTTTGGATCAGTTGCGTCACAGATAAGTACTTTCATAGTTTCCTCACAATAGATAAAAAGAACAGGCATTATCTTAAGAGACAACGCCTGTTTAGAATGTTACAGGCCTAAAATGTCATCAATTTGTTCGGTAAGCCACTTCACATCAGCAACCTGGAGGTCACCCATATGAGCGATTCTAAAACATTTGCCTTTTAGGGCACCATACCCGTTTGATAACATAGCACCGCGTTTAGCAAGTTCAGCGTTTAATTCCACCACATCAATGCCACGGGTGTTGTCTACGTTAGTTACAGTAGTAGAGAGATAATTTTCATCACTGTAAAGATCAAAATTCTTTTTTGTCCAGGCCCGGACAAATTCCGCCATATCAATATGGCGCTGAAAACGCTTTTCTACGCCCTCTGCATATATCCGATCCATCTGGACATTAAGCGCATTGATAAGGCTGATTGCCGGAGTTGCCGGTGTTTGATCTTTAACGGCGTATTTTTCCAGGACTTCAAAATTAAAGTAGTACCCCTTATTTTTAACCTCGGCAGCGCGAGCGAATGCTGCGTCGCTGACAGTGACCACACATAATCCCGGGGGCAGGGCGAAAGCTTTTTGAGTTCCAGCCAGAACTACATCCAGCCCCCACTCATCCACTTTGATCTCTGCTCCTCCCATGGAGCTTACTGCGTCTACCAGGACCAGGACATCAGGGTATTTTTCTTTTACCAATTTACCAATGTCCTCAATCGGGTTCATAATCCCGGTAGAAGTTTCATTGTGGGTGATACAAACAGAGTCGAAACCACCTTTGGAGAGGTATTCATCCACCATTTCAGGGGTAGTTGCCTGCCCCATATCCACCTTGATGATATCAACTTCTTTGCCGTTTAATTGGGCAACTTCCACCCAGCGCTTGGAAAAGGCACCGCAATCAGTCATCAGGGCTTTTTTACTGACACAATTGCGGAGGGATCCTTCCATCATTCCAGTTGAAGATGAAGCTGAAAGGTAAATACGACCGTCTGTTTGTAGAAATTTTTTCAGCTTGGTAACGACATCTCCATGGAGATCCGAGTAGAGTTTGTCCCTGTGCCCAATCATCGGTACTGACATGGCTTCAAGAATTTCATCATCTACATGGGTTGGGCCGGGAATAAACAATTTTTTATACATGTGGGCCTCCTTCGAGGTATTAAATTTCTTCCAATTTATAGATGAATAAACAAGTAATGACCTTTAGTTTGATTCAACCTTTAAAGATAGTTTAATCGAAGAAAAATACCATGTCAATCTGTAGAAAATACCTTAGTACATTTATCCGGATTTTGATGATGTTCTGCGCTGGATGATGACTGGTTAATTAAATGACTGGAAGAGATATACATTTCGTCAGATCTCTTCCAGGAAAAATTATTTAGGTGATGTTTTTTAGATAAAATTTTCGCTAATTAATTCTTAATAAGCCCTTTCTGGATTAACATTGGCCGGGGATCAACGATGTTTTTATGAAGAGCAGCTGCTTTGGGCGGAAGATCAAGAGCGATCGCCATCAGTTGGGTGAAATATAAAATTGGCAGCGGATTGTCAACATCCATCTGGAACTGGCGTGCATCCAGGTTCATGTGGCAGAGAGGACAGGCGACAGCAATTGCATCCGCTCCTCGATCCAGGGCATGTTGAACCAGAGAACCGCTTAAGTCCACAACGATATCAGGCCTGGTAAGCGAATGTCCAGCACCGCAGCAGGTTGTTTTATAAGACCAATCCAACACTTCTGCTCCCAGTGCTTTCATCAACAGATCCATATCCTGGGGATACTCCGGGTTTTCGGCTTCGGTGACTTCTGGTGGGCGGGTGAGCAGGCAGCCGTAGTAACAAACCAGTTTGAGATCACTTAGAGGTTTCTTGGTTTTTTCTGCCAATTTGCCAGGACCAACATGTTTGTAAATTGCCTCGATCATAGTGCTGACATGAACCTGGTCCTGGTATTCATAACCCATGAGCTCATCTACAGTTTGTTTGTGTTCGGGGTGCTCCCTGATTTCATATTGGGCAGCTTTATGACGATTGAAACAGGCGGCACAAGGCATGGTAACTTCTTTATAGCCGCTTCTTTCTATCAGCGCTAAATTCTCCAGCGGAAGATGAAGTGCTGCTGCAGGATCGGCTCTATGGGCGGCTGAACTGCCGCAGCAAACCCAGCCCTTTGGTTCTGCTAGCGAGAAATCCAATGCCTCACAAACAGCTCTTGATGAAGTGTTGAATTCAGTCGCAGTGGTTTCCAGAGAACATCCGGGGTAATAGGCGACTGTGTCGGCTGCGTTTGGCACAGGTTTTACCTGTTTCTTACTGGGCATTTTAGTAGGGTGGGGAAGGAAGCCAACTTTTCCTTTTTGGAACATTTTAAGATAGAGCTGAAAGTCGTCCACGATTGACTTGGGATTTTGCAAAATAAGCTCAGCCATCAGCCCCGGTTCATAAGAACGACCCCAGAGGTTAATTTCTCTCATGAAGGCTTTGTTAAACTGATTGGTTCCGGGGACTTTAGGCTTGAGTCCCCTGGCAATGATTTCCCGGGTTAAGAACTCCATGATTGCTGTAATGTCCAAACCCTGCGGACAGCGTGTTGTACAAGTCAGGCAGGAGGCACACAACCAGGGAGTTTTTGATTCCAGGGCAATGTCTTCTTGGCCCAGCTGAATTGCACGCATGATCTGGTTAGGCTGCCAATCAAAATACTGCGCCACGGGACATCCGCTGGTGCACTTGACACATTGATAACAAAGGTAGACGTTTTCGCCGATTTCTTCTTTTATCTTTGCAGCCAGATTTCCATCGATTGTGATAGTCGGCTTTGCTGAGAGCTTGGTTTCCTCTGACATTTGTTTTCCTCTAGGAAATATTACTGATAAGAGAATTAATTTACTTCAGGACGCGGATAAAGACCAGCTCCTTCAACAATTGGTTTAACTGCTTCTTCCCACTCAATTGCCATGATGTGGACACCTGCCACACCATCAATTTTTTTGATATCCTCAATAAGGTCGATACAGACCTGAATGCCTTCTGTCTGCCAGGCTTTTGAACGGGCTTTTTTCTCTTCAGGAGAAAGGTCAGCAGCTTTCTTCCCTTTCCATTCTTTACCTGCCTCGGTCATTCTATCGATAACTTCGTCCGGGACAAGAATGCCGGGAACATTATTCTTCATATACTTGGCCATTCCAGGGCTTTTGAGAGGACCTACACCCGCAAGGATAAAGGCTTCTTTGTGAACGCCCAGTTCTCTGACTTTTTCCATGTATTTGGCAAATTCTTTGACGTCATAAACCAGCTGGGTTTGAATGAAATTTGAGCCGGCTTTGATTTTTTTCGCTAGGCGCAAGGGCCTGAAATCAGTTGGATCGGCAAATGGAGCAGCCGCAGAGCCTAACAGGAACCCGGCTGTTGTCCCTTTTACCTCATCTCCAGTCATTATTGGAAATCATTGGCATTAACCCTGAGAGAGTACAAATGTATAATGTGTCGGCCGCAATGGCAGCCGAGTTCATGGAAAACACAAAAACAATGGTAGAAAAAATAAAATCTATCGGACATAACCCATTAAAGTCTGACACCTGATCTTGAGATGATAGAACTCCCACTGTTGTAGGTGGAACTACTTTATTAGAGGAGAATGGAATGATTACCGGCGAACAAAAACCCCTAGAAGAAATTCAAGCATTACTTGGAGATGCCAAAAAGGTGCTGGTTGTAGGTTGCGGCACTTGTGTCACTGTCTGCTTTGCAGGAGGATCCAGAGAAGCACAAATATTATCGGCCTCTTTGCGAATGGCTTCAAAATTGAATGATCACCCCCAAGATGTAACTGATGTAACGGTTCAACGTCAGTGTGAGTGGGAATATCTTGACGAGATCGAAAAAGAAATCGCCGAGGCGGATATCGTGCTTTCCCTGGGTTGTGGGATTGGCGTTCAAGCCATAGCTGAGCATTTCCCTGATACCTGGGTAGTTCCCGGTCTCAATACAACATTCATGGGCCTTCCCCAGGAGCAGGGAGTCTGGGAAGAACGCTGCGCAGCCTGTGGAGACTGCATCCTGGGTTTGACCGGGGGAATTTGCCCCATCGCCCGCTGTTCGAAATCTCTGCTGAATGGACCTTGCGGTGGGTCAGAAGACGGACACTGCGAAATCGACCCTGAGGTTCCTTGCGCCTGGCAGTTAATTTATGATCGTCTTACCAGCATGGGGAAAGAAGATACACTGCTGGAATTGCAACCGCCGAAGAATTGGCAAGTTTCCAGGGATGGCGGTCCCAGGAAAATCATCCGCGAAGACCTGAGATTAATCTCAGACGAAGCCTGAGTTGAGGAGAAATCATTAATGAGCGGTAAAAACAACGGATATCTGGTAAGTTCAAATTTAGAAAAAGTGCTCAGAGCAGGTCATTTTGCTGTTACAGGAGAACTCGGACCCCCTCAGGGCGCAGATCCTGAAGTCATCCGTGAAAAAGCTGCCCTGCTTAAAGGATATGTAGATGCAGTTAACATCACCGATAATCAAACAGCAATTGTGCGGATGTCCAGTATCGGTGCCGGCACGTTGGTTCTTCAGGAAGGTTTAGAGCCAATCATCCAGATGACTTGCCGCGATCGCAACCGTCTGGCAATACAAGCTGATTTACTGGGTGCCCATGCATTGGGCATGCGCAATTTGCTTTGCCTGACTGGAGACCACCAAATTTTTGGCAACCATCCCACAGCAAAAAACGTCTACGATATGGATTCTTTGCAGATGGTTCATATGCTGACTGAAATGCGCGATAAAGCAGTTTTCCAATGCGGAGATGAGGTAAAAGGGACAACAGCAGGCTTCCTGTTAGGCTCTGCGGCTGCTCCATTTGCCGATCCAGTTGATTTCAGACCTTTGCGCCTGGCGAAAAAAATCAAGGCCGGCTCAAATTTCATTCAAACTCAGCTGGTTTATGACGTCAAAGAATTTGCCATATACATGGAAAAAGTCAGAGAACTGGGTGTTCACAAAGAAGCCTTTATCCTTGCTGGAGTAGGCCCCCTTAAAAGCCCCGGTATGGCCAAGTATATGAAAAATAATGTTCCCGGTATTCTTGTCCCGGACGAAGTCATAGATAGAATGACCGAGGCAGGCAAAGAATGGAAAGGAAAAAAGGCTGCTGACCTTGCTCCGGAGGAGAAAAAAGCCCGCTCAAAAGCCTGGCAAACTGAAGGAATCCAGGTCTGCATTGACCTCATCAAGGATATCAAAAAAATTGATGGTGTGGCCGGTGTTCACATCATGGCAATTGAATGGGAGGAAGCTGTTAAACCAATCGTTGAGGGAGCAGATCTTTTCCCGCGGCCAGAAGTAAATTAACCCTTTTATCAGTAATCTTTACTAGAGGATAACAATGTCAGAGGAAACCAAAATCCCAGATCAGCCAACCATCACAATCGATGGAAATCTGGCAGCGAAGATCAAGGAAGAAATCGGCGAAAACGTCTACCTTTGTTATCAGTGTGTCAAATGCACCAGCGGATGCCCTGTAGCAGAGTATTTTGATTGGCAACCTAATCAGATCATGCGTGCAATCCAGCTTGGCCAGGAAGACATTGCCCTGGAATCAAAAACTCCCTGGTTGTGTGCCTCCTGCCTGACATGTACAACACGCTGTCCGCAGGGTTTGGATATTACGGCAATTATGGAGTTCTTAACCCGGGAAATCCTTGCCAGGGGGATTAAACCCAAAATCCCCGAAACGAACCAATTTAACAAAGCCTTCATGAGAGAAGTTAATATCTGGGGCCGTTCATATGAACCGGGGCTGATGGCTGAGCTGATTATGCAAAACCCCAAGTCAATTGTGGACGATTTTCAGCTCTATCTAAAATTTTTCCAAAAAGGAAAAGTTGGCCTCCTACCTCACCCTACCAGAATGCCCAGCAAGAAACAGATAAAGCCTGTGCCCAATGCAGCTGAAACTGTTGCTTACTATCCGGGATGTTCATTGGAAACCACGGCAACTGAATATAATCATTCAACCCTGGCTGTTTGTGAGGCTTTGGATTTTCCGTTGGCAGAGCCTAAAGGCTGGGTTTGCTGCGGCAGTTCAGCTGCCCATAGAGCCGATCCTGAAGCAGCACTCCATCTTCCACTGGAAAATTTGGCGCTGATAGAAAGAACTGGCTATAAAGAAGTTACCATGCCTTGTGCCGCCTGCTTCAATCGGCATAAAGCTGCCCAATATGAAATCAGGCATCATCCCGATCACAAAGAAACTGTTGATGAACTCATGGGCTATGAATATCAGGACCAGGTTCATGTCAGTACTATGATTGAGGCAATTTACAATCATGTAGGTCCTGACAAATTGACGGAAAAAACTAAGAAATCACTTAGTGATCTTAAATTGGTATGTTATTACGGCTGCCTGCTTACCCGCCCGCCAGAAGTCACCGAAGCCGAACATCCAGAATATCCCCAAAATATGGATCTGCTGATGAAAGCAATAGGAGCCGAAGTGCTGGACTGGTCCTACAAAACAACCTGCTGCGGAGCCGGCCATTCACTTACCAGGCCGGATATCGTAGTGGACCTAAGCGGCTCTATAGTTCAACATGCCCTGGATCGGGGAGCGGATGCAATTGCCGTCGCCTGTCCTCTCTGCCACATGAACCTGGATGCACGACAATTTCAAATGGATGTGGATCATCCGCTGCCAATTTTATATTTCACTCAATTGATCGCAATCGCTCTTGATCTTCCACCCAAAGCAGCTGCCCTTCATAAAAATATTGTCGATCCTCGACCGATATTAATCGAGAAAGGCTTAATTAAAGGTTAATATTCTGGTGCTAAATACCAGGAATATCCAAAAAATAATAAAAACTTCCAGGAAGAGATTTGTTAACTTATAATTCTCTTCCTGTTATTTAACTATCCACCGTTGAAGATCATCATTTTAGTGATAAATGTACTAAGGTTTTTTCCCTTGATTGACATAAAATTTTCCTTAGATTAAACTACTTGTAATAATTGAGATCATCCCTGATGGTCTCACCTGGTTTACTCAGGTACTATCCAGCTTCTTTTATTCACCTCTAAGGAGGTTCTCGTGTATAAAAAACTTTTTATTCCGGGTCCAACTCATGTAGACGATGAAATCCTGGCAGCTATGTCAGTGCCGATGATTGGACACAGAGACAAGCTTTATTCCGATCTCCACGGAGATGTCGTTTCCAAGCTGAAAAAATTCCTGCAAACTGAGGGCCGAATTTACCTTTCGACGTCTTCCTCAACAGGAATGATGGAAGGCTCCATCCGCAATTGTGTAAAGAAAAAAGCATTAATGACAGATTGTGGTGCCTTCTCAAAACGCTGGGTAGAAATTGCTCAATTAAATGGTAAAGAAATTGATGTCATTAAAGTGGATATGGGGAAAGCTACAACCCCGGAAATGGTTGATGAGTATCTCTCTAAAGGCGGATTCGACACAGTCTGTATTACTCATAATGAAACCTCAACCGGGGTAATGAATCCAATTGAAGAAATTGGAAAATTGGTTAAAGAAAAATATCCGGATGTTCTGGTTCTGGTTGACGCAGTAAGCTCAATGGGCGGAGCAGAGATAAAAGTTGATGAGTGGGGACTGGATGTTGTCCTGGCTGGAACTCAAAAAGCATTTGCCCTTCCCCCCGGATTATGCGTTGTTACAGTTAGTGATGCAGCTTTTGATTACTCAGCTGAAGTTGAGAACAAAGGATTTTATTTTAATTTTGAAGCCCTTGAAAAAAAAGCTATTAAGAATCAAACCCCGGCTACTCCGGCCATCAGCATCATTAATGCCCTCAATATCCAAATGGATCGAATCTTCAAGGAAGGCGTTGAAAATCGATTCCAGCGCCATATCGAAATGGCAGAGTTTGTCAGAGCCTGGGCAAAAAAGAACTTTGCTCTTTATAGCGATGAGAATTATCTTTCAACCACTGTAACCAATGTCCATAATACACGCGGCATAGATGTAGTGGAATTAAATGCAGAGCTTGCCAAGCGCGGGGCAATGTTATCAAATGGATATGGTGAGTTAAAAGGGAAATGTTTCAGGATCGCTCATATGGGTGACCTCCAGCTCGCTGATGTTAAGTGGCTCACCGAGCAAATTGATGACATTCTAGACCTGTAAATATCGGCAGCGGGTGTAGTCTTGAATAACCATCCCTGCTCTCTTGTTCTATTGTGAGGAGATTATGAAAGTATTAATTTGTGATGCAACCGATCCAAAGGCATTAAAAATAATTGAAGAAGCTGGTATTGAAGTTGTAAACCAGCCGGATATTACACCCGAGGAATTAATCAAGGTTATTCCTGATTTTCCATGTATGGTCGTCCGAAGCCGCACAAAAGTAACCAAAGAGGTCCTTGATGCCGGCACTTCCCTTAAATCTGTGGTCCGAGCGGGAGTAGGATTGGACAATATCGACGTTGGCTATGCGAAAGAAAAAGGAGTTAAAGTCCTTAATACTCCCAGCGCTTCAACTCAATCAGTAGCCGAATTAACCGTGGCTTACTTGATGGCACTTGCACGCAATATCCCCCTGATGGCTGCCTCAATGAAAGCTGGAAAATGGGAAAAGAAATCATTCCTGGGTAGTGAGGTCTCAGGGAAAAAATTGGGACTAATTGGATCAGGAAGAATTGGTCAAGCGGTAGCAGACCGGGCAATTTCCCTCGGTATGACAGTAGTGGCTTACGATCCCTATGTAACCCAATTACCCAATATCACCCTGATGGGACTAAACGATTTACTTGCCGAAGCTGATTACATCAGTTTGCATATTCCTCATACGGATGAAACCCACAATATCCTGGACGCCTCTGCATTCGCAAAGATGAAAGATGGTGTACGCATTATCAACTGCGCCCGGGGTGGAACAATTGACGAAGAAGCCCTCTACCAGGCAATTCAGGAAGGTAAGGTTGCCGGGGCAGCTCTGGATGTTTTTGCGGAAGAACCCCTCATTGATCCCAAGCTATTTTCTCTGGATCAGGTTATGGGATCACCCCATATCGGAGCTGGTACAGCTGAGGCAAAAGAACGAGTAGGCCAAGTGGCTGCTGAAAAAGTTATCGAAACATTAAAGGGTTAACGGCTCTCTTATGGCAACTATTAAACCATTTCGCGCGATACGCTACAATCAGGAAAAAATCGGGAATATCAATCATGTTATCAGTCAGCCCTATGACCGGGTTAGATATGGCCTCCAGGATGAATATTATGCCCTGAGCGACTACAATGTCACTCGCATTATCAAGGGACTGGAGTTTTCCGGCGATAATGAGACCGATAATGTCTATTCCCGGGCAAAAGAATTCCTTAACCAATGGTTAAAAGACGGGATTCTGCTCCGGGAAGATAAACCGGCTTATTACGTCTACCATCAGATCTTCCCTCTGCCTTCTGGAAAAACAATCACCAGGAAAGCGTTTATTTGCGCCTTTGAGTTATCAGGTTTTGAGGAAGGTATTGTTTTGCCTCATGAAAAAACTCATGCGGGACCCAAGGTAGATCGATTAAACCTCACTCGGGCGACAGAAACTTATTTTGGGAATATCTTCATGCTTTATCCGGATCCCGAAAACCGGGTAGATGCTATATTTGACCAGGCGATCAATCGCCCTCCTGACATCGAAGCCGAAGAACTGCACGAGAAAGATGTACTGCATCAGGTCTGGGTTGTCACAGATCCTGTGATAATAGAACAGGTAAATGATGAGATGGCGCCAAAAAACAATCTGATCATTGCAGACGGCCATCACCGATATGAAACCGCCTTGAATTATCAAGAAAATATGCAGGAAGAATTCCCTGATGCCCCTCCAGCTGCCGGGTTTAATCACCGGATGGTTGCCATGGTGAGTATGAGTAATCCTGGATTGACTATTCTCCCCACCCATAGATTAATTTTCGATTATCAAAAGATGGGCAGTGGGGAAATATTGGAAAAAGCCGGGGAATATTTTAATGTTGAGAAACTTTCAAACCGGGTTGAGTTGGAAGAAAAAATAACTCTGGCAGAGGATCACCTGGGAAAAATAGGTTTTGCTTGTCAGGAAGGATTTTATCTGCTGACTTTTAACAAACCGGAAATCATGGAATCACTTACACCGGACCGTGTCCTGGCCTGGCGGGAACTGGATGTAAGTATTCTGCATAAACTGCTTCTCAGCCATATTATGGAATTCGACGAGAAGAAAATTGACAATCTGGAAAACATCAAGTATCTAAGAGAACCGGATATGGGGTATGACGAGGTGGAAAAATCAGGGACATCGTATCTGTTTATCCTCAATGCTACCCGGATTGAGCAAGTCACGGCCTGCACAGAAGTCGGTGAAAAAATGCCTCAAAAGTCCACTGATTTTTACCCTAAAATCGTCACTGGCTTTGCGATGCTTCCTGTCAGCCCTGATGAACGGCTGTAATTCACTCTGTATGTAATATAAATCCGGTTCCAGGTAAAGGAACCGGATTTTTTTTATTCAAATAACAATATATAAGTAATTTGTAATTGCCCTTTATTCTTTCTTATCCAGCCATAATTCCTTATATTCGCGGTGCCAATCCTGCTGGTAGAAACGGACAGCTAAAATCCATCCCACCACCAATGCAGCCCAGAACAAAGCTTCCCGGTAACCAACCAGCCAGAGGATCGGCGCGATGCTTATTCCCGCCGCCGCACTCCCCCGGGCTCTATGTCCATAGAGAAAAATCATGAAAATCAAAACAGCCAAAGTGATCAATCCCCCAGTGATGTTGATGGCTAAAAACCCTCCAAATGCAGTTGCCAATCCCATCCCGCCCCTAAATTGAGCGAAAATAGGCCAGCAATGGCCAACAACCGAAAAAGTCGCAGATAGAACAATTACAGGCAGAGAATAGCCCTGGAGAGCAGCAAAATACGCTGGTAAAAACCCTTTGCTTATATCGAGAAGCAAAACAATCACTCCCGGAAACCACCCTACCTGCCGGATGGTATTTGTTGTTGAAGCGTGTCCAGATCCGCCATCCCTGATATCTATACCAGCTAGCAGG
>Ga0255379_10065_pt1 | contig 15888 bp, 16 predicted proteins | sample ANMaggSeSYBR01I3_FD_182105 | JGI IMG/M metagenome (GOLD analysis project Ga0255379, IMG submission 182105) | Sediment cell enrichment communities from methane seep in Santa Monica Basin, California, United Staets - ANME aggregate JGI... | ecosystem: Environmental > Aquatic > Marine > Cold seeps >... | reverse complement strand
ATCAACTTTTGTGATCTGAGATCGAACAAATCTGACCCAAATCTATGCGCCTACTTGTGGAAGTTAATTCGTCCACGTTCCTTACTCATTGTTTGCAATTTTCAGTGAAACTCCGTGTAGTTCCGTGGTGAACTTTTATGTTTTTTATTTAAATATTTCAGTGTTAATGTTCTCTTCTTTTATGAGTCTGTGGAGATATTGTCTTTGCAGGTCAGCCTGCTCGGCAGCCTTGGAAATATTACCCTTATTTTGTTGAAGGATCCAATGAATATATTTGTTATGAAAAGCCTTTATAACCATTTCCTTTGCCTCTTTAAATGGAAGTATATAAATGTTGTGATCAAGAACAGGCGAAGTATGCGCTACAGGTTCTTGTGGCAGGATATCTGAGATTTTAATAATATCGGATTGGCAGAGGATGGCCCCGCGCTCAATACAGTTTTCCAGTTCCCTGATATTTCCGGGCCAGCTTTTGGACATTAGTGCTGATATTGCCTCAGGATCTATACCGCTTATTTTTTTATCGTTTAACGACTTGAATTTTTTGAGAAAATGATGTGCTAAAGTTGGGATATCTTCTTGTCTTTCCCTTAAAGGGGGCATGTGTATATTGATAACATTCAGCCTGTAAAAAAGATCTTCTCGAAATTGTTTTGTTTCTATCAGCTTTTTAAGATCCTGATTGGTTGCAACTACAAAACGGATGTCTGCTTGTTTTGTTGTTAGACCTCCGACCGGCTTGTATTCCCCTTCTTGCAGGAGCCGAAGCAATTTGGCCTGCATGGCCATGTTCAGGTCTCCTATTTCGTCTAAGAAAAGAGTACCCTGGTCCGCATCTTCAACAATTCCTCTCTTGTCTTTCCATGCTCCTGTAAATGAACCCTTGATGTGCCCAAAAAGCTCGCTTTCTATTATTTGTTCAGGCATGGCAGTACAGTTTACTGTTATGAAAGGCTTGTCTTTGCGGTGGCTTGAATAATGAATAGCTCTTGCTGCCAGTTCTTTACCGGTACCACTTTCTCCGCTTATAAGAACCGTAGCTGTTGATTTGGCCACCTGATCAATCATTGTTATGATTGACATAATAGCAGGGCTGGAACCGATAATAGGAAGAAATCCTTTTTTCTGCCGGAGGGACTTTTTCAGGGTTATATTTTCTTGTGTGAGCTTTTGCCATGCCATGGCCTTATCAATTGTTATAAGTATCCGTTCTTTACGAAAGGGTTTGGATATATAGTCAAAAGCCCCTTTTCTGGTTGCTTCTACAGCGGTTTCAATAGTGGCATATGCTGTCATAATTACCACAATGGCAGAGGATTGAATATTTTTTACCATATCAAGGATGGCTATCCCATCCATTTTCGGCATTTTCAAATCAGTTATTATGATATCAAATTGCTGTTTTTTCAGCAGTTCTGCGACCTTCAAAGGATCGCATTCTGTTTCAACAATATGGTTGGTTTTTTCTTCAATTATTCTTTTTAAAAGGACAAGCATATCCTTTTCATCGTCAACTATTAAAACCCTTCCATCCATAATTAGTCCCGTTTAGCCCTGAGTGTAATGGTAAAGGTCGTTCCTTTTGGATTGCTGCCGGAATTGGCTGTATTGCTTTCACAGATAATAGTTCCCTCGTACTTGGCTACAATGCCATGACTTACAGACAGACCTAAACCCGTGCCTTCCCCTTCACTCTTTGTTGTAAAAAACGGATCAAAAATTTTATCCATGTGTTCAGGCGGGATACCATGTCCATTGTCGCGAACAATTACAACCACCTTTTCATTATTAGCATCAAGAACCGAACTTATCCACAAGACACCTCCATTTTTCATTGCAGCCGTTGCGTTATTAACCAGGTTCAGTATTACCTGCTGCATTTGTCGCAAATCACCTTTAACTTCAGGAAGATCCGGCGAGAGACTCAATCGAAGGTCAATGTCGTTCATATCCAATGAGTGTTTAACCACGTCCATGATACTTCTGATAGGTTTATTGATATCACAGTATTCGTAAATGTCCTCTCCATGACGGGCAAATCTCAGCAGGTTTTCCACCACTGCCTTGCAATGAAGGCCGTGGCGTTCAATTGTTTTCAAGTCTTGATAAAGCTGGCTGTTTTTTTCACATTTTTCCAGGAGAAGATCGGTAAAACCCAGGATAATACCAAGCGGGTTGTTGATCTCGTGTGCAACTCCCGCAGACAGGGTTCCCATTGAAGCAAGTTTTTCAGTATTAATAAGCTGGTTTTCCAGCTTCTTGCTTTCTGTAATATCTTTGGCAATGCACAGAACCGAGATTACATTGCCTTTCTCGTCCTTGCGTGGCATAAAGTTAGCACTGAGCCACATCTGATATTCCCCTCTGACTATCATAAACTCATCCCGCATGCTTTTCCCAAACTGGAACACCGATTTGATAAGCTTGAGTTGTTTTTCGGCAACTTCTTGTGAAAAAAGATCTGAAAGCGGTCGGCCTATAAATTGCGAAGGGAATCCTCCAAAAAAAGCAGCGGTAAAACTGTTGAGAGATCGAAAGCGTCCGGAGCGATCTACTGTAAAGATAAAGTCTTCAGCACTTTCCACCAAAATCCGATATCTCTCCTTATATCGTTTGATTTCTTTCGATTGATCTGTAATCTGATTTTGAAGGCCGCGAAAACGCCATCGGCCATAACATAAACCGCTTCCTATTCCTAAAAGTAAAGTAAAAATGCCAAGACTTTGAAGCCAAACAAAGTTATTTGGCCCGGCATAGGGCGATCTCAAGCCTGTCATCAGTGTCAGAACAAAACAGAAAAAACTGATACTCCAGGCAATTATCAGAGCAGTTTTAGTGAGTTTGAGTCGGTTTTGGAGATTCATTTGAGGCAGATGTTAATAGTTTATCAAGCACTTTTTGCAAAATTAGGAACATCAACGTTCCTTACTTTTTTTGCATCACAATAGCTCCGGACCAATCAAGAGGCGGAGGGTTTTTTGCATATTTTGAGCATCTTTTAAGAAGTATTTGCGATGGAGTATCGTGCGGGTTTTTCTTACAGGTTTCTTTGAAAACCTTTATTGCCTCAGACCATTTTCTGTCCAGATAGAGATCTGCTCCGTAGTTGAACAAATCAATGAATTGTTTCAATTCTTTGCCAATGTTATTCTTCTCTGAGATAAGTTCATATACCATAACGCTTTTACTCTTTCCTTTCACAGATACAATATCAATAAACCGTGTTTCTATATGCTCCCTGGCTTGAGTATAGGTAAATTCACTTATCAGAATTCGGGTACCATAGAATTTATTCAATCCTTCCAACCGGCTTGCCAGATTAACATTGTCACCGATGACAGTATAAGCAAACCTTTCCTTGTATCCAATATTACCGACAATAGTATCACCTGTATTTAAACCCATACGAGTTGCAAAGAGTGGAATCCCCTTTTCTATCCAACTTTTATCAAGAGTATCCAGATATCTCTGGCACTGCAGGGCGGCATAGCATCCTGATACCGCATGGTTTTTTATATAGTAAGGTGCGCCCCAGAAAGCCATTATAGAGTCACCAGTATAATTATCGACCGTTCCATTGTTTTGAAGGATGATTTTCGTCATTCCTTTAAAGTATTCTCCCAAATTTTCAGAAAGTTGCTCTGGTGACAAATTTTCAGAAATGGTGGTAAAATTATCAATATCTGATAAGAATATGGTTAACTCTTTCCTTTCTGTACCCAGTACCGCTTCTTTCTTCAATTTAATCAATTCACTGACCAAATCCGCAGAAACATATTTTTTAAATGATCGTAGTCCGGTTTTCATGTTATCTACAGCGTTCTTCATCTTAATCACTTCGGTTATATGCGAGCTAATCTTAGTTTTGCTGTCAAGATCAAACTTCTGGATTCTTGACATATCGGCCTCTAAGAGCATTAATGGCTTACTTATCCTTCGTGCAAAGAAAATGCTTAACGCGGCACCTAATGAGCTGGCAATTATACAAAATACCAGAATTGTCAATAGGTAACGCCGTTCGTAATCAATAATTTTGTTTGCAGACATATCCATAGCAAGTGCTGACTCTAACTCGCCGTTCTTTAAAAAAACAGGTGCGTAGCTTGAAAGAGTCGTTCCCCATTGATCGGTATAAAACTGATCTTCCACCTCTACTTTATAGGGTTTTGTAAAGACAGCAAGCATCTGTGGAGTCGGAGCTGCATATACATCACCTATATGGCTTATGTCTTGAGGATTTTCTTCCGCATCAACAATAAAAATAATCTCCCCTTTTTTGTTCTTTCTAATTGTATATACAAATCGAACATCTTTACAATTGTCTCGAATTTGCTGTAAGCGCTTTTTAATTTTCATATAGGCATCTGTTTCTTCGTCTTTACTTTGAGCAAGATTCTTGTGAGTTTCCGCATCAATCTGCAAAGCAGCAACCCCTACTGTATCCATAAGTCTCTGCTGTATTTCCTGGCGGATAAAAGAACGTACGCTGAGATATGTTGTCAGTCCAAAAAAGATCAACAACAAAATTACAATACCTACAAAAGCAGTTCCCAGAGTAAATCGAAGATTATAGCAATGTCGTTTAAGTGGGTGTATAAACATCTCTATTTCTTATATGCATTTCTATGTTTTTCAGGAGAGGAGGGACAAGGCAGGACAGTCAGTTGTCCGAATGCCGCCTCATAAAATGATATTCTTACAGTTCTTTTTTGTCAAGAGAGGTTTTTTTGCCACACAACGTTTTTGCATGTTGCAAGATTATGCCGGGGTGTTGTACAGTAATTTTTTTGTGAATCCGTAAAATACGGAGATGCCGTTGTTTAAGACTATGATTGAAGAGGCGCGCCTTCCCCTGTTGATCGCAGACAGCAAAGGCCGGATAATTTTTGCCAACAGATGGTTGGAAAAGTTTATGGGGTATACCCATCAGAAGTTTTTGAAGAGAAACCTGCGAGATCTGTGTGAGCCTTATGAAAAAGACCGATATATTTTTTCGTGTTTGTCTGATATCAAAAGAACGACAGAGGTTGATATTGATCTTCAGCAAAAAAACGGTGAGGCGTTTACGGCAAATGTTTCTTTTGCCCCCTTTGATTACCGGCAGGCGCGGTATCTGCTTATAATTGTCAGGGACGTAACCTCCAGGCGGATCCGGGAAGTAAAAACACGGGAAGATGAGGAACGATACCGCAGGCTGCTTGTAGAGCGAAATATGTTGCAGGATCAGCTTCATCGATCCAGCAAGGTCGCCTTCATGGGTGAGCTGGCCGCGGGCATTGCCCACGAAATCAACAATCCCCTTGGCATTATTCTCGGGTTTGTCCAGGATATTTTAGATGAGCTTTCTTTGAATGATCCTTTGATTGAACCGATCAAAATTATTGAAAAAGAAACAGCCAGGTGTGTAGACGTGGTAAAAAACCTTTTGGACTTTGCCAGGTTAAAGCCTCCTGAAAGAATTCCTGTGGACATCGTTGAACTTCTTGAAAGTTCAATTGTATTACTGACCCCAAGAATCAAGAAAAACAAGGTGCGTATCAAAAGGGATTTTGAAATGGAACCACGTTCCATCAAGGTTGATCCGCAGCTTATCCAGCAGGTTTTTCTTAATATTATGATTAATGCTATTCAAGCAATGCCTGACGCAGGTGTTCTTGCTTTTGGTATTAGCCTTGTACACAAAGAGCAGTTGCTGGAACCCGGCGATTGGATTCGGATCAGCATATCAGATACAGGTAACGGGATATCCGAAAACGATCTTCATCGTGTCTTTGATCCTTTTTTTACCACCAAAGGGAGCAAGGGGACAGGATTAGGACTTTCCGTTTGTCAGCGTATCATGGAAGACCACAAAGGAAAAATTGAAATAGAGAGTCGAAAGGGGGCAGGAACTATATGCAACCTTTATTTTCCCTTAAAAGATTGATGGCGTCGTAAAAAGTGGTCACTTCGATGAAGGTGGTTGTTTGCAGACGCCGCTCCAAGTATAATTAAATTTAAACCAGGAAAAACTCACGTATAAGAAATCGTAAAGAAAGAACAGTCCATAATAAAAATAACCATTGTAATAATCCGACGATTCTTTATAAATAACAATATCTTACCAAGTTCTCTCTTAACGATTTCTAATACATTCAGACAGTTTCCTGATTTAAATTCAATCATACCTGAAGCTCATTACGCAAAAGTTATTTTGTATGCAGTGCCGCAGAGTGGCATAATCTAGTTTTTACGAGTTCATCAAAATTGAGGTGGATACGGTGTTGGCAAAGATTTTAGTAGTGGATGATGAGCAGCACATGCTCAAGCTGTTTGAAAAAATTCTCACAAGGCAAGGCCATGAGGTGCGAACCGCGGCCAGTGTAACCGAGGCAATCAGTCTATTGGAAAAGAATGATTTTGATCTAATATTTTCTGATCTTTTGATGCCTGACCTTGGCGGCATGGACCTGTTAAAGGAGGTAAAAGCCGGATATTCGGACATTCCTTTTATTGTAATCACGGCCTATGGCACTATCGAATCTGCGGTTGAGGCTATGAAGACAGGTGCATTCGACTATCTGACCAAGCCCTTTCGCAAAGATGATATTCTTCTGGTAGCAGGCAAGGCCTTAAAATATTGCGAACTTCGTAATGAGGTCAAGCGACTCCGCGAGAAGTTGAAAGACAAATATGGAGTTAAAAAAAATTATCGGAAATAGCAAAGCCATGCGGGATGTGTTGAAACTCGTTGCCAGGGTGGCAGATAGCCAGGCGACAGTTCTGATCCAGGGAGAAAGCGGTACCGGCAAGGAGTTGATCGCCCGGCTTATCCACGACTTGAGCAGCCGGAGGGACCAGCCTTTTATTGCTGTGGATTGTGGTATTTTCCCGGAACATCTTTTGCAAAGCGAACTCTTCGGCCATGTCAAGGGGGCATTTACAGGGGCGGTTCAAGATAAAAAAGGCTTGTTTATAGCTGCAGACAAGGGCACGCTTTTCTTAGATGAAATAGGAACCATTTCTTCGGCCGTGCAGTTGAATCTGCTCCGTGTGCTTCAGGAAAAAGAGGTAAGGCCGGTAGGCAGCCTTACGAGCATTAAAGGAGATGTGCGGGTGGTAGCTGCCACAAACGTAAATCTTGAGCAGGCAATGCATGAGGGTAGATTCCGAAGGGATCTTTACTATAGGTTGGCTGTAGTTACTGTCGATCTGCCTCCGTTGAGGGAAAGAAGGTCTGATATCACAGCGCTAGCATATCACTTTATGCGAAAATATGCCACAATTTACGACAGGGAGCTTTCAGATATCACACCGGATGCCATGCATGCCATTATGCAAAATCCGTGGGATGGAAATGTCAGAGAGCTTGAAAACGTAATGGAACGTGCGGTACTTTTAAGCGCCGGTCCACTTATTGATGAAGCTTCGCTGCCATTGCCTGTCAGACAAATGATGTCCTGTAAAACCAAGCAGTTGGAACCGTTCAAAACCGTAATCAAGGCCGCTGGCCGGGAGGCGGAAAGAAAAGCTATATTAAAGGCACTGGAAGAGACAATGGGCAATAAGACAAAAACCGCCAGGATTCTTGGAATAAGTCGAAGTTCATTATATAATAAAATATGCGCTCTTGGAATTGGGAAAGCATAAAAGGATACCAGTCATCATTATGAAACAATCATTGCTTGTCCATGAATCTCCCTCAATCGTCCGTACAGTTACATCACTCCTTGAAGTCGGCGGGTATGAGGTTACATGCGTGAAACATGGTAAAGCCGCTCTACAAAACGTGACAGGGCTGAAATATGATATTCTTGTCACAGGCTTAAACATCCCGAAGATGAACGGCCTGGAATTGATAGAAAATATCAGGCTTCGAAATAATTGTGTTCCCATTGTAATTTTGTCCAACACAAAAAGTATTGAAACAGCGGTTGAGGCAATGCGGAGAGGAGCGGACGATTTTGTCGTTGAAAAGACAGAGAATCTTGGGGAAACGCTTCTTTTTGTTATTGAAAGAGCCATACAATTGAAAAGAGCTGAAAGACGTCTGCAGATATACGAATCTAATCTTCCGATATGTATGCATTGCAAGAAAATACGTTATGAGAGGGAAAACAATAAGCGTGTATGGGTTTCTATTGAAGAGTATTTCAACCAAAAAATGTCGGGAGTAATTTTTTCTCACGGAATATGTCCCGAATGCATCAAAAAGTATTATCCTGATGTGGAGTAACATGTTTTCAACCTGCGCTATTAGCCATTAGCTGTTAGCTTTTGGATAAAACTGTTCAACATCCTCTTTACTTCATTGACCTGCTGATTAAGTTTTCTAAAATCTCTCATTCCTACTCCTTTTCAATACTAAGGAACGGGGGCGAAATAACTTCCCCAACTATAAATCACAGCTTCAGGCCACCTTTGCCCGATCTCAAATCACAAAAATATCAAAATAGCCCGCTATTCCATCAACTTTTGTGATTTGAGATCGAACAAATTTGACCCAAATCTATACGCCTACTTGGGGAAGTTATTTCGTCCCCGTTCCTAACGGCTAAACGCTAACAGCTAATGGCTAACCGCACAGGTTGGTTTTGGTGAACAAGCATACGATTTGGACAGTGTCCAAATAAATAGACACTGTCCAAATCGTATGCTGTGCCGGATGACAATACAATAAGTTATCATTTCACCATCGCCAATACACCTTTGCTGGCATACTTCCTGCTGTACCTATAAACAGGATAAGTGCTGGGTTCAAGTTGTTGACTAATTACATATCTGGGAACAGTTCACGGTTGTCGGATTACAGTATTTGGAAAATGCTCATGACGCACAAGATCTTAGTTGTTGATGATGAGGAGAACATGCAGGTGCTCTTAAAACGCGTGCTGGGCAAAGCGGGTTACGATGTTGAGTGCGCAGGCTCAGGAGCGGCGGCGCTTCGACTTGCCGCAGACAGGCCATTTGACCTGGCTGTCGTCGATGTTTGCATGCCGGAGATGGACGGAATCGAGGTGCTGGAAAAGCTCAAGGGCATTAACAGGCAAATACCGGTGATTATGATATCAGCCTAGCCCGCGTGGGGTAAAAAACAGATAATTTTTTATCACAAAAAGACAGAGCAAAGCGATTCCACAAATCGACAATCAACAATCCTGAGAGAAGGGAGGTGATATAGTGGAAAGCGTCAGGACAATGGGAAACGATGGCCTGCCCCGACAAATGGGTGATGTCCAGGAAAGTACCATGTACAGTAAAAGAAAACATGTGCAAAAAAGGCCGCTGGGAATTACGCTGCTGAGTATTTTCATGCTGGCCGGCGGTATGTTCTGCATATGTGCAGGTCTTTCGGAGACTCCGGCAGGGATTCTAGGAATGGCAGTTTCAGGAACACCGGCAGTTGTGATCCATTTTCTCCATGCCGGAATCAGTTTCTATATATTTACCGGGTTTCTGAACTTAAGGAGAAACGCATGGACTGTGTACATGATATTTTTTGCCTTTGGTATTACAAATAACCTGATAACAATGATGTCGTCAGTCTCGGTCAACCATTTGGCAACTGTCATGCTCATGTGTGTGTTCGGATATTATGTTCATGGCAAAAAAGAGTTATTTGTTAATTAATGAGCGATCAGCTCTTAGCAATTAGCTCTTATTATTTCAAGTAGTTATCAGCGATTCGATTTTTATCAATTGGGTGAAATGCAGACATCTATCAATATATTGAAATTATTGTGCTAACTGCTAATAGCTCAATTTAGATAAGGAGGGAAAGATAAAATGGAACATGGAGCTGCAGTATTATCGGTAAATCACAAGCCTTTTTCATGGCCGTGGTGGAAAGGATCACCCGGGCAGATACCAATTGTTATACTCGGTCTTATGATCTTTTTTGTTACGCTCGTTTACATAGTTCCCACGCCCCATAGCATGATAGATCTCGTGCAGCAGGAGAACGTCAAGGGTGCCAAGTATAAGCCGGGCACCAACAACTTCTTGGATTCGTATAACAAACTTACGAAAAAAAATTATACACCAGAAGAAGTGGCTCATAAGATGATGCTGTGCGTGGCCATGCTTTTCAGCATTGCTCTTCTCTGGGGCACGGAAGCGATCTCTCTGGGGGCAACCAACATCCTGGTCGGGGTTATTCTGTATGTTTATATGATTTTGCCTATCAATGAAATATCAAAAGCCTACATGAAGGATGCGGTATTTTTTATCCTGGGCGTGCTTATTCTGGCCGCTGCAGTGGGCGTAACAGGGCTTGACAGAAGAATCGGCAATATCCTTCTGGGCAAGATCAAGGGATTAAAGGGTTTTTGTTTTATCTTTTTTCCGGTTCTGGCCGTAATTTCCGGCTTTCTTTCAGAACATGCCCTTGTTGCGCTTTTGTGTCCGATCTTGGGCCTTGTGTATCTTGAAGGGGAAAAAGCAGGCTGCAACAAGAAACAGCTTCACGCTTTGGCCTGCACCTTGTTTTTGGGTATATGTTTTGCCGCGAACGTTGGCGGCTCAGGATCACCTGCCGTTGGCGGCCGCGCAGCTATTATGGTTGGTTATTTTAGCGATTATGGCCTACCCATGAGCTTTGGCCGTTGGATGATGTACGGCCTGCCTGTGGTCCCATTTCTTGCTCTGGCCTGTGGTATGTGGATATATTTCTCCGTGGCCCGCAAGACCGGCCCTGCGCTCACGATGGATGTGGGCGGTGTGATGAAAAAAGGCGTTGAGGGCATAGGCCCTTTGCGGGGAAAAGAGCTTACCATGGCCATTCTGTTTGCTGCCCAGATTATCCTCTGGATGGCTGCCAGCGCGGTGATCGGCCTTGGCGGCGCCACTATTTTAATTGTATTTTTTATCCTTGTAACAAAGTTGATGACATGGGAAGATGTCCAGCAAAGAGTACGCTTTGATGTTGTAGGGCTCTACGCAGGAGCCTGCGCCATGGGAGTTGCCCTGAAATACACTGGAGCCGGTGTGTGGATAGCCCAGAACTTTGTGAACCTGTTGCCGGAGGCTTTCCATACAGGCATGGGTATTGTGGTGGCATCAAGCCTGATTACTACTATTGTAACCAATTTCATGAGTGATGGCGCGGCAGTCGGCTCTCTCGGTCCTGTTGTGCTTCCCATGGCGGAAATAGGAGGGGTACATTTGTGGAAGGTGGGACTTGCCTGCTCATTCGGGTCTTCCTATGCTCACGCTATGATCGTCGGCACCGTAAACAATGCTATTGCCTACGGGATGGCAAAACATCCTGAAACAGGAGAGCAGCTTCTCGCTCCCATTGACTTTGTCCGCATTGGTCTTCCCTTTGTATTTATATCAATGGCGATTCTCTGGATAGTGGCCTTCTTCGGATACTGGCAAATCCTGCCCTGGCCCGCGATTACCGGTTAAATGACAAGTGCCGGACAAGGAGATAAACAGGTGGCAAGAAAAGGAAAAACAAAAAGTACTAATGTATATTGGATGATGATAATCTGCCTGGTTTACCTTTGATGTGAGAGTTTCTAATCGGCATGTGGCAAGGCTTGAAGTTTGCTGAACAGAATAAAAACAAGGAGAGATAACAATGAAAGACTTTAGGGTTTTGGTCGTTGACGATGAGGATGATTTTCGCGAAACATTTATAAAGCGTCTTCAAAAGAGAAAACTTAATGTTACCGGTGTTGAAAGCGGGGAAAAGGCACTGGAGATTCTGGATAAACTACTTTTTGATGTGGTAATACTGGATGTCAAAATGCCGGGTATGGACGGTGTGGAAACTCTTCAGGAAATGAAAAGAATAAGGCCGCTCATGGAGGTGATTATGCTCACCGGCCACTCAACTGTAGAAACGGCCATTGATGGGCTGAAACTCGGAGCTTTTGATTACATCATGAAACCCGCGGATTTTGATGAGTTGCTGGAGAAGATGAGCCAGGCCTATGAGAAGAAAAAGGCCCATGAACAAAAAATCCAGGAGAGCAGGATCCGTGAGCTACAAGCCCATCCTGGACGGGTCTTTGAGCAGATCAAAGAGAAATAGACTGCTTACGCTCCAGATATCCTGGCTGCGTTTTTTACGTTGAGGCAAAACATCACAACGGAGGGTTATGATGACAAGTAACGGAGAAAGAAAAGTAAGGGATCTTATGATCTCGCTTGAAGATTACGACAGTATCTCTTCGAATAAGTCTGTCAGGGATGCTTATGAACTTATGGCTAAAACAGGGCACCACGCGATTCTGGTTCTGGATAAAAACAATGAACCAATAGGACAACTGTCTTATAGAGATGCCCTGATAGCGCTGGAACCAAAATATAGTGCTGGTAAGTGGGGTCATTCCTGGTTTACACCGCAAGCATTTAAAAACTATCCTGTTTTTTATTACGAGGGTGAGTTTTCAGGACAATGCAAGGCACAATTGAAAAAATCGGTCAAAGAGGTTATGTCTTCGTTTCCGGTTAGCATAGATGAAGACGCTACCCTGTCCGAGGCTGTTCACGTCATGGTGGCCAATAATATAGGCCGGATGCCAGTGGTGTCGGGCAGCGAGTTCAAGGGGATGATCAGGCTCGTGGAGATCTTTGATGAGATAAAAAAGGTTATTTTGGCCCAATAGATGTTGTGTACGGGCGAGGGTCTGTCATGAAATAACTATTACATTTATGTCAGACCCTAACCCGACTTCCGCTCTTTAAAATTAATTGAAATATATTTAAGCTGTTATGGCGACAGCCACTACACAAGTCCCTCTTACTTTGTTTAAGGAACGTGGACGAATTAACTTCCTCAAGTAGGCGCACAGATTTGGGTCGAATTTGTTCGATCTCAGATCACAAAAGTTGAAGGAATAGCGAGAGCAGCGGGCTCCCCTGCCGTTACCGTCATCAAATGGATGAATTTTTACCAGGTTATAATGGGCGACTGCTCCTGTTATCAGCCCATGTTCTGTGTCAATATTCTCATTTATCCACGAAATCAGTTTTTCCATAATCGTTTCCCGACGTTCCGGCCGCAAAGACTTTTTTTCATCAATCCTGACTTGCAGATTATTAATCTCCTGAGTCAGCAATTCAACTTCTTCTGTTTTTTTTACAGTGTAATATTGTGACATGCCGTTTTATTCCCCCGTAAACGATTCATCAATGCTTGACATCTGCCATATCAATATCCAAATATTTAACCGAATTTCACCGGTCCGCCGACTTCCTTTAAGGATATAAGAGTTGCTTTTTCATCATTCATATAGAATTATATCATCAAATCTACCATTTATAAGATTTTTATTATATTAACAATTAAATTTTGAATAATCAGAAATTTACAAACTCGCAACACTTTAGTCCTTTGAAAAAATTCTGACAGGATAACAGGATAAACAGGATTTTGTTTCAAGTAAACAAGCTTGGGCTAAGTCTCACTTTACTTTTTTAATCCTGAATATCCTGTTAATCCTGTTAATCCTGTCAAAAAATAATATTTAAAAGCGATAAAATGCAGATAGACGATAAGAAAGCAATATTCGGATGGAGCATGTATGACTGGGCTAATTCGGCCTTTGCCACCACAATTATGGCCGGCTTTTTCCCGATTTTTTTTAAGCAATACTGGAGTGCCGGTGTTGATGTCACGGTGAGTACAGCAAGATTGGGGATGGCAAATTCGATTGGCGGTATCTTTGTGGCTCTATTTGCACCCATACTTGGAGCTATTGCCGACAAGGGAACATCAAAAAAGAAGTTTCTAATGTTTTTTTGCCTATATGGGCGTGGTTATGACTTCGTCTCTGTACATGGTTTCAAAGGGCAACTGGCCGATAGCCGTTGTTTTGTATGTCTTCGCAACTGTCGGATTTTCGGGAGGAAACATTTTCTATGATTCATTAATAACCGGTATTGCCTCAAAAAAGAAAATGGATTTTGTTTCTGCGTTGGGATTTTCGCTGGGATATCTGGGCGGAGGTCTTCTTTTTGCTTTAAATGTATGGATGACCCTCAGGCCCGAAACATTTGGATTTGCTGATGCCGGAGAAGCTGTGAAATTTTCGTTCCTCTGCGTTGGTGCCTGGTGGGCGTTTTTCTCTATACCGATCTTTATTTTTGTGAGAGAACCTGTGAGCAGAGATGCGGTATCCGGCATTAATATGGTGAAAGCAGGCTTTGTCCAGTTAAAAGAGACTTTTCATCAGGCCCGTCGCCTGAAGCCCATATTTATGTTTCTTATGGCTTACTGGCTTTATATGGACGGGGTGGACACAATAGTACGTATGGCAGTAGATTATGGAATTTCAATCGGCTTTGAATCAAATGATTTAATCGTTGCATTGCTTATCACACAATTTGTCGGCTTCCCTTCTGCTATAGGATTCGGTTATCTTGGGGGCAAGATAGGCGCCAGGCGCTCAATTTTTATAGCAATTGGAGTTTATCTTTTTGTTTCCATATGGGCAGGTTTTATGCAAAATAAAATTGAATTCTATATTCTTGCCATTATCATTGGTATGGTGCAGGGTGGTATACAGGCATTAAGCCGCTCTTATTATGCCAAAATAATTCCTGTGGACAAATCAGCCGAGTACTTCGGCTTCTATAATATGCTTGGAAAATTCGCTGCGGTCATTGGTCCTGTTTTCATGGGATTAATCGGCCTTATGGTCAGACATATGGGATACAGCAGTGATATTTCATCAAGAGTCAGTATTATGTCTATTTCGCTCTTCTTTATTGCAGGCGGAACTTTATTATATTTTGTAGATGAGGGAAGAGATAATGAAGAAATATAGTCTATTGAATAACTTGCTGAGACTTTTAGCCAAAATTTTACTCAGGCTTCGTTACAGCATCAAAATAAAAGGGCTGGATGATATAAAATCAAGGGGAAAAAACGGCATTCTTTTTTTTTGCCGAATCATCCTGCATTGATAGATCCTGCCATCATAGTTTCTATTTTGCACAAAGATTTTGCACCGCAATCACTTGCCGTTGAATTACGGCTAACTAATCCTCTGGTTGCATGGATAAGCAAACGTTTTGGAGCAAGGTTGATCCCTGGTATTCATAGAACAGGACTTGCTGCTTCCGCAGTTATTAAAGAAGTGCTTTCAGAAACTGTTGAATATATTCGAAGCAATGGAAATTTTTTGCTCTACCCTGCGGGCCACCTTAAAAGGAGTTGCATGGAAGAAATCCGGGCAGCCAGCGCAGTCAAACTAATTCTGGAACAGGTTCCGGATGTCCGTGTGGTTCTGGTACGTCAGAATGGCTTATGGGGAAGCAGTTTTAGCTGGGCTTCAGGCAAGAATCCGGATGTTATGTTTAACCTTAAGCAGGGCCTGAAGTATCTTTTCCTTAACGGCTTATTTTTCATGCCGCGAAGGCCGGTACAGATTGAGTTTGTCGAACCAAAAAACTTTCCCCGCACAGCAGACCGGATTACCATGAACTGTTTTCTGGAGGATTTTTATAATGCCGATGCTTCCCGAAATACCTATGTCCCATATCTTTTCTATGAGAAGGGTGGTGTTAGGATATGCCCTGAGCCGGAGCATGTAAAGATCGACTGGAAGACCGATGCTGTGCCTGAAACCACACAGAAACTGGTTGTTGAATTTCTGGGGCAATTTACGGGGCAGACAAACATAAAAAAAGACCATCATCTGGCTTATGACCTTGGGCTGGACAGTCTTGCCGTTGCAGAAGTGATTGCATGGCTGGAAAAAGAATTCGGGTTTTCTCAGGTTGATACCGGTTCATTGAATACTGTCGGGGATGTTATGCAGGCTGCAATCTGATAATGTACCATATTGCGAGGGCCGACTGTCCAGTTCACCATAACCGGTATTTTGCCGGCAAAAAGGGTGGCCAGATAGACTGTTGTGGCTCCTGCCGATGCCGGCAGCATAATCCCTATAT
>Ga0255379_10064_pt1 | contig 16095 bp, 7 predicted proteins | sample ANMaggSeSYBR01I3_FD_182105 | JGI IMG/M metagenome (GOLD analysis project Ga0255379, IMG submission 182105) | Sediment cell enrichment communities from methane seep in Santa Monica Basin, California, United Staets - ANME aggregate JGI... | ecosystem: Environmental > Aquatic > Marine > Cold seeps >... | reverse complement strand
CTGGTTCCGGAGTCTATTTTTGTACATTTAATGTCGACAGCAGACCGGTGTCGACAAAAAAACTGGTATTGTTGAGATGAAAAAAACTAATTTTTGTAATTTCGAAGTGGGATACAGGAAACGGAATATGGAATTTTGGTGATGGAACACCAAAATTGTCAGTCAAATCTGAAAGCATTAACCGCGAGGGCCCCAGTCAGGGGAAATATGCCAAAGCGGTGTACTCATTCTCTAGTCCAGGACATCATATTGTTCAGGTGGAAAGTTCAAATGACCATGGTTATAAATTAACGGGACATTTGCATGTTGAAGTTTTTTTTATCGAACACTGATATAAAACTATTAAAATGACAAAAAAAAATTATTCAAGGCGTAAATTTATTAAGCAGAACACACTAACCGGTATAGGTGCAGTTCTTGCAACGGGTATAACACCGACCCTGATCGCTAACTGTACAAGTGATACCGGAACTCCTGCAATACTTGGCGGTAAACCTGTTCGAACCAAAGACTGGCCGCGTTGGCCAATGTGGGATCCGGCAACAGATGAAAAGCGGGTTCTCGAAGTTCTTCGAAGCGGCGTATGGTCTCGTGCAAAAGTAGTGACTGAATTCGAACAAAAATGGGCGGAAACAGTTGGTGCTAAACGTTGTTTAGCATTGGTTAACGGGACAAACGGCATCATTGTTTCACTTGTGCAACTTGGCATAGGGGGTGGAGATGAAGTTATCGTTCCTCCTTATACTTTTATATCCACCATCATTGCTGTGCTGGCAACCGGGGCAATGCCGGTCTTTGTTGATACTGATCCGGAAACATTTCAAATTGACCCTGAAAAAATTGAAGAAAAAATCACACCTCGTACCAGAGCGATACTACCGGTGCATATATTGGGGTTGCCTGCAGATATGACCCGGATAATGCAGATTGCAAATAAGCATGATTTGGTTGTCGTTGAGGATGCCTGCCAGGCATGGCTGGCAGAAATAAACCACCAAAAAATGGGGACTTTCGGCCATGCAGGAGTTTTCAGCTTTCAAAATTCGAAACATATACCCATTGGTGAGGGTGGTGCCATTGTTAGCGATGATGATGATTTTATGGATAGATGTTACTCATACCATAACTATGGTAATCCATACGGAACAGTCGTTGGCGAGGTAGGTGCCGGGACAGTTATTGCAGGCACCAAATTAAGGATGACCGAATACCAGGCAGCTATTGGGCTGGCCCAATTGAAACGACTGGATGGGCAGACCACCACGCGGAGCGAAAACGCTGAATACCTGAAGTCACAGATCAAGGATATCCCGGGGATTTTACCATATGAACTTAATCCCGGTGTAACCAGGGCAGTTTTCCATATGTTCCCCTTCCGGTACAAAAAAGAGGAATTCCAGGGTTTACCAAGAGAAGGCTTTCTTAAAGCGCTCAGTGCAGAGGGGATTCCTAATATGAGCGGATATTCAAGCTTAAACAAAATGCCATATTTAGGTGATGCTCTTCAATCGAAGAATTTTCAAAAAATGTACCCGGAGGATATGCTGGATTTCGATAGATACCTGGAACAAAATCAATGTCCTGAGAATGACCGGTTATGTGATGAAGAGGCAGTGTGGTTTTTTCAAAGTTTGTTGCTTGGAACCAGGTCGGATATGAATGATATTGCCAGGGCGATTGAAAGGATTCATAAAAATGCCGGGAAAATCCGGGAAATAAGCTAACCTGAAAAAAGACAATTTATTCTTGATCTAATACCATTGGTATTCATGGAAAGTTTTACCGTGTGTTTCCTTGAAGTTGTGGGTGACAAACGATGGGCTTCGTCCTGCAAATTCAGCAGCTGATTTCACATTAATGGGTTTGTCCAGGTTTTCTTCAACATATTTTTTTAGGTAATATTCCGGTTTTGATTTTTCCTAAATAGATATCTCTTTTCCGTTTATTGACATTGACTATCCTTTACTAATCGATTAAAATTACACAAAGCCAGTAAGATTTACTATAATGAAATCTTTTTATGCCATCATAATACTTATAATTATTTCATTTCCTTTGATCAAAGCTCAGGAAATAGCAGATTCACAAGTATATATGCAAGAATATTTCCCTCCTCCCGGGTCCTCTGGTGGATGGAGGAAAAATACAACCCCGGGTTTTATTGATTCCCTGGGTATCGATCCGCAAAAGCTTAAAGAATTTGGAGAATGGAATGTGAAGAGTAACTGGGATGGCAGATCATTAATGCCAAAAAGCTGTATTGTAATAAAAAACGGATGGATCATTGGGGAGTGGTATGCTGATAAGGATGGGAATATGACTTCTGTTGAAGGAGGAAAAGGCAAAAAGGCCCGTTTAGCATCCAACGGAAAATCTATTTCGATGGCTCTGTTTGGAATTGCTGTTAAAGAAAGCGGTAATGGTATTATACCAGGCGATCTTTCATTAGAAAGTAAGGTGTATGACAAACGCTGGTTACCGGAAGGATTTCCCCTGTCTGACTCCAGGAAAGATCAAATTTTGTTTGATATGGTTTTCAGACATACATCAGGCCTGATGCCTGAAAGTGCAGGAGAAGACAGAGGTGGAGAAAAAAATTCAATATCCTTTATTGTAGGAAAACATCCTGAACATTCAGAATCAGCAAAGTTGTATTTTAATCCCGGTTATCCTGATGAATATTTCCCGAAATCCACATATTCCAGTATTGGATTTAATCATTTTACATTGATATTTAAAAACCTGTATGGGATACCGGCATATCAGGTCTTAGAGAATAAATTACTGAATCCTGTTGGAATAAAGGATGTAGAGTATTATCCGTACCATCAGCAGGATTATTCAGAATGGCTTAATGAGAATATCAGATGGGTCACTAGCGGAGGGCTGTTTCTTACACCGAGAGATTATGCACGTTTTGCCTGGTTTTTATTAAACGACGGAAAATGGGACAACAAACAGCTAACTAAAAAAGGATGGGTGAAACATTTCCTGACAACAGCGGAATACCCTAATATCTGTGGAAACGTAGAAGGAACCTGGACAAGTGGTAAAACCAAACAGGTTGGAAATAGAGGATATTTCCCTGAATATCCGGCTGACATGTTTCGGATATCAGGCTCAGGGTTAAATAAGGCTTACATTATCCCCTCCATGGATTTGATTATAATCAGAACAAGCCAAATATATCCGAATAGTATTTGGGATACCAGGGAGAAAGAATTTTTAAATAAATTTTTTAGCGCCATTCAAGACTATGAGACTAATATAACAGGAGAAAAAGTGGAAAGTACGCATAATGCTTTACCCGGACAAGTGATCGTAGATCCGAACAATCCATCATGGTTGGTTCATAATAAAGATGATAATGAAGACGGATTATTTGATCCGTTTTTCCTCTGTGGGCCCGGTGATCCGGAAGGATTTCTGTATCGTGGAAAGCGAAGAGCTGACGGAACCAGAGATGGGGACCAGATGAAACTGATTCAGAAACTGAAGGAAAACGGAGGCAATTGTATTTACTTAATGGCTGTAAGAACCCACGGGGGTGATGCATGGAAAAGTAAAAAAGAAAATCTTTTGATATATCCTGATGATAAGCATAATCCCTGGATTGACCAGGAGCCAAAAAACGGATTAAATAAAAGAATTCTTGATCAATGGGACGAATGGTTTGAAGAAATGGATAAGTATGGTATAATAATTTATTTTTTTATTTATGATGATGCAATTAATGTTTCAGATCAATTTGGCTGGTCTTTAAAACCCAATGGTGAATTAGATCCGGATGAAAATGAATTCATTCAAACTTTAATTAACAGATTTAAACATCACAAGCATCTTATCTGGTGTATTATGGAAGAGGCTCAGGAAATAGGTGAGAACTGGCAATTGCATACTTCAAAAATTGCAGAGGCCATCCGTGAGGCTGATGATTACCATCACGTAATTGCAAGTCATCAACTTGGGGGGAACATATTTCATCATGCCAGTGACCCAAATATTGGTCAGTTTGCCATTCAAACAAATAAGGATGAGGTAAGTACTATTGAAGATCTGCACCAATGGATGCTGAAAGCATGGGGAAATTCAAACGGACGATATAATCTGAACATGTCAGAAGATTATGTTCATGGAAATATTTCCTGTCCAAACCAGGATCGTGAAGAAATCCGAAAAAGGAACTGGGTGGCTGCAATGGCAGGTGCTTATGTTATGGTACTTGGTATGAACATAGATAATTCACCTGAAACATGGTTAAGTGATTGCAGAATATTACAAACATTTTTTGAATCAACTAATTTTAATCAGATGTATCCTAACGATTCGCTTGCTTTTGGCGAAACAAACTATGTATTAGGTGCTGAAGATTATGATTATATTTTGTATTCCCATGATTCGGAAAATAATCTCGGTGTGAAGCATCTTACCAAAGGCACCTATTCATTTACCTGGTTGGATTGTATTGATGGTACTTTAAAATATACAAAAGATTTGGATATTCAGGATGGTAATCTTATATGGAAAAAACCTTCCGGCTTTGGCAAAGAAGTTGCCTTATATATTCGAAGAGAGGATAAACGGCCTGAAGTATTGAAAGTTATACCGCCTGACAAGCAAGACTCAGCGAAAGAAAAAGTGATGAATATTGCTCCAACAGTTACTAATAGCACTATTCAGGTTAATAAGAATACAAAAACCTATCTGCAGTTGAAATATGATGATCCTGATGGCGGTCCGGGACCATATACTATAGAAATAACATCCTTACCAAAACACGGAGTTTTATCCGGTATTGGTAATGATAAATTCTATATTCCTGATAAAGATTATGTTGGAAAAGACCAATTTTCATGGAAAGTAAATGACGGAGAAGATGATTCTGTTGTTGCTGAAATATTTTTAATAGTTAATTAGCCCTTATTATCAACCAGCTAACCCAGGCAAGCCAAACCATTAAAACGTTACTCAACAAAACTCTTAAATGTATCGTGAAATACCTATGGAAAAAGAGAAGGCTTTAATTAAAGGGCACCTCTAAATAACGAAAAAGATAATTAGTATTTCATTTCTTTCTCCCGCTACTTCCATTGTAGTAAGTATTACCACTTAAATGCTTGATCGGATATTTCATTTGCGCTTTTAGACATTGATTTGATCATTGTCGCAGCTTAATATTGTATTTAGAAAGAGCTGTTATTGAATTAAAATTAGAAAGGAGGTTAATATGCCAGGACCAGGAGCATACTGCTTTGGGAAAGAAGAAATGGAAGCAGTAATGGAAGTAATGCAAGGAGGATACCTTTTTCGCTATGGAGATGAAGATGATCCTAAGTTTTTTCATAAGGCATCAACATTAGAAAAAGAATTTGCCAGGTATTGTAAGACTGATTATGCATTAGCAACATCTTCAGGGACATCAGCGCTACTTGTTTCGCTAATAGCTATGGGATTAAAACCGGGCGATGAGGTAATAGTACCGGCCTATACATTTATTGCAAGTTATACATCCTGTATATTTGCAGGGTTAGTCCCGGTACTCTCTGAAATCGATGAAAGCCTGTCTTTAGACCCGGATGCCATTGAGAGTAGGATCACACCACGTACAAAAGCAATTATGCCTGTACATATGTTGGGGAATTCATGCAATATGGACAGGATAATGGAAATTGCCAGGAAGCACAACCTGCTGGTGTTGGAAGATAGCTGCCAGGCAGCCGGAGCTTCATATAAAGGTAAAAAAGTCGGGACTATTGGCCATATGGGGGCTTTCTCTCTTAATATATTTAAAACGATTAATAGCGGTGATGGCGGATTGGTTGTTACAAACGACCATGAGTTATATGAAACAGCATTTGGCGTACATGACCAGGGACATAAACCTAACCGGTTTGGAGTTGAAGTTGGAGCACGAAGTGTGCTTGGTTTAAATTTCAGGATCAACGAAATTACGGCTGCCGTGGGTCTTGCACAACTCAATAAACTTGACGGAATTGTTACAACTCTCCGCGAAAAGAAGAGTAAGCTGAAAAATCTTATCTCAGAAGCCAAAGGTTTTAAATTCAGGGTATTGAATGACCCTGATGGAGACTGTGCAACGCTGTGTACAGTTATCTTCGATACCCGGGACCAGGCAGTCACAGTTACTAAGGCATTAGGGTCAAAAACTATAGATCAGAGTGGTTGGCACGTGTATGCAAACATGGAACATGTGTTAAAGCATCTTGAAGAGGTAGGGCAACCGCATACTAAGGGGTCTTATCCTGTAACTGACGATATTTTAAGCCGGGCTATGAATATCAGCATTGGGGTAGTTGACGGTGGCCTTGGTGCCGGTTGGGGGATTAACATCAATTCAACCGATGCAGAAATTGAAGCCGCTGCAAAACAATTTATAAATGCATGTAAATGAATATGTCAAAAAAGGAGATACGTGTAGCCCTTATCGGGCACCAGTTTATGGGGATTGCCCATTCAAATGCCTTCCGCAATGTAACAATGTGGACAGATCTCCCCGCTAAAATTATACTCAAATGCATTTGTGCCAACGACAGCCTGGATAATTTGAATGAATTTGCCGCTAGATATGGGTGGGAAGAGTGTGAGACCGATTGGCGCAAAGTGGTGGCACGTGATGATATTGACCTGATTAGTATTGCCACACCCAATTATTTACACAAAGAAATCGCAGTTGAGGCAGCAAAGTCGGGCAAACATATTTTATGTGAGAAACCATTAGCTAATGATTTATACGAAGCTAAAGAAATGCTCAGGGCAGTCAGTGAAGCTGGAGTAAAACATTGTTGTGGATACTCCTACCGGTTTACTCCCTCACTGGCACTGGCTCGCCAGTTGGTTGAGGAAGGACGCATTGGCAGAATATTTCACGTATTTGTACGGTATGCCCAGGATTGGATTACTGACCCTGATTTTGGTATGGTTTGGCGTTTCGATAAGAAAATTGCCGGGTCGGGACCATTGGGTGATTTGAGCGCCCACTCAATAGATGCAACCCGTTTTGTTACAGGTTTAAAATTTAAAGAAGTAACGGGCAACCTGCAAACATTGATAAAAGAGAGGCCGCTTGACAGCAATAATCCAGACGGTCCAAAAGGTAAGGTCACGGTAGATGATGTGGCGCAGTTCCTGGTTAACTTTGAAGGTGGAGCAACAGGTTGTTTCGAATCGACACGCCTTGCTACCGGCCGTAAAAATTACAATACCATTGAAGTTAACGGTGAAAAAGGTTCTATAGTCTGGAATTTCGAAGAACAGAATTATTTGATGTTTTATGACAACACATTGTCGCCTGAAGAAGCCGGCTTCCGTAAAATAAATGTTACGCACGATGTGCATCCATACAATGGCGGTTGGTGGCCTCAGGGGCATGGCATTGGCTATGCCGACTCATTTGTTATTGAAGTTGCAGAATTCATCCGTTCCATTGTTGAAGACATGCCTTTTAACCCTGACTTTGAAGACGGGGTAAAATGCCAGGAGGTACTGGAAGCAATAGGGCAATCAGCAGAAACACGTGGATGGGTAACTATATAATGTAGAAAACAAGGTTTTTTTAGACACTAATTAGTAGTATTCTAATTGACTTATGATAACCATTTTTATATATTTATAGCCACTCTGAACTGAATTTATTAGCATCGGGCCAACGATTGCAAAACATTACAGCCAGAGCCCAACTGTGTGTCTGGTTGTTTAACCATTTTTTGAGCTAACTGAAATGATTAAACCAAGACCAATTGTACTGCTTTCTCTCCTGGGATTGCTATTGCAGGGCTGTGATCCTGAATTGAAGAGGGAAGATAAATATGCGCGGCCTGAATGGCTTGCCGGGAAGGTGTACACTCAAATGCTGGAACAGCCCGATCTTTCCACATTTACACTGTGTGTGGAACTTACCGGGTATGATACTATTATAGACAGATCGGGTAGTTATACCATATTTGCTCCCGACAATGATGCCTTTGCAACCTGGTTCCAGCAGCACCCGGTTTACAATGTGGTTGAAGACATCCCTTATGAAGAGCTGGATAAGCTGGTAAAATACCACATGGTCCAGAATCCCTGGAGCAAGATCCAACTGCGGTCACTGGATGTATGGGGGTGGATCGATACACTGGATATCAATAACGACAAACCCAGGGGTTTTAAAAGAGAGACCTTGTTGCTTGAGAAAAACAGGAAACTGGGAATCAAATATATTGAAGTGGGCAAAGATGTCCAGATCGTCGACACCCTGGAATCTTCCTGGCACAGGATGTACTACACCGATTCCCGCAAATTTGCCCCTGTTTTTTTCAAAGAGTATTTTGATATTTATAATCTAAACACAGACGATTATACCTTCTATTTTGACAGGCCCATTGAGAGTACTGACGACCTCTATTTTGCAGGAGCAAAAGTCATCGGGGATGAGATTTTTGCGGAAAACGGATTTTTATACAGGGTTGACAAAGTAGTGGATCCCCTTCCAAATGCTTATGAAATGCTTGAAACTGAAACGGGAAATCAATCTTACTCTTTGTTCCTGGACCTTTTGAACCGGTTCCCTGAATTCAGGTACAACGAGGATAAGACCTTTAATCAGCCGGGTGCAAAGGAGGGACTTGTGGTGGATTCCCTCTTTGAGCTAACTTATCCCGAACTGGCCTTTGATATCCTCAATGAGGAAACTACTCCACCCAGGGGTACCTTTGGATTGCCATCGAATGTTTCCATCCGTTACCACCATGGAGTGGCTGCACCTACCAATGAAGCGTTCAACCAACTGATCAATGATTACCTGGCAGGCGCCGGAAAATGGGGTAACCTGGAGAATGCCCCACAACATATTAAGAGAATCATCGCCAATACCCATCTCTCCAACAATCCCATCTATCCCACAGATTTTGACAATGGATTTATCAACGGGGAGGAAGACAGGGTGACCGTGGATCAGTCCGACATTGTCCATAAGCAATATGGCAGTAATGCCACCTTCGTGGGTATCAGCAAAGCCATTACCCCAAGGGCCTTTAGCAGTGTAACCGGACCAATCTATCAGCAAAGGGGATACTCTTTTTCCATGTTTGCCATTGAACAGTCGGGTCTGCTGCCCGCTCTGAAAAGAGAGAATAGAGACTATATGCTTTTTGTTGAAACGGATGCCGATTGCCGGGAAGACTCCTCATTGATTTACGATTACGTTAAGGAAACCTTCCATCTCTACCAGGGGAGCGGGAAGGCTGCAAAGGCGCACGGTTTAAATGTCAATGAGCTGAGAACCCTGATCCTGAATCATATCGGCACCAGCAATCCCCGGGGATTTGCGAAAAAGGAGTTCATTAAAAATCTGGCCGGTAACTACCTGGTTGTAAACAATGAAACCGGGGAAGTGTCAGGCACCGCGCCTACTACGGTGGGATACTCTGGAAATGAGACGGTAAGCGAATTTCCGGAGCAGATTAGTGTGGATGCAGACAATGGTGTAACCTACAGGATCATGAACTGGTTCAGTTTTTCAGCTGCCAGCCTCTTCCAGCAGATATCATCTAAGTATCCCGCCTTCCATAACCTGCTGAGAAAGGCAGGCTTAAGCAGGGATCAAGAATACCGGTATCCCTTTTTATCCGACAACGAGAACTACACTGTATTTGTGCCCACCGATTCGGTCTTGAATGCCTTTCGGGCCGATACCCTGTCCATCCCTGACCTGCGCGATTTGCTGATGCTCCATTTCGTACAGGGAGAGCTCATTTTTACAGATGGGAATGTGACACCTGGTTTTTATGAAACTACCAGGATCGATGAGCGTTCCACTGAATTCAGTAAGGTATTCTCACAGATCTACATTGATCCGGGTACCGACCTTATCTTCTTTCCGGATAAGACGGGCGGAGAGTTCCTCGCGGTCCCTGAATCAAATGTGACCAATCATATGACCGGCCGAACCGTTGGTACAGGGCAGGAAGTGTTCCCTGTGGTACTGATCAATGCAGTAGTCCATGAAATTGACCGGGTACTGGTATTTGAAGAACTGGATTCCAACCAATGATATGAAATGAAAATGGCAAAAAAAGCAATTATACTGCTTCTGACACTGGGTATTGTGATCCAGGCTTTTCCGCAACAGAAGAAGATCATCAGAGGAAGGGTCATTGACAAGGGCGATAAAATCGCCGTCATCGGAGCTAATATCATTGAATACGATAAGGAGAACCGGATCATCAACGGTACCATTTCCAACGTAAACGGAGACTTCGTACTTGAAATGAGGAGTTCGGAAAATATCATCAAGATCAGTGTGATCGGATATAACACAACAGAGATTGACGTCAATGTGGCCGGGCCCATGACCATCGAGCTGGAGCCCTCCAAATTGGAACTGGAGGAGGTAACTGTGACAGCTGTGGCAAAAACCAGTTACAGCCTGACAAATATTGACGACCGCGATAAAGCGTCTTCTTCTGTGAAGGTGGACCTGATCGAGATGCAGGAGTCAGGATACCTTTCAGCTTCTGATGCGCTTCAGGGCAAGGTGAGCGGGCTGGATATCATTGCAGCCTCCGGAGACCCCGGTTCCGGTTCGCAGCTGGTGATCCGGGGCCTAAGCTCCATGGGGAACAACCAACCACTCATTGTCGTTGACGGTATTCCGCAATTTCGGGTCTCCCAGGACTTTGATTTGGGTTCGGCGGACAGTGAGGACATCAGTGCACTTGTGAATATTGCCCTGCAGGATATCAAATCTATTGAGATCCTGAAAGATGCAGGTTCAACTGCTGCGTATGGTTCCAGGGGTGCCGACGGGGTACTGCTGATTGAAACTCATACCGGAAAATTAGGGAAAGTGCAATTCGACTACCAGTACAAGAACAGCGTGAATTTCCAACCACCTGCTATTCCCATGCTTGATGGTGACGAGTACATAATGCTTCAGCTGGAAGCGTGGCACAATGCCCTGGGTGTATTCAACATTCCGCCTGAGATCGCATATGATAAGGATTATGTGGATTTCAATAATTATTCAGCAAATACCGACTGGCTGGGGGCCATTACCCAGCATTCCATCACCCATGATCACTACTTCAAGGTATCGGGAGGCGGACAGAAAACCAGGTACTTTACCTCTTTCAGCTATGTGGATGAGGGAGGGACCACCATCAATACCAATTCAAGGAGATTCTCCACCCGGGTCAACCTGGATTATTACCTTTCCAGGAAGTTCCTTTTTACAATCCAGTTCAATTTCCATAACAACAACACTGAGGGAAACCTGGAATTGAATAGAAGAAATGTTCGGGAAATGGCCTACATCAAGTCCCCCAATATGAGCATCTGGGAGTATGATGCCAACGGCGTACCCACCGGTGAGTATTTTACACCCATCATAAGCTACCAGGGTTCAGGATCCAGCTATTATAACCCGGTTGCCATTTCAGAGCTGGGAAAGGATGACGAGGTGACAAACCGGCTACAGAATACCTTCAGATTGCGGTATAGCCTCCTGGACTGGCTTACACTCAGGGAGACCATCTCATTTCAATATCAAGGCTCGAAATCTCAGACCTTTCTTCCCTATAATGCCATTGGAGCTGACTGGCTGTCATGGAATGTGAACTATGCTACGGAGAAGAATAGTAGCCAATCACAAATAAGGACTGAAACACAACTTGCTTTTGATTCCCCATTTAAAAATCCAGATCATGTATTATCCGGTGCATTGAGCTGGATTACTGATCAATCCAGCTCTGATTGGATGAGTGTCGAGGGCAACAGAATCCCCAGTACCGATATTCAGGATCCGGCCATTGATGCTCAGATCAACTGGAGTGAGAACGGATCGGGCGAAATCCGTTCTTTGGGAGCAATGGCCAATATCAATTATAAATACAAAGACCGTTATATGATCCAGTCCATTCTGAGGGCCGATGCACACTCTGCATTTGGTGCCAACAACCGGTGGGGGCTGTTCAAGGGACTGGCCGCAGGGTGGAGATTCTCCAGTGAACCTTTCATGCAGGGGTTCCGGTTCCTGGATGAGAGCATGTTGCGGGCCAGCTGGGGAGTTGCAGGCAGACAACCCACAGATTCTTATGCCCGCTTTGCCACCTATGAATCAACCCGAACTGGAAACTACATTACAAATCCGGCTATTATACCCACGCAGATCCAGTTGAATAACCTGCAGTGGGAAAATATCGAATCGTGGGATGTGGGACTGAATCTGAACTTCTTCGACTACAGACTCTACGTGGAGACAGCTGTCTACCTGAAAACTACTACAGACCTTTTATTCGGTGGACGATGGGATTCTCAAAAGTATAAAATACCCACTTCATCCGGGTATCAACACCTTAGTTATCTCAATGGTGGCGCACTGGAAAACAAAGGATGGGAGTTAATGATGGATTTCAAGATCATCCAGGGGGAGAATTTCCGTTGGTCGGCCAACTTTAACACCTCCCAGAACATCAACTCCTTTATGGCTCTGCCTGATAACTTTAATACAGAGAAGTCTACCTCCATCGGCAACGGGGAGTATCCCCTCAGGGTGATGCTGGGCGAGCCCATCGGATCTTTCTTTGGATTCAGGTACCTGGGTGTCTACCCTACCGGTGCCGATGCCCTGGCCAGGGATGCAAACGGTAATCTGCTGGTGGATGAAGAAGGTATTCCCATACCAATGACCTATACGGGAACTTACATATTCGAGGGAGGCGATGCCATCTATGAGGATATTAACAAAGATGGGGTCATTGACCTGAATGATGTGGTCTATATCGGTGATTCCAATCCCGATTTTATCGGCGGATTCGGTACCAGATTCGATTATAAGAATTTTGACCTTTCATGTGCATTCCACTACAGGCTGGGTTTCGACATCATCAACGGGGTAGCTATTGAGACAGAGGGGATGAACAACCGGAACAACCAGAGCAAGGTGGTACTGAACAGGTGGCGGGTGGAGGGTCAGGATGAAGAGGGCATGTTGCCCAGAGCTTACATGAACCACCCGGCCAACAATCTTGGTTCTGACCGCTATGTGGAACCGGGAAACTACCTGCGGCTCATTAATGTGAAGTTCGGGTACAGGTTAAGGAGGGATCTTTGCGATAAGTTAAGGGTGAGGTCCATGAATTTTGCGGTAAGTGCCAGGAAAATTATGACCCTGACCTATTACAGTGGTCAGGATCCTGAAGTGGGACAGGATGCCAGTGATCCGTTCTGGATTGGTGTGGACAAGGCCAATACACCTCCCCCCAAGATGATCACATTCAGTATTTCTGTTGGATTTTAACTGTTAGCTAATAACCATGGCATGAAAATAAGAGCGATTTATATTCTGATTTTCTTCACCCTGGCCACTCCTTTCTCCTGCAGTGACTGGATGGAGTTGTATCCTCCGCAGGGATTGATCAGGGAGGAATTCTGGAAAACCAAAGAGGATGTCCAGGCTGTCATCATGGGCGCTTATGAATCCTTTGCACAGTTGGATGGAATGTTGTTCAAGTACGGGGAGATCCGGGCCGATATGGTGATTGGGGATTATAACCAGTTATGGTTTGAACGGAGAGTTGCAGAGAGTAACATCTATCCGGAGAATTATATGTGTGACTGGTCTGATTTTTACAAGGTGATCAACTACTGTAACGAGGTAATCAAGAATGCACCGCTGGTTCAGGAGAGGGATGATACTTTCTCCGATTACCTGCGACAGGGGTACCTGTCAGAAGCTTATTTTCTCAGGAGCCTTAGCTACTTTTACCTGGTGCGTATTTTTAAAGATGTTCCCTATGTTACCGAACCCACTGAGAGTGATGATACAGAGGTGTATATCGAGAAGATGGATGGTGATGAAATCCTGGAATACGTCATGGATGACCTGGAGGAGTACCGGAGGTTTGCCACCATTGATGGATTCAGGACCCTGGAGGAATTGAAGGGGAGAGCTACCAAGGGAGCCATGGATGCCCTGTTGGCAGACATTGCCCTCTGGAGGTTTGATTACGAGGCTGTACTCAGGCATGTGGCCAATGTTGAAAGCAATATAAAGTATGTATTAATGCCCAGCGCCAAGTGGTTTGAGTTGTATTACCCGGGAAATTCCCTGGAATCCATATTTGAGTTCCAGTTCGATGATAACCTGAACCAGCGGAACAGTATGTACGGAATCACACAGAGGCTCAATCATCAGTATGTTCCCAGCCAGAAAGCCATTGAGATATTTGCCAGGGAGTATACCCGGGAATTAAACAGGGGAGAGGATGTCTCCATCAAGAAGTACGGGGAGGATGATTTTATCATTTGGAAATATGTAGGGAAGGCACCCGACGGGAAGACTACCCGCACAGGGTCTGATCAGAGCAGTGCCAACTGGGTCGTTTACCGGATGGCTGATGTATTGCTGATGAAAGCCGAGGCATTTTCTCAGATGGGTCGTTTCCAGGAGGCTCTTGACATTATTAATGAGATCCGGTTCAGGGCCGATGTTCCTCCAATTTCCCTTCCAAGCTCGGAGTCGGCCTATGAGGATGCCATCCTTGAAGAACGTGCCCTTGAGCTGGCATTCGAGGGAAAACGCTGGTTTGATCTGTTAAGAATGGGACGCAGAAACAATTATGCCAGAAAAGCAAAGCTGATTGAGGTCATTGTGAACAATGTACCCTCCACCCAGAAGAGGATACTGGCAACCAAGCTTAACAATCCACTGGGATGGTTCCTGCCCATTTATGAATCTGAGATTGAGCGGAACAAGAATTTAGTCCAGAATCCCTATTACAATTATTAGTACAGGCCATGAAAATGAAAAGATATATTGGAATTGGATTGACGGTCATGATTTTCCTTGGCGGGTTCCATGCCTGCAACGATCCGGTGATGGTAGTTGATTTTGAGGACCTGCTGGATCTGACCATCTATGATTATATCATTGAGAACGATTCGGCATACTCCAGTTTTCGAACCATCCTTGAAAAAGGAGGCATTGATAAAACCCTGAGTGCTTATAATCCAAACGGTATAGGATATACCCTGTTTTTGCCTGACAATGATGCCATTGACCGTTTTATCCAGGAGAACGACCAGTACTCATCCCTTCAGGAGATATTGGATGATTTAGAATTTACCCGTGCCTTCAGCCGTTACCATGTAGTGAATATGGGCATTAGCGCCGATGATTTTCCATTTGGCGCTCTTCCCGAATATACCCTTTCAGGCGATATCTTGACAGTCAGTTTTGTGATTGAACCAGATACTTCTTACTATAAGATTAACAACCAGGCACCTGTGTCGAATCCCAATATAGAGGTATCCAACGGGTATGTTCATATCATTGAAAGCGCTCTCATACCGGTCACAATAACCACCTATGACTGGTTGGAGCAGAACAGCGGATACTCGATTTTTAAGGCTGCGGTGGATGCCACCGGTTTTGATGAGGTGATGGATCTGGATATGCGGGAGGAGGAGATTGATGCCCGGCCATTTACCCTTTTGCTGGAGCATGATTCGATTTACAACCGTTGTGGAATCAATACATTTGAGGATCTGGCCGGTTCTGTAAGTCCCGAAGACGATAATTACACTGCTCCTTCCAATCCTCTGAACGGGTATGTGGCCTACCATATGCTGGATGGTATCAGGTTCATGGATGGTTTTGTGGATCGGGCCACTAACTATACCACTTTTTCGGAGATTCCTGTCAACATTAACGGCCTGGGCCTTGATATTCTGATCAATCGGGGGAAAGAGGTATTTGACACCATCATTGAACAGCAGGATACCACCATTATTGATTTTGTGGGTTTTTATTATGATGTGTCCAATGTTCTGACCCAGAGTGGAGCCATTCATTTCATAGACCAGGTTCTGAAACAACAGTCTCCCTCACGTGCTACCCAGCGTTTTGATTTCCAGGATGAACCCCTGCTCAATGAGTTCAGGCAAGAACCTGCAGAGTACATCATAGAGGATACAGCATCTCTGTTCAATCTCAACTGGACCGGGACAGACCTCTATTTCATTGAAACGGGCGATCCCAATCATCGTGCCTGGGGTGGGGATTACCTCTATATGGACGGGGACTTCATCATCACA
>Ga0255379_10063_pt1 | contig 16189 bp, 13 predicted proteins | sample ANMaggSeSYBR01I3_FD_182105 | JGI IMG/M metagenome (GOLD analysis project Ga0255379, IMG submission 182105) | Sediment cell enrichment communities from methane seep in Santa Monica Basin, California, United Staets - ANME aggregate JGI... | ecosystem: Environmental > Aquatic > Marine > Cold seeps >... | reverse complement strand
TATGAATAATAGTCTTTGGCCAGCGATCGATACCCGCTTGTCGAATATCGATGGTCTCTACAACTATAGTGGCAGTCCTCCTGCCGTATATAGCTGGGTCAATCCGAGATCGTTCCAGATATTCTCTTCCGGTTTGGATGTAACGTACTCGTCACCGATAACTATCCCCCCAGGTGGTCTCGATTGTTGTTTGGCGTTTCCCACCGGCGAGAACTATGACCCCGCCGGTCAAACCTACGACGACATCACGAACTTCAGCGACGGGACGCTGGAGAACGCCATGCCGTAACGGCTGAACCCGCGTTGCGATTATTCCCTACCCATAAAGCCGCGACCGCTGGTCGCGCCGATGCGTTCTCGGCGTCTCGGCCCGGAACAACGGCACCATCGGTGGACCGCATTTCCTTTGCCCCAAAGGGGCACCGTCCTGGTTGTTCTACAAATTTGTTAGGGAAAAAATCAGGGCCGTTCACGGCCCTTTCCGCCGAAGGCGGTGTTAGGCCCGGCGTAAAGAGACAGTCCGGTTTTTTTGGAAGCGTGGGCATTTTGGGAGTTTTTATCCCGAAGGGATTGTGCAGGATAGCCCAGGGTTGCCGCGCAGCGGTTACCCTGGGTGAACAACGGGGTTGTCGTGACATCTTACTCCGAAGGAGTTGCGGAATGGCGGCGTCGCTCCACAACCCTTTCAGGGTTGAACAAATCATCGGCCCCGCAACCCAGGGTAGCCGCTGCGCGTCAACCCTGGGCTACCTTGTGAAAGCCCTTCGGGCTATTCGGAAAACGTCGTAACCCTTTGCCAAATAACATTCTAAAAACCGGACTGTCTCTAAACGCCGGGCCTAGTACCGCTTACGCGGAAAGGACCGTGAACGGCCCTCAGAATTATCGCGTTCATATCTGCATGTAACAACTTAACTGTGACGGAACCGTTTGATCCATATCGCAAGTGGCTGGGTATCCCGGCCCAAGACCGGCCGCCGCACCACTACCGGCTGTTGGGAATCGAGTTGTTCGAGTCCGATCAGGAGGTGATCTGCAACGCCGCGGACGCCCGGATGGCGCAGATCAAAACCTTTCAGACCGGCAAGCACTTGGACCACTCGCAACGGCTGCTGAACGAATTGGCCGCCGCCAAGGTCTGTCTGCTCAACCCGGCGAAGAAGGCGGAGTACGACCGGGAGTTACGAGAGGGGCGAGGGACGAGGGGCGAGGGGCGAGAGGAAAACGCCCCCGGACTGCGATCCGGGGGAGAAGACGCGGACGATCTGGAAGAAGTATCGCCCATCGTGGTCGTCTCGACGAAGCCGTTGGACTATCTTGCCCGCGCCCGCCGGAAACGACAGCCGATGTGGCTCATGCCCTCGATCGTGTTCGGCGTCATGGTGTTGCTGGCCGTGGTGCTGGCCCTCGCGCTGCAAGAGACCGTCGCCGATCGGCGTGGCTCGAAACGAAACGTGGTTGCCAAAAAAGAGCGTCCGCCTGTTCCCTCGAAAAGTCCTGCTCCGGTGGTCACGAAAAAGCCGTCCGAGCCGCAGCCGGCCGAGTACGTTCCTCCTCTGCCGGTCCCTGAGCCGCGAGAGGAGCCAAAACCCGCGCCGCCGGTAATCCACAAACCGGTCGAGCCGCAACGCCCGAAGCCGACACGTCCCAAACCGCCGGTCCGCAGGCCGCCGTCGGCGCGAAAGAAGCCGCCCGTTCCCGACGCCGCCGCACAGCGGAAGGCGGAGTCCGAGATTCGCTCGCTTTTTGCCGAGAAGTTTGCCGCCGCCGACAATGCCAAGCGGAAATTGGCCCTGTCCGCCACGTTGCGGAAGCAGGCCGGCGGGACGAAAAACGACCCGACGGCGCGATTCGTCCTCTACCGACTGTCCGGCGAGTTGGCCGCCCGGGCGGGCAATTTGGCCAAGGGCTTCGCGGTGATCGACCGGCTGGCCAGATCGTATGACGTGAATCCGTTGACCATGAAGGCCGATCTGGCGGCGGCGGTAGCGCCCGGCTATCGTGCCGGAATCAACGACACAAACCCGATCACGAATCTGTGGATTCAGACCGACACATTGATGGTGTTGGCCGATCTTGCGGCGAGGAAGGACGATTTTCCGACGGCGGTTCGCGTGGCGAAGCTGGCCGTCTCCCTGGCCCGGGCAACGAAGGACGCCGAGTTCCGCCGCGAGACGGCCGCCCGATCCCGCGAACTGGAGCACCGGAAGTCCCGCTTCCGGCCGGTCGAGGCGGCCATTGGAGTTCTCGTCGAGAACCCCGACGACGCGGAGGCGAACCTTACGGTGGGCAAATGGCGATGTTTCACCAACGGCGACTGGCATCGCGGGCTGCCTCTATTGGCGAAGGGCAGCGACGCGGAATTGGCCGCTTTGGCCCGCCGCGATTTCGCCCGACCGATGGCGGTCGAGGACCAGATGTCGCTTGCCGACGCCTGGTACGCCGCGGCGGCGAAGGAGCAACCGTCGGCGAAGGCGGGGGCGCTATTCCGGTGCTGTTATTGGTACGAGCAAGTCTTGCCGAAACTGTCGGGGTTGGATCAAACCAGGGTGCGGAAGAGAATTGACGAGCTATACAAGAAGGACATACGCGGTGAGAAGATACGCGGCATTGTCGTGAAAGGGAACGTGGCTTTGGCCCGCAAAGGCGCCACGGTCGTCGGCCCGGCGCACGGCAATCGCATGCTGGACGGCGACAAGGTCACCCGCGAAAAGGATTCTACCGCGATTAGCAGATGGCCCTGCCGATGGACCATCACGCTCGATCGGGTCTATTGGCTTCGGGAGATTCGCTTTCGATTGTACGATTTCAATCCGCGAGCTTACCGATACGTTCTTTCCGTTTCGAGCGACGGCGACCGCTACACAACGGTCAAGGACGCGAGCCAAGGTGGTTGGTCCAGTTGGCAGCAGGTTTGCTTTTCACCGCGGCCGGTGAAGACAATCGTTCTGGAAGGGTTGCACAACAACAAGAGTGAGTACTTCTCCGTCGTAGAGCTGGAGGCGTATTGCATTCCTCCGAAGGGCATGTGACAGCAGTCGATTGAATACGATCAACAAACTCGTTTCGCGTCTGTACAGCAGCCACTTCTGCCGCAACGTTCTCGTGATGATGACGGGAGCCGTTTTGGCGCGGGCGATCGGTTTGGCATTTGTGCCGGTTTTGTCGCGGATATTCACGCCCGCCACGTACGGTGAGTTTGGGGTACTTATGGCGATAGCGAGCATCGTATCGTGCGTTGGCGCTCTTCGTTACGACATGGCCTTGATGCTGCCGAAGGAAGAATCCGACGCGGCGAACATTCTTGGACTGAGCGTGATTTTGATCGCGGGAATCTCGGCGATCGCCGGAATTGTATTTCTGGCGTTTGGCAACCGCATAGGTTTGTTGTTGAGGACTCCGGAAATTATTCCATGGCTCTGGCTGCTTCCCTTTTCGATCTTTTTTATGGGGCTGTGGCAAACGCTGCTCTCATGGTCCGCCCGTCGCAAGCAGTTCCACCGGGCGTCGATTTCTCAGGTGGCACAGGCGCTGACCGGTCCCGGGGCTCAGGTGTCCGCCGGTCTGGCCGGCGCTAATGTGTTTGGCTTGATTATAGGGAGGATAATCGGTGATTTTTGCGGAACGGCGGTGTTTGCCAGGCAGGTTTTCAAGTCCGATTGGCCGTTGATCCGCGGTTCCCTCTCTTTAAGCCGAATGAAAGGGCTAGCCCGCGAATACAAGAACTTTCCGCTGTTCGCCGCCCCCCAGTCTTTTATGAACACAGCCTCGCAGAACGTACCCGCGCTTCTACTGGCTTATTTTTTTGGGGTTGCCGTTGTAGGCTACTATTCGATTGGGGTGCGAATAGTCCAATTGCCCCTTCAACTGGTCAAGGGCTCATTGGCTTCCGTGTTGTTCCAGAAGTCCAGCGAGGTGTACAATTCCGGCGGCGACACCTACGGCCTGTTTAAGAAGACTACTTTGGGGTTGATCGGCATCGTCGTGCTGCCCTCACTGCTGATTGCTCTTGTCGCCCCCACGGCGGCGGCGATTGTCCTCGGCGAGCAGTGGCGCACGGCGGGCGAATACTCGCGCTGGCTGGTGCTTTGGATGGCCGTTGGATTCTGCAATCTTCCGGCAGTGCTCTTCGGCCAGATCTACCGCCGGCAACGAACACTGTTGTGTGTAGAGGTGGTTCTGCTGGTTTTTCGTGTGCTGGCTATCGTGCTCGGAGGGATGTTCTGCACTGCGCTGCAGACCGTAATCCTCTATAGTATTGTAGGCATCGTCTACAATACTTTCCTGATAGCTTGGGTGTGGTGGTTTATGAGACAACATTCACAAGTATTGGCCGCGGAGTCCACCATCAGCTATATCTCCACTCCGGAGGTCTCGACGCAACGAATTGCGGAAGAGGGGGGAGGATTATGATCTCAGTGGTCATGTCGGCGTATAATGCCGAACATACGGTGGCCAGGGCGGTGGAAAGCGTTCTTAGGCAGACGTGCGCTGATTTCGAGTTTTTGATCGCGGATGACGGGTCAACTGACACGACTGCCGAGATACTTGACGGCATAGCGGCGCGTGATCCGCGAGTGAGGGTCATACATCAGGAGAACAGGGGGTTGACGAAAACGCTTAACGCGCTTATTGCACAGGCGCGGGGCGCGTATATTTTTCGTCAGGATGCGGATGACGAGAGTGTCCCGGAACGGTTTGCGCGGCAATTGGCGCGGCTTGAGAAGGGATATGATTTTGTCTGTTGTCGGACGCGCATCAACGGTACACGCGTGTGCCCAGGCTTGATAGCGACGATCTTCTATCGGCGGCTGCTGAAATCCATGAATCCGTTTGTGCATGGCACGTTCGCTTTTCGCAAGGCGCTGTGGCGGGAACTGAAGGGGTATAATGAGGAGTTTCGTTACTCGCAGGATTATGAATTTGTCGCGCGCATCGTGACGGCGCGGCGATATCGTATTCGTTTTATGCGGGACGTCCTCTATTTATCGACCAAACAGGAAACCTGCATCTCGCGGCAGTTGTTGGATCAACAGGAACAGTACGCCCGCAGGGTGCGCCTCTACATGAATAACTCCAACTGTAAGCGTTTGTAATGGTGGACGGCGACGATTTTGCTGGAAAACAGGGATTCGGGACAGGGGCTTGGGATTTCGAGCATAGGTTTCCGAGTTCCCGGCTCCTAATCCTGAGTTCCGACGACGACTTCCACATATTATCGTAACCTTGCAGTTTGAGACGACAGCTAACAACTTGCAGCCAACCATTGACTAAGAATGAAAGCCCGTCCGATTTTTTGGTCACGGGTGAACCTTCAACGGGAGACAGAACGATGGCGCAAAACGGACAGTCTGAACCGAGCGACTCGATGGGCAACTGCTTGGTGAGGCTAAGCCTAGAAGGAAATCGCCAAGCCTGTAAGGGCAACCACCCCAAGATAGACTTCATCTTAAAGAAGGTGCTGGCGCTTCTGACCCCCGGCATGAAAACGGCGGAGTTTGGTATTGGCGACGGCTACCTTATGCAACGGTTGCACGAGGCGAAGATGCAGTACACCGGACTTGACATCTCATCTTATCTCGTTAAATATCACTCAAAAACGCCTTGCACCTGGGGATACCTGTTATTTCATTGCTGAACGCGCTGAATAGCCGCGAAGAGGCCAGTATATTATGACGTCGCACGTTCCAGAGCCGCTTAACATGAGGAACCATTACGTCGTTAGAGTCGCCACATCCCCCGCGCCTTCGGTGGATGTGACGGCAGAGGGGTACTCGGTGCGAACATGGCGCACGAAGGACGGCGGGCAGGCTTGGTGGATCACGTGGGACGAGGCGCCGTCCGCGTTGGAGACCGTCCCCGAGAAAAACGCGGCCAATGGATTGCTTGTCGTGGCGGACGGCTCCGGTAGAGTAGAGATATCCGCCGACCGATTCGGCACGACTCCCGCTTTTTATCGTCAAGATCAAGACGGATTGCTGATATCCAACGTTTTCGACGCCGTGGCTTCCGGCCTTTCTTCCGAACCGGATGAAATCGGCTTTTGGGAGTTGGTGCTTTTTGAAACGCCGCTTACAGACCGCACGTTGCTTAAACGGGTGCGTTATCTTTCCGCCGGGACGACCCTGACATTCACGCCCGGCCGCGGTCTTCAGACGCGTCGATACTGGAATTACACGTTCGACGCTCTGGATGTCAAGACCGACGAAGAATGTGCCATGCTCTGTGGCGAGGTGTTGGAGAAGGCACTCAGGCCGTATGCTTCAATGCCCGTCATTCTCCCGATTTCGGGAGGGCTGGATAGCCGACTGCTCGCTGCAACACTTCACAAGATTCTACCGCAACCTCGCGTGACGGGCGTAACCTATGGGTATGACGAACGCATTTTGGAGTATGTCTATGCCAAAGAAGTGTTTCGACGATGTGGCTGGTCGCGACCGCGTTTCCACAAGCTCGAACCCGATTCCTATATCCGGTGCATGGATCCGCTGGTGCGCCGCACCGGCGCCCTCATTGGCATGCAGAACTGTCACTTCTTTGACTATCTGAGCGCACAAAGCACAGGCGACACCCCGGTGCTTTCCGGAATGTACTCCGACGGCGTTTGCGGGTGTAGAGCAAGTCTTGACCTGACAGGGGTGGACAAGCTGACTGCGTGCGAGCACGCCTCACTTCTCTGGAAAAGAGGCGAATCTATAGAACTTCCCGATCGAATCATTGAGGGCATCTACTCCGACCTGCAGGCAATTCGTGCGGATTGGAGGGGGGGGAGTTCGATCGCCTCGTTCAACGAATACATGTATGTGAGGGAACGGAGTGCGAAGTTCCATCTATTGATGACGGACAGTTGGCGAATGTTTGCTCGCGTCGGACTTCCGTTCGCCGAACCTGATGTTGCCATGACGTTTCTTTCGTTGCCAACCCGATACAGAGAACATAAGCGTTGCACCATCCTTGCCACCCACCTCGCGGCGCCCGATCTGGACGGCTTGAGAGATGTGAGAAGTGCGTTTTGGAGGCTCGACCTGGCATCCAGGCGTCTGAAGTTCGAGCTACGATGCGTTGCCGGAGTGAATCGGTGCCTGCAACGCTTGTTTGGCTTCAGGTTCCAGTTTGTGGAGAAAGCGAACACGGAAACACACCGTTTCAACCTCAAGTATCATCACGCCGAGGCCTGCCAGGATGCTTATGCCAAGCTGATGGACTTTGGTTTGTGCGACAAGCGAACGGCAACGAGGCTGGAATCCTACGAAGGCGGTAATTTGCCGGCTTTTTCACGATATCAATTAGTGTCAAACGTGTACGCGCTGACGCTCTATGCAAAATAACCATGCCAAGCACGTCTGGAATCCGATGTCACCCGTAAGAATCGCTAGTACGTCGTCCATGCGGCAAAAAGAGACTCTGCTTGAAGGGCAACGGGACGTCACCGCCCTCTTCGGGGACGTTTCGTTCGGTGGGATTATTGCAAATATTCGCCCACCATCCATAGGGCTTGTCTTCTTCTTAGTTGCCATTAACTGCATATTTATTCTTCCGATAATATTCCCCGGCCTGAACACTGAGGCCAGGACATCGACGGCGAGGTTTGCCTATGCCGCCGCGAGCGCACTGCTTTTTGTGGGGGGAATATGCGAGATGATACGGGGTGGCATGTGGAGTATTCGACATCAATGCCTGTGGCTATTGCTGACAAGCACCGTGATTCTCTTCATGATCGCGCGCGGCTTCTTGGAAAGCGCCGATATCTACCTGTTGCTGCGGAATGCCGGCATCTTCGCGCTGCTGCTGACGCTTCCGGCGATCGCGGTGCATCGCGACAACTGGCCCTGGTTGTGGCTGACGTTTATCGTTCATGCCTGGATAGGGCTGCCGATGTTCTACTACGTGATTGTATCCGAACAACTCACATCCCGTTCGGTATTCCTCGCCTCGGAGTTGGCTCGCGTCGCGGGAGCCAGCATCTACCTCTCCAGTTTCCTCTTCCTGATGCTTCCCATCCTACGGGGCCGCTGGCTGCGATTGCTGGCGATTCTCCTGTTTACCACGGGGTTGGTTTCCGCACTTCTTGTGGGCAAACGGGGGCCCTGGTTTCATGCTGCCATTACGCTGTGTATCTTGACGTTCGTGATGTTTCGGATACATGGCGTTCACCGTTACCTAGCCCGTGTTCTCCCGAGGGCGTCGCTGGCGTTCGCGTCCATATTCCTGGTGTTTGTTCTCGGATTTGTGGCGTTTTTCAGCAGTCACGATAAGAGCGCGATCCACGAGGTTCTCGCGTCGTCTTACCGCGACCTGGAAGCTCGCATGTTGCAAATGGGGAGCGTGACCGAGACGATCCTGCAAAACGAACGGTGGATGGAAGTCGAGGGGTTTTTCTCGGCCATGGACCCGATGGACTGGATTTTCGGCAAGGGCTTGACCGGCCATTGGGGTGCCACTGGCTTTCACCAAGGACAAGAGGTGTTCATGGTCCATAACACCTGGCTGAATTGCTTCTTCTGGGGAGGTGTCGGGTTGTTTCTCGTGGTGTTCTGGCCTTTACTGTGGGCGTTGCGGGTAATCCTGTTTTCAAAGTCGCCCGTGGGTATGTGTTGCGCGGGGGTTGTGCTGCAAACGTATTGGATGTTCCCCTTCTACCGAATCACGGGACTCACACCGCGGTGGATTCTACTCTGTATTGTGATTGGCGTGTGTCGCTGGGAAATCGTCGCGATGCGTCGCCGCCGCGCACAACGTACGGTCCCTCCGGCCGTGTGATAATGGCACGAGGAGCAGTTCCCTGGATGACTGGAACCGTCAAGATGGAGCCAATAAAGTGAAGGTTCTGTGGTTTACAAACAATCCCCTGCCGGAAATGGTAGGGCGAGCGAATGCGGAACATGCGTCCGGCGGAGGATGGATGATCGCGTTGTTGGAGCGGCTTGCCGAGACGCCCGACATGGAGGTGGCCGTTGCGTGTGTTGCGCCGGGGTTGCGGGATCGGCGGATTGTCGGGGCGCATGGCGTGTCCTTCCATGCCATCTCTCAGAACCCGTCGTGGCGATATCTCTCGCCGCGCGGTCACGATACCGATAAGCGGCTATTGGACAGATGTGCTCGCCTTGTTGTGGACGTAGAGCCCGACATCGTGCATATTCACGGCACGGAGCGCTTCTACGGCTTGTTGGGTGCGAGAGAGTTGTGCCGTGCCCCCGTGGTGATATCGATTCAGGGGCTGTTGCATCAGATTGCAAAGCCGCGGGCCTTCTTCGGCGATACGCCTTGGAGGAACATAATGGAAATTTGTCGGCCTGCTCACTTACCGAGAGACCTCGTCCGCCTCTTGCGGTACGTGCAGTTTCGTGCGGCGGCAAAACGAGAACTGGAGATTTTGCGGGGAAACCGTTGGTTTATGGGGCGCACTTCGTGGGACAGGGCATGTTTGGAGGCCGTCAACCGCAACGCGAAGTACTTTCATGTGCCGGAGCTTCTCAGATCGGAGTTCTACGCGGCGCAGTGGGACGTTGCCCGTTGTCGGCGTCATCGCATCATCTTCACCAATGCAAATGCGTTCTATCGCGGCACCGAGGTCTTGCTGGAGGCCATGGCGATCCTCAAGAGGGAGTTTAAGGACGTTACGCTCACAATCGCGGGAGCGGATCGCCGCAAGTCCTATGGACACAAGCTGATGCGTACGGCGAGCCGGCTCGGAATCGGGGACTCGGTTCAAACATTGGATTACATCAATGCGCGACAGATGGTCGATCAGTTGTGCAGCGCACACGTCTATGCCATCGCTTCATTTGCAGAGAACAGCCCCAACAGCCTTTGCGAGGCTCAACTCGTGGGGATGCCGTGCGTCGCCTCGTATGTGGGTGGAATCCCGAGTCTCGTCGAGGAGGGCGTCACGGGCCTCCTCTTTGCCCCAGGGGATGCGGCGGTTCTCGCCAGAAGAATCAAGGACATCTTTCTCGACGACGCCTTGGCCCAAGCCTTGGGTACGAACGCGAGGCAAACCGCACTGCGACGCCACGACCCGGTATCCGTCACGAATTGTGTTCTGGAGACATACCGCGCCGTTATAGCGGACTGGACGACCGGGCAGAAACAATCCCTCCACCAATGACACTCGCGGCAACAGCCGTTGTATCCAGTAGCAGACAAGGAAACGTGGCGTGACGGAAGTCGACAATATCAATCAGTATCCGCAGTTATGAATTCCATGCAACCAGAAGCGCCAGGCGACACCGTAGCGGAGAGGATCGTGATGATCGGCGGGGCCGTTCCCGCAGACGTGATGGATGCCTTGATGGAAGCCGATCCGTTTCCCCAGTTCCAAAACTACAAGTTCTCGTGGGCGGTAATCAGCGGCATCGAACATGCCGGGAACATTATTGATCTGATATCCACGGTGGCGATCAGCGAGTATCCACGGTCGAAGTGGCTATGGTCCGGTTATCGAAAGTGGGATCGATTCAATGGCAGCGACAATTGGCTGGTTCCGTTCATCAATGTTCTCGGCTGGAAACATCTCACGCGATTTCTCGGGTGCCTCTGGATGCTCATTTGGTGGTCGATCAAGCACCGCGGGAAAAAACGTCACGTGCTCTTGCTCGGCCTCCTTAGCAGCCATTTGTACGCGGTGTTGTGCGCGCGGCTTATCTTTCGGATGAAAACGACGGCGATCATTCCGGATCTTCCCGGACAGTCAGTACCCGATGAGCCGTGGTGGAGGCGCGTGTTGCGGCCCATCGATCGCGATCTCATCCATCGCGCGGTGCGGTCGATGGATGGATTGATCGTTCTTACGCGGCAAATTTCCGAGGACTATGCACCCCACGTCCCGGCGATGGTGATGGAAGGAATTGTCTCGGTCCAGTCGGAAGAGCTTGCGAAGACACTGCCCAAACCCGTCGTTTCGGCCGAGGAGTTCATTATTCTTTACGCGGGCGGGATCGACCGGTTCGACGGCATCCAAATGCTCCTTGAGGCGCTGACCAAACTGCTCGGCAAAGAGTATCGGGCGTGGCTTTTCGGCCGGGGGGTCATGGAGGATGAAATCCGCGATTTGGCGAAAGGCGACCCGCGCATTTATTATCCCGGCGGAGTCACCCCGGAAGAGGTTTTCCGCAGATCCCAGCAGGCGACCGTGCTGATCAATCCGCGGCCGTCCGGCGAATGTTTTACTCCGTACTCTTTTCCGTCAAAGCTCTTGGAGTACCTGGCAACGGGGCGGCCCGTTGTCACAACCCGCCTGCCCGGCATTCCCAAAGAGTACGATCCGTACGTCATATGGTTGGACGACGAAACGCCCGAGGGACTGGCGGCACTTCTGATGCGGCTGCACGAACAGCCGCGAGAGCAACTCGATGATCTGGGGAAAAGAGCGCAGGATTTTGTTCTTCGAGAGAAAAACTTTCGGGGACAGGGAAAAAGAATACTAGAGTTCATTCAATCCATCAATCGGTCGTAATGAAACCGAATTCCAAGAATGCGCGGTGCAAATCGCATCGACCTCCACCTCTCCCTCTGGAGCTTCATCATGTTTGACAATCGAGTCCTTCTCGTGACCGGCGGCACCGGCTCCTTCGGAAATGCCGTGATACGTCGCTTTTTGAAGACGCAAATCCGCGAAATCCGCGTCTTCAGCCGGGACGAGAAGAAGCAGAACGACATGCGCCTGGAATACGGCTCTCGAACGCTGTCGTTCTACATCGGCGACGTACGGAACCCAGACAGTCTTCGCGATGCAATGGCCGGCGTGGACTACGTTTTCCACGCCGCGGCCTTGAAGCAAGTACCTTCCTGCGAATTCTATCCGCTCGAGGCGTTGCGCACCAATTCGCTGGGCACGGAAAACGTGTTGAACGCGGCGGTGTCCGATCGTGTGAAGCGCGTCGTCATCCTCAGTACGGACAAGGCGGTTTACCCCATCAACGCCATGGGAATTTCCAAGGCGATGGCCGAGCGACTGATGGCGGCCAAGTCGCGGGTGGCCTGGGGCACCGGCACGATTCTCTGCGGCACCCGTTACGGCAACGTAACGGCGTCCCGCGGATCGGTCATTCCACTGTTCATAAAGCAAATCAAGGAGGGAGTGCCGCTGACGGTGACCGATCCCAACATGACGCGATTCATGATGTCGATCGAGGACGCCGTGGATCTGGTGTTGTACGCCTTCCACCATGCGGTGCCCGGCGACATCTTTGTCCAGAAGGCGCCCGCCGCCACGATCGAAGTCCTGGCTCTAGCCTTAAAGAATATCTTCAAGGCTGACAATCCCCTTAAGATCATCGGCATACGTCACGGCGAAAAACTGTTCGAGACCCTGCTCACTCGCGAGGAGATGGAGAAGGCCGAGGACTGCGGCGGCTACTATCGCATCCCGGCCGACTCCCGCGACCTCAACTACGAGGCCTTTTACTCCGAGGGCAGCCCCGAGATGGCGCAGAAGGATGACTACCATTCACACAACACCCGACGGCTCAACGTGGACGAAATGGCCGAAATGTTGCTCGGATTGAAATATGTCCAAGACGAGTTGGAAGGATGGCGATCATGAAAATCCTCGTTACCGGCGCGCGTGGATTCGTCGGCAGGAATCTCATCCAAGCCCTGCGGCTGCGCAATGATGTTGAACTGTGTGAATACGATCTTGGAGTCCCCGAGGAGTCGCTCTGGGAATCGCTGCGCCAGGCCGATGCGATCTTTCATCTGGCAGGAGTGAATCGACCGCCAACGGCCGAAGAATACGAAACGGGAAACGCCGGGTTCACGCAAGAGATATGCAAGCGTCTCATCTCCACCAGCCGGGCGCCCTTGATACTCTTCGCGTCCTCGACCCAAGCAGAGTTGAACAATGCCTATGGCCTGAGCAAGCTACACGCCGAAGAGAACCTGCGGCGGTTTTCCGCGGCAACGGGCGCTCGGGTCACGATCTTCCGCTGGACGAACCTGTTCGGCAAATGGAGCCGCCCCAACTACAACTCGGTGACGGCAACCTTCTGCCACAACGTCGCGAACAATCTTCCCCTCCAGATTTCGGACCCGACTCGGGAGATTGAACTCGCCTACATCGACGATGTCGTGGCAGGGTTGCTGGCTGAACTCGATAACGATAATGGCCGGGAGCGGGTCACCCTTGCCCGCGTACAGCCCATATATCGCGTAACGCTCGGCGCTCTGGCGGCGACCGTCCAGTCGTTCCGCGATTCTCGAACCGATCTGAATTTACCCGATGTGAGCGACCGATTCACCTGCTGCCTCTACGCGACCTATCTTTCGTATCTGCCCGAGAGCGAGTTCTCCTACGCTCTCACAATCAAAACCGATAACCGTGGCGAACTGGCCGAGTTCCTCAAGTCGCCGCAGATGGGTCAAATCTTCGTTTCCCGCACCAAGCGGGGCATCATGCGCGGAAACCATTTCCATCATACCAAGGTCGAGAAGTTCTTGGTTGTGGAAGGCGACGCCGTGATCCGATTCCGCCACATCGAATCGAACGACGTTCTCACATACCGTGTGTCCGGCAAGGAGTTCCGAGTCCTCGACATTCCCCCCGGATACACGCACTCAATCGAGAACGTGGGGGCCGGAGAAATGGTAGTTTTGTTCTGGGCGAGCGAGATTTTCAATCCCACGGTTCCTGACACCTATGCCGCCGAGGTGCTGCATGAATAAACTGAAAGTGATGACCGTCGTGGGCACCCGGCCGGAGATCATCCGCCTGTCGAGAGTACTCGCCGCGCTCGACCGCGAGTGCGAACACGTCCTGGTCCATACGGGCCAGAACTACGACTACGAGTTGAACGAAATCTTTTTCGCCGATCTTGAAATCCGCAAGCCGGACCATTTCCTTGAAGCCGCAGGCTTGAATGCCGCGGAAACGATTGGAAATCTGATCGCGCGGGCCGACCGTGTTATCGACGCGGCGGTCCCTCAGGCCTTCTTAGTCTTGGGCGACACCAATAGCTGTTTGGCCGCCATAGCGGCCAAACGCCGCAAGATCCCCGTCTTCCACATGGAAGCGGGAAACCGCTGCTTCGACCAGCGCGTGCCCGAGGAGATCAACCGCAAGATCGTCGACCACGTCAGCGACATCAACATGCCGTACAGCGACATCTCCCGCGAATACCTGCTTCGGGAAGGGTTGCCGCCGGACCGGGTGATTAAGACCGGCAGCCCGATGTATGAAGTGCTCATGTATTACCGCGCGAAAATCGAGCAGTCCGACGTGGTCGAGCGGCTGGGGCTGACCGAGGAGGACTATTTCGTGGTCAGCGCGCACCGCGAGGAGAACATCGATCCGCCGGCGCAGTTTGCCAAGTTCCTCGCGCTGCTCGACGGATTGGCCGAGCACTATGGCCGTCGGGTCATCGTCTCGACCCACCCACGGACGCGGAAACGGATCGACGCCGAGGGCACCGTGGTCAATTCCCGGGTCGAGCTATTGAAACCGCTGGGGTTCTCCGACTACGTGAAGCTCCAGACCCGCGCGACGGCCGTGTTGTCCGACAGCGGCACGATTGCCGAGGAGTCGTCGATCCTCAACTTTCCCGCGCTGAATATCCGCGAAGCCCATGAGCGTCCAGAGGGCATGGAAGAGGCAGCGGTGATGATGACCGGCCTGGAGTTTGAGAACGTGGCGCGAGGGCTGGCCGTGTTGGCTTCGCAGAAACGGGGCAGCGATCGCAACCTGCGGCTCGTGGCGGATTACGGTATGCCCAACGTGTCGGAGAAAGTTTTACGAATCATCCTCAGCTATACCGACTACGTCAACCGCACCGTATGGAGTAAGTAGCGGCGGAAGATGGACGTTTTGATCCATTTGTCGCGGTTCTGGAGTTTGTGCAACGCCTCATGAAATCAATCGGCGTATCCGTGATAATGCCCTGCCGCAATGAGACGCGATGGATCGCCTGATGCCTCAATTTCATCGTCGGGACCGATTATTCCAAGGAACGACTTGAAGTGTTCGTGGTCGACGGAATAAACGACGACGAAACGCGGGCAATCGTGGAAGATATTGCCGCTCGGCATCCTTATGTACGATTGCTCGACAATCCGAAGAAGATCACTCCGGCGGCGCTGAACGTGGGAATTGCCGCCGCCAAGGGGAGATGTTATAATACACTTGGGTGCGCATTACGAACTATTAGGAGTGAATGATGAAGCAAGAAGAGGCATGCGACGCCAACTCATCGGAACTGCCGTTCGTTTCAGTGATCATTCCTTGCCTGAATGAAGCGGGTCGCATAGAGGCATGTCTCGATTCCGTGATGCAGGGGGAGTATCCCCAAGAACGGCTTGAGGTCTTGGTTGTCGACGGCATGAGCGACGACGGAACCCGTCCCATCCTTGAAGCGATTGCACACCGGCATCTCGTAATAAGAGTCCTCGACAATCCCAAGAAGATTCAGTCGGCCGCCTTGAACCTTGGCGTCGCCTGTGCCAAGGGGTCCGTTATCGTGCGGATGGACGCGCATTGCGAATATCCGACCAACTACGTTTCCTCGTTGGTAAGCTGGCTGGAACGTAGCGGAGCGGATAATGTCGGGGGCGTTTGGGAAAACTGTCCGTCTGGCGAGACCGCCACTGCCCGGGCCATCGCGATTGTCCTCTCGCACCCGTTGGGCGTGGGAAACGCGCACTACCGCATAGGGACCAAGAAGGCGCGATGGGTGGACACCGTTCCCTTCGGCTGCTATCGGCGCGAGGTGTTTGAGCGAATTGGGTTCTTCGACGAGGGAATGGCGAGGAATGAGGACGATGAATATAACGGCCGATTGCTGCGAAACGGAGGGCGAATTTTGCTGGTGCCGGACGTGGTGGTTCGATACTACGTTCGAGAGTCCTTTCGGAAACTGTGGCAGATGTGTTTTCAGTATGGTTATTTCAAGCCGTTGGTCGAGCGGAAAGTCGGCCGCGTGATGACGCTTCGCCAGTTGATTCCAGCGACCTTCCTGTTGAGCCTGGCGGCAAGCGGGGTGGCGGCCTTCTGGAGCTGGGCGGCGTTGGCGCTGTTTGTCGCGATGCTCGGATCGTACATGCTGGCGATTGCGGGCGTCGCGTTGACAAGCTTGCGCAAGCACCGGCTTCGTTGCTCGTTGGCGTTGTTCGTGGCGTTTCCGACGCTGCATTTTGCCTACGGGTTGGGCTTTCTCAAAGGAGTGTGGGATTTCTGGATTCTTCGTCTTCATTTCTCAAA